>OIEW01000070.1_pt1 | contig 38359 bp, 47 predicted proteins | sample 1581891 | NCBI WGS metagenome assembly OIEW01 (sample SAMN07977758, study PRJEB24534) | human gut metagenome
TCTTTATCCAGCATGGCTTCGGCAAGCAGCTTCTTGAGTCTGGCGTTCTCTTCCTCAAGCGACTTCAGGCGCTTAACTTCAGGCACCTCCATACCGCCATACTTCTTACGCCAGGTGTAAAACGTGGCATCGGAAATGGCATGCTTGCGGCAGAGTTCACGGGCGGGTACCCCAGCTTCGGCTTCGCGGAGAATACTGATGATCTGTTCGTCGGAAAAACGCTTCTTCATGGGGATGTCCTCATGTGGCTTATGAAGACATTACTAACATCGGGGTGTACTAATCAACGGGGAGCAGGTCAGTGTTGCGAGGATGGCATTTATTGCGGCTTGCTGTTGTTGCTTAGTTCGGAGGAAGATTGTTTGCTTCATCGTTACTCCTTCACTTTGATTCCAGCGGCGCGAAGAACCTCTTCAATTTCCCATCCAGCATGCACAGGATAGCGGTCTGAACCGTCGCAGCATTTATCCTTTTCGCTATATGACACCGCCACATCATCCCAATAATCGTCAGGCGCATGACCAGCCTGAATCCATATAAGATGTGCATGAGGCTTTGGTAGCTCAATTTCTATTGCCGCCCTGCTATCTATCCATGCTTGCCATGCATTATGTAAGTCTGGGTTGTGCAGGTAATCACCCAGCATTCGCTTATTAACAATTTCCTCTACTGAGATATTGAATTGCTTTGATGCCCATTGCTCGAAAGACTTTCTTGATTCGTCCATATCAATCCCCGTTAGTCGTTTCACTCACGAATCTGACAAAACCAGCCATGTTAATTTGCATGAGTTTTTTCAACACTTTGTCTCGCTGGCTACGTTTTGGTTTTGGCCTGTGGTTGAATCTTTCACAAACTGGAAGGCTTGATGATTTCCAGTACCTATTACGCCTTGCTCCATCTTCCGCCATATCGGCATGAATAAGGTCTGCGAGTGTGCTCATATTCACCTCTCCAGTTACATTGGTTTTGTAATGTTGCTAGTCATCTTACGAATAAAAAAATGCGTACGTAGCTTTGCTTCCCACATGTAAATCTCCTCAAGGCGAGATAAATCTACGAATACCGGACCTTTGTAATCTGGTCTTGATGCCCTTATGTATGAGCTAATAGTTTGTGCATCTTGCTCGTCAAGATTCATGACTTCCCTCTCTAACAGATTTCAGGTTATTCCACTCCGTTACCGCACTGCGATAATTCGCGGCCGCCACAGCGGCGTGGTTAGCGCAGTAGATTTGGCACCCGCTCTCCATGTCTAATATTGTCGGTGATTTTCCGCATTTACATTTTTTGGCACGCGGTGCGTCTGAACACATTCCGTTAACGGTGTCCATCAGGATCCACCTCGTTCTTAATCCAATAAAAAAGGGCTACTGTGTAAATAGCCCCTGTTATTAGCTCAGTGATGTAGATGGTCATTTAATACTCCGTCACGTTTTCCTGTCGCCACGCCTCGTCATATTCCGATTTCGGCATATTGGCGATGTAGCTATAAGGCGATCCTGATTCAAGTTGCAGGAACTGGTGCGATTGCTCGTCAAGGAACAAAGGGACGCCACCTTCCCAACCTTCGCCGTTACGTTGTTTTTCAAGCATCAAAACAGATGCCGGAGATGCCAGTAGCTGTTCGTCCTTCTCTGACATCTTTTCACCACTCTGAACTCTCTGTAACGCTCTCTCGCGAGCCTTGTTACGCCAGATGATGAAAAGGTTGTCTGTCAGGTCTGTTATCGCTCCAGAGCCTTTTACGTCCATTTTCCCGGTTGGTTTTTCTTCGCTGTCTCCTTTTCGCGAGTGAGTAACGAGAATGACGTGGGAGTTTGTTTTGTTTTTGAAGTCGCAAATCGAGTCAACAAACGCCTTCTGCCCGTTATAGTCATCGTCGCCTATGCCACATTTCATCAGGCTGTCGATGATGAATAACTGGATCCCGTATCGGCGGCGAGCGTAGTCGAATATTTCGATCAGCCTGTCGGCTTTCGCCGTTCCGGTCAGACCAAACACCCAAAGTCTTTCGTCATAAAATTTAAATGCAGAGTCAATTTCCAGCACTGGCGGCATCTTGCAGCACGTCGCCTGACGGGTAAGGCGCTTAAGGAGAATACCAGGCTTCAGCTCAAGTGACGCGATGCACGTCTTCACACCCTGACGCATTGCCTCAAGTGCCATATGCCCGACAACCTCCGTTTTTCCGTGACCGTTCACACCATTGACCAGCGTCAACTCTGCCTCACGGAACTGGAATTTATCTGCCAGAGATTCCCACGGTGGATTAAACAGATACTGCTGCTTGCCGTAGAAAGCGTTGATAGTGTCCTGGTAAAACTCTCGCGCGCTGTAGAGTTCTTCAGGATCGAAGTAGGATGCCGTGCCGATGTACTGCCAGATTTCATCCTCGGTAACACCGTTCATCAGGCATTCGTTGATGTCTTTGTACGGCAGAGTAACAAGACGGCAACGATGTTCACCGAGTCGGCTTGCGATTTCCCTTGCGGCTTCACGACCAACATCATCAACGTCCATCGAGATGAATATTTCCTCAAACCTGTCGAGGTTGTGATACTCAAACTCAATCCACTGCTGCTTAGCGCCTTTCCCGCCACCAAACGGCACGGATAACGCCGAGATGCCGTATTGCGCATAGCTCATACAATCAATTTCGCCTTCGCAAAGCACAACCGCCCTCACGCCAGCGTCCAGAGCCTGCCATCCGAACAGACAAGGTTCGCAATCACCTTCTGCCATAATGACTTTCTTCCCGTCCGGGCGCTCAGTGCTGATTCGCTTGACCTGCAACAACTCACCATCGCGTTTGTACGGAATCACCAGAGCATCCAGTTCTCGCTCTCCATTCCACACCTTGCCGCTGACAACCTCGTAGCGCTTTACGACTTCTGGCGATATGCCACGCGATTGCAGGTACTCAAGATGGGATTCTGTTCTGGTAACGTAGCGGGCGATTTTCTTGCGATCAGGTCTGGAGAATTTCTTCTCACGTTTGGCATCGAAATGGTGATCGTCATCCTTGATACCGAGAAATGCTTTCGCTTCCTGCATAGCCTGATGCAGGTTAATTCCTCGACATGCCATCCACAAATCAAGCATGTCACCGCCGTCCCCCTCAGCGAAATCAGCCCATTTTTTCTTGCCGCTAAGGTTGACCTTAAGGCTGTTTCCCTTGTCACCGTTGACGTTACCGGCAACCCACTCATGCCCCTCTTTCTTGCCGTTTGGCAACAGGTGCGGAGCCACCCTGTCAACCTGCGCCCAAAGCAGGTCGCTAAGTTCACTTGGCGTCATGATTCCCTCAGATTGAGATTTTTAAACCAGAAATCGACAAACGAAATACTTAACCAGCCGTGGTTATAACCAGCGACCAGTAGCGATTTGATTTTTGATTTCATGGTTCACCTGTCGAAAAACACGTAGCCAGTTTTCGATACGGTGATTGCGGATGATGGTTTGGATTGTGGTTGAATAGTTTCTGGCTTCTCGTCGTTCCAGCGTTGACCGTTCAGGTAGCTCGATGGTAACAACCTGTCGAATCCGAACTGCTTACCATTCCTGCATGCGATGTCTTCTGCCAGCATCGTGGCAAACTCGCTTGCCGTACCCCTGGTAGTTTTACGCCATTCCCTGAACTGTGTTCTGAATGCCGAAGCTGCGTTTTTCTTCCCGGCTTTCCGCATGCCTGCACACCAGAATATTTCCTCGAATGCCTTGTCGGTTTCTTCGTGACGGTCATGTGATTTTTCACACTCCGTCCGAACACTTTCGGACATAGTGTTTTTATTATTTCTTTTTTCTTTTGTAATAGTTTCTTTTGTGTGTCCCTGTTTTGGTGACAGCGCTGTCACCGTTTTGGTGACACTTTTTGTCACCAATGCAGTGACATTATCACCAGAGTAGTGACACCCTTCTATTTGCCATTCCTCGATGTTCTTGTTAGGCCCGATTTGCTGGCCTTCGCGAAGGATAACCTTCATCGCGATAAGCTCATTCTTGGCCTTGTTTACCTTCTGTCTTGGCAGCCTGGTAATTTGAGCTAACTGACTATCAGAGATGCGATCCATCTTTTTACCGTAGCCGTATGTTTTACGGCATATGGCGTGGGCAACCTTGCTCTGATTTTTCGTTAAATCTGCGCCGATAAGCTCTTCATACAGGGCATTTGCAAGACGGGTATAACCATCTTCAACTTCTGCCACACGACGCTCCACAGGCCGTTGTGAAGGCCTTAAATGTGTTACGGTTGCAAGATTACTCATGACCTTTCTCCTTCTGCATCAGCTTCACTTTTTCCAACTCAGCTCGGAATCGACCAGGCTGCTTGAAGCTGGACAGGAAGCGATCACGTAGTATGTGTTTGTGAATTTTGTCCTGGTAAGGACTGAGTTGTTTTGTCATAATTACTCCTGTTGATAGATCCAGTAATGAACTCAGAATTCCATCTGGATTTGATCAGAACGCCCGGTCTTGCACACCGGGCGTTTTTTATTGGTGAGTTCATCAAGCGCATACTTAAAAGCCCTACTAATCGGACTGATGTCTGATGCCATTCCGAAAGCACACAAGACCGAAGCAATAAACCTCCAGTCCGTTCTGCTTATCTTCGATTCATGACAGCCAATCATCTTTGCCAAACCGCGCTGGGTAAGCGTTGACAGGTTGATGAGTAAATCAGTTTCAGCGCGATCAATTTCTCGCTGTGTTGGCTTGCTGTAACTTGCTTGTGTCATTTCTTAATATTTCCAATAGTGAATAGTTAGTTGAAAGGTATGCGTGGAAACGCATATGACCTTAGTTGGTCAGATATCTTGGGACTCGCTTTGTCAGCGACGTAGGACGAATGTCCATTGTGAAAAGAGCGGATCCGCTTATTAAGCGGCTTGGTGTTCCGGCGGGAACACGTCATCAAGACTGACTTTTGCGCCTAACTTGTTTAGGCACGCAACAAGAGCACGGCATGTTTTAAGGTCTGGGAAGCGACGACCAGATTCCCAATGTCCGATAGCCCCCTGTGTGCATCCAACCGCCTTAGCAAGGGTTGTTTGAGAGATATTCAGTGACTCTCGATATTTTCGTAGGTTGCTCATATGCCCTCCATAGTAACCATGAAACAATAATACGATATGTACTCTTGGAATGCAAACAAAAAATACACCTTGTGCATGGATGGTTTTAGTACAGAGCGTAATAATAAGGATATGAAAATGAAATGGTATGAACTGGCTAGATCCAGAATGAAAGAGCTCGGCATAACTCAAGAGAAGTTAGCTGAAGAGCTTGGTATGACGCAGGGTGGAATTGGTCACTGGTTGCGCGGATCTCGTCATCCATCTCTTGACGAGATTGGTGTGGTGTTTAAATACCTTGGTATTGATAACGTCTCATTCAACCACGACGGTACATTTTCACCTGTTGGCGAATACTCATCTGCCCCCGTAAAAAAACAATATGAGTACCCTGTTTTTTCTCATGTTCAGGCCGGGATGTTCTCGCCTGAGCTTAGAACCTTTACCAAAGGTGATGCGGAGAGATGGGTCAGCACAACCAAAAAAGCCAGTGATTGTGCGTTTTGGCTTGAAGTTGAAGGTAATTCCATGACCGCACCAACAGGATCCAAGCCAAGTTTTCCTGACGGGATGTTAATTCTCGTTGACCCTGAGCAGGCTGTTGAGCCAGGTGATTTCTGCATAGCCAGACTTGGTGGTGAGGAGTTTACCTTCAAGAAACTGATCAGGGATAGCGGTCAGGTGTTCCTACAACCACTAAACCCGCAATATCCAATGATCCCATGCAATGATAGCTGTTCCGTAGTAGGGAAAGTTATCGCCAGCCAGTGGCCTGAAGAGACATTTAGTTAACAGCATCACCACTCTAAAACACACAACAATAACCCGACCTTAGCGTCGGGTTTTCTTTTTCCAAAATATAAATCAATAAAATACAAAGTGTTATAAAAAACCAACCATATTTAGAACATTTTGTATTGACTCAATAAAGTACACATCGTACTATTTAGCCATCAGCAGGACGCACTACTCACCAGGGCGGTGAATATACAACGATTCAAATATGAATCTACGGCGCTGACAAAGCGCAATAACCAAAGTGAACTTTGGGGTGTGGTGAAGCCAGCTAGTCACTGGCAAGTGCTTACCTACTGTTGAGCGGTGAAGCGCTCCCAACGCTAGCAATAGCGTGGACGAGATGGGGAGCCGCGGGCGATAAGGCCGCCATAACGCGCACGTTGTCGCATGGAAAAATCACTGGGGTGCCGGTTATACCCCTCCGAATGAGACTCAACAAGCTGGAGCTAGACTACCAGCCACCACACCACCAAAGTTCATCAGGAGGTCTATATGACACGCAGAACTCAGTTCAAAGGCAATTCACGTTCTCGTCGTCGTGAGCGTTTAAAGGCAAAGGCATTAGCTAACGGCGTACTGGCCCGCGAAGAAGCAATAAGTTCAGAAGTATTACACCGCCCTACTCTAAGCAGAGCGCAGATTCAGGCTAAAGGTACTCACGAAACGCCTGAGCGCATAGAAGACGCTAAGCCAATTAAGTTCATGGCACAGGACGTGATCTGGCAACAGAAAGAATACAGACGCAATCTGGAGCGAGCGGCCATTGTGTACGCGAATGAGTTTGGACATAAGCAACCAGAAACTGGTGTATGTCTTCCAAACGTAGCCATTTACGCGGCAGGCTACCGGAAATCAAAACAACTGACAGCAAGATGACTTGTGTTGGTCGCCAGAAAATGAAATTAGGCAGTAAGCTACTGTATGAGGGGTGAGATATGCATAAATGTCAGTTCTGTGGATACATGTTTGAATCAAATGAAATGCAACGTATTTCGTTAAACCTTATCGGTAGGCCATACAACATTTGCCTAGGATGTAGCGAGAAATACAAAAACAAAGACATGTGGGACGACAATAAAAACGATATCGACTGGAATAAAGTGCCATGTATTGATGATAGTTAAAAATAATTATGCCGCATAGTCGGCCTTCTTTTGGCATAAACAACAGAATAAACACTGCACTGTGTATTCATTCCAACGAGTGAATACACGGAGCAATGTCGCTCGTAACTAAACAGGAGCCGACTTGTTCTGATTATTGGAAATCTTCTTTGCCCTCCAGTGTGAGGGCCTTTTTATATGCATACCAATAACGCTTCACCAGAGGCATTTTCGTTATGCAATCAAACAGAAGGAGCATCCTATGCAACAGTTCGCTATTGCAGGGGCGGCATCGGTTCGCCCTTTCAACCCGATTTTATCGGTACAGCATTCACGAAAAAATATTTTAACCGGAGCAGACTTTAAACAACCAAGAATGAAAAGTTTGCTCGAAAAGCTTTGGGATATTTTGAAACAACAAGGCCGTCCATGAGTTTTACAGATAACTGGTCAGACGAAGAATTCATTCGTCAGATGAAAGAATTAATCGGTAACGAAGGAGATATTCATGTCACTTGCAACCACAGTGAAGGAGAGCAAGTTACAGAGGCGCATGTACACGCAGAAAGCTCTCTGGTATCGACATAATGGCGACCGCGAAGGAATGCGGGTATGCCTTAACTTGTCCCGAGTCGAAGTATTAAATCAGCGTTATTTCCTTGGGCCGTGTCCATTCTGAGAACAATCATATGAGCAAAGAATTTTACGCAAGACTGGCAGCTATTCAGGAGAATCTGAACGCGCCAAAGAATCAGTACAACTCATTCGGTAAATATAAATACAGAAGCTGCGAAGACATTCTTGAAGGCGTTAAGCCGTTACTGAATGGCCTGTTTTTATCAATCAGCGATGAAGTTGTGTTGATTGGTGATCGGTATTACGTGAAAGCCACGGCAACTATTACCGATGGCGAAAACAGTCATACGGCAACCGCCCTTGCACGAGAGGAAGAAAGCAAGAAAGGAATGGATTCTGCACAAGTTACTGGAGCTACAAGCTCTTATGCACGCAAGTATTGCCTCAATGGTTTGTTCGGCATTGATGATGCGAAAGATGCAGATACAGACGAGCATAAACATCAGCAGAACGCAGCAGCAAAGCAATCAAAACCATCACCTACACCTGAACAGGTTCTAAAAGCATTCACTGACGCAGCATTGCAGAAAAACACCGTGGAAGAGCTTAAACAGGCGTTCGCCAAAGCGTGGAAGATGCTCGAAGGCACACCGGAGCAGCAAAAAGCGCAGGACGTTTACAACATCAGACGAGACGAATTAGAAGGGGCGGCCGCTTAATGGCACATTCGATTACTGTAAGACTAAACAAGCCCGCAAGAGAGTTTCAGGCCGGGGAAAATATCGGATTCAACATCCGTGCTGGAGTTCAGTATTACGATCGCCAGACAAAAAAGAAGGAATGGACAAACTACAGCGCCGTTGTATTTGCCAAGCCGGGAGCGCAAGCGGATTACTACCGTAGTGTTCTTGTTGAAGGTGGCATTGTTGAAATTACCGGAGAAAACATCAGGGTTGATATTTATCAGGGGCAAAATGGTCAATCAATCACTCTTGAATTACTGAATGCAAAGATTGGATTTGCAGCTTCAGGAAATGGCCCGCAGCAGCAAAGTAGTAACCAGCAGAACACTCCTGTATACGACGATTCCATCCCATTCTGATTTAGAAAAATAAGGATTTAATTATGCCAGCGCCTCTGTATGGTGCGGACGACGCGCGCCGCTGTTCCGGCAATTCCGTATCGGAGGTGCTGGATAAATTCAGAAAAAACTACGACCTGATAATGTCGCTACCGCAGGAAACGAAAGAGGAAAAGGAATTTCGCCATTGTATATGGCTTGCAGAGAAAGAAGAACGCGAGCGAATTTACCAGACATCAATCCGACCATTCCGCAAAGCCACATATACCCACTTCCCTGAAATTGACCCGCGTCTGCGTAATTATCGATCACGCTATGGCGCTATCAGTAATGACTGAGGAATTTACCATGAGAGGACTTGCATACAATCCCGGCATTCTTCCGGCAGAAATGATTATTCGCCAACGCGTAAAGCCAATGCCATCGAGAGAGGAATTGCTTAAGAGAAAGAGTTTCGGTTCTGTTAATGACAACAAATATCTGAATGCGATGTGGCGGAGTGGGAAGAAATGAAACAAATATCACTAATTGAGATGGATGGTTTTCTGAAAGGTAAATGCATCCCACGAGATTTAAAGGTTAACGAAACAAATGCTGAATATCTGGTGCGTAAATTTGCTGAAGCTGAGGCCAAGTGCGCGGCACTGGCGGTGGAGAATGCGGGAATAAAGTCTGCAATTCCTCAACTACGGGATATTGATGCTGACAATGACAATATGGATGACGTATCTCTTGCTGAAGACTTCGGATTCAATCATGCAATAGAACGGATGAGGAGACAGATACCTGAAACCCCAGCCACCGATGCTTTTCTGGCTGAAGTGAAGACTGAAGCACGCAAGGAGGGAGCTTACTTTGTGGCGAACAGAATGCTGGCTGCCTGGGAAGCTGGTTTTATTGATGATACTGCAAAGAACGCCGCGGATATTGCCAGGATGATTCTTACCTCTACTGAGTTTATGGCTAATGCGCCGGAAGGCGATTTTGACCGCTCATTCTCTGATGGCGTTCTAGAAGATATCGCCGACCAGCTTCGCAAAGGAGCCTCGCTATGAGAAAATATCCGAGAGTTGAAGGTGTCTTGTCTAAAAAGAAAAACACTTCCGCGAAATGTCGTTGTGGCGCAGTGGCTAAATATAAAACCACGGTGCAGGTAGATATTTTTCGTGGCGATGATGAGGTTTTCTGGTCATGTGCCGAACACAAAAATGACTGTGTGTTTCTGCTAGATGGCGCAGTCGAGAGCAAAGGAGCATCCCAATGACAGCACTCAACAAACAGGCGCTGCGTGAAATCGCAGCGGCAGCAGTTGGCGCACATGAGCGCCTTAGTGTTATGCCGCCTGATGACATTTTCGATATCTCACTGGCAGAAGGAACTCAGCTTGATGCAGATATCACTGCCTTGAACGCGCTGAACTCCGCAGCAAACCCCACTACCGTGCTGGCGCTGCTGGCATCGCTGGAAGCCGCAGAGAAGCGGATTGCTGAACTGGAGGCGCGGGAGGTGAAATTGCCTAATCCTCATGCTCACCTCATCTGGATTCAGGCAGGCCATGCCCCTGATGACTATTGGGATGATGTTGCCGTTTCTCATAGCGAAAAGGATAAGTGCTGCGACGGTTCAGATCGCTATCCGGTTTATGCTCTCTGGGAAATCAAAGAGGCACTATCTGCTATTGGCATCAACATCGCCGCAGCCGGTAAAGGAGAGGACTCATGAGCACTATTGCCCGAGAATTCACCAAAGAGCAGTTACAGCAAATTATCGAAACTGACCACGTTCAATGCGGTGAGGCTTCGGAGCTGGCGCGTATCGCACTGGCATCGCTCGAAGCGGAGCCTGTGTGCGTAATCGACCAGTCCAATCTTGATTATCTCAAATCTGGCTCTGATGCCGATGTATGGACAGCATCCAGAACAGAGATGGGTGATGTGCTTCTGTATCGCGCCGCCCCGCCAGCGCCGGTATCTGTGCCCGCTGCGATGGAAATGGATGATGACTTTGACAGCGCGTTTGAACACGGAAAAGCTGTCGGCTGGAACGCCTATCGCGCCGCCATGCTTCAGGCCGAACCTGTAAGTAATAGTGATGAGTTACCGCTGGACTATCTGCAAGGACACAAAGACGGCCTGGAGTGGGCTGCACAATTGGCAGAAGCCAATCATCCGCAAACAGGTGACTGGTTGTACGACGACCAAATCGATCTTGCCAGGGCGATTCGCAAAGGTCCGGATATGCCTACTGTTCAGGGTGGCAGCTCTCCGGTAACTCCGGATGGTTGGATAAGCTGTAGTGAGCGAATGCCGGAAAAGAATCAGAACGTGCTTATTTCGGTGAATTTCGATAGCTCTCTGGTTGAACCGCTAATATGCTCCGCACGCTATACCGGAAGCACATTTCGGCGCGGAGATGCAACGATTAAGCCGGGTAATGGTATTGAGCAAGCAACTCACTGGATGCCTCTACCAGAACCGCCGCAGGAGGTTAACCGTGGCTAACCTGCAACTTGCCGTCAAAGGTGAATAACAATCCTCGCACTCGCGGGGATTTCTTTTATCTGAACTCGCTACGGCGAGTTTTGTTTTATGGAGATGATAAATGCACTTCCGAGTCACAGGTGAATGGAATGGAGAACCATTCAACAGGGTTATCGAAGCAGAGGACTTCAACGACTGCTATGACCACTGGATGATATGGGCGCAGATAGCACATGCAGACGTAACCAATATTCGAATTGAAGAACTGAAAGAACACAAAACCGCCTGATGGCGGTTTTTTCTTGCGTGTAATTGCGGAGACTTTGCGATGTACTTGACACTTCAGGAGTGGAACGCACGCCAGCGACGCCCAAGAAGCCTTGAAACAGTTCGTCGATGGGTACGCGAGTGCAGGATATTCCCTCCTCCGGTTAAGGATGGAAGAGAGTATCTGTTCCACGAATCAGCGGTAAAGGTTGACTTAAATCGACCAGTAACAGGTAGCCTTTTGAAGAGGATCAGAAATGGGAAGAAGGCGAAGTCATGAGCGCCGGGATTTACCCCCTAATCTTTATATAAGAAACAATGGATATTACTGCTACAGGGACCCAAGGACGGGTAAAGAGTTCGGATTAGGCAGAGACAGAAGGATAGCAATCACTGAAGCTATACAGGCCAACATTGAGTTATTCTCAGGACCCAAACACAAGCCTCTGACAGCAAGAATCAACAGTGATAATTCTGTTACGTTACATTCATGGCTTGATCGCTACGAAAAAATCCTCGCCAGCAGAGGAATCAAGCAGAAGACACTCATAAATTACATGAGCAAAATTAAAGCAATAAGGAGGGGTCTGCCTGATGCTCCACTTGAAAACATCACCACAAAAGAAATTGCGGCAATGCTCAATGGATACATAGACGAGGGCAAGGCGGCGTCAGCCAAGTTAATCAGATCAACACTGAGCGATGCATTCCGAGAGGCAATAGCTGAAGGCCATATAACAACAAACCCGGTCGCTGCCACTCGCGCAGCAAAATCAGAGGTAAGGAGATCAAGACTTACAGCTGACGAATACCTGAAAATTTATCAAGCAGCAGAATCATCACCATGTTGGCTCAGACTTGCAATGGAACTGGCTGTTGTTACCGGGCAACGAGTTGGTGATTTATGCGAAATGAAGTGGTCTGATATCGTAGATGGATATCTTTATGTCGAGCAAAGCAAAACAGGCGTAAAAATTGCCATCCCAACAGCATTGCATGTTGATGCTCTCGGGATATCAATGAAGGAAACACTTGATAAATGCAAAGAGATTCTTGGCGGAGAAACCATAATTGCATCTACTCGTCGTGAACCGCTTTCATCCGGCACAGTATCAAGGTATTTTATGCGCGCACGAAAAGCATCAGGTCTTTCCTTCGAAGGGGATCCGCCTACCTTTCACGAGTTGCGCAGTTTGTCTGCAAGACTCTATGAGAAGCAGATAAGCGATAAGTTTGCTCAACATCTTCTCGGGCATAAGTCGGACACCATGGCATCACAGTATCGTGATGACAGAGGCAGGGAGTGGGACAAAATTGAAATCAAATAATGATTTTATTTTGACTGATAGTGACCTGTTCGTTGCAACAAATTGATAAGCAATGCTTTTTTATAATGCCAACTTAGTATAAAAAAGCAGGCTTCAACGGATTCATTTTTCTATTTCATAGCCCGGAGCAACCTGTGAACACATTTTCAGTTTCCCGTCTGGCGCTGGCATTGGCTTTTGGCGTGACGCTGACCGCCTGTAGCTCAACCCCGCCCGATCAACGTCCTTCTGATCAAACCGCGCCTGGTACCTCTTCTCGCCCGATTCTGTCGGCAAAAGAAGCGCAGAATTTCGATGCTCAACACTATTTTGCATCCCTGACACCAGGTGCTGCAGCGTGGAATCCTTCCCCGATTACCCTGCCTGCGCAACCTGAATTTGTTGTCGGCCCGGCGGGCACTCAAGGTGTAACGCATACCACGATTCAGGCGGCGGTAGATGCGGCAATTATCAAGCGTACCAACAAGCGCCAGTATATTGCCGTGATGCCTGGTGAGTATCAGGGAACGGTATATGTCCCTGCCGCTCCGGGTGGAATTACTCTGTACGGTACAGGTGAAAAACCGATTGATGTGAAGATTGGGCTTTCCCTTGATGGTGGCATGAGCCCTGCCGACTGGCGTCACGACGTCAACCCGCGCGGCAAATATATGCCAGGTAAACCAGCGTGGTATATGTACGATAGCTGCCAGAGCAAACGCAGCGACAGTATCGGTGTTCTCTGCTCTGCGGTCTTCTGGTCACAAAACAATGGCCTGCAACTGCAAAATCTGACCATCGAAAACACGCTGGGCGATAGCGTAGATGCAGGTAACCATCCGGCGGTGGCACTGCGTACTGATGGTGACCAGGTACAGATTAACAACGTTAACATTCTCGGTCGTCAGAACACCTTCTTTGTCACCAACAGCGGTGTGCAGAACCGTCTGGAAACGAATCGTCAGCCGCGTACGCTGGTGACCAACAGCTACATTGAAGGGGATGTGGATATCGTTTCTGGTCGCGGCGCAGTGGTGTTCGATAACACCGAATTCCGCGTGGTGAACTCACGTACTCAGCAAGAAGCGTATGTGTTTGCACCGGCTACGCTGTCCAACATTTACTACGGTTTCCTCGCCGTAAATAGCCGTTTCAATGCTTTCGGTGATGGTGTGGCGCAACTGGGCCGCTCGCTGGATGTTGATGCCAATACCAACGGTCAGGTGGTGATCCGTGATAGCGCCATCAACGAAGGTTTTAACACGGCTAAACCGTGGGCCGATGCGGTGATCTCTAATCGTCCGTTTGCGGGTAATACCGGCAGCGTAGATGATAACGACGAAATACAGCGCAATCTGAATGACACTAACTACAACCGCATGTGGGAATACAATAACCGCGGCGTGGGTAGTAAAGTGGTTGCAGAGGCGAAGAAGTAAGAGCAATTAACTATTTGCCGGATGCGGCGTAAACGCCTTATCCGGCCTACGGTTCGATGCGATTTGTAGGTCGGATAAGATGCGCAAGCATCGCATCCGACAATAAGTGCCGGATGCTGCGAAAATGCCTTATCTGGCCTACAGATTCGATGCGATTCGTAGGTCGGATAAGATGCGCAAGCATCGCATCCGACAATAAGTGCCGAATGCGACCTACATTCACATGGCGCTTTTTACATCTGACGGTTTTTATTGAAGTTAATCAAACTACCCGCCTTGATAATCTCGCGCTCTTCAGCAGTCAGACTTTCCATATAGAGCGTAATTTCCGTTACCGGCGCATCTTCATGGATCACATAACCTTTAAACGTCGTACCCGGATTATCCAGCGCCGCTTTAATGCCAGGGATGTAAATGTAATCCCCCACTTCAAAGGTTGGCACTTCCGCCATCTGCAGCGGTAACATCCCCCAGTTGATGACGTTAGAACGGTAGCGTTTAGTCGCGTACTCTTCGGCAATATTCGCCAGACCGCCAATCACACGCTGGCAGCTCGCCGCCTGTTCACGCGCAGAACCATCGCCTGGTTTCACCGCATATACCATGCTGCCAATTTCAGTTTGCAGCGGATCAATATGCTCCTGACCAGCAATCTGCTTAATGCGCGCAAACACCTCTGTCAGCTCGCTGACATTCCCCGCCAGACGCTGATTTTCCAGCTCAGCAGTCGCTTTACTTCTGCCAACATAACCGGGATCGCGGCGTGACAGGGTAAACTCCGCCAGACCAATCGGATTTGAACGATAAGAAGAGGTTTCACCGGAAGGAATCAGTTCGTCGGTGGTGGTCACTTCGTCGAGGATCTTCGAGCACACTTTCAGGACGATATTGTCAGTCAGCGCACCCAATTCCGGCCAGTCTTTAATGTTCGGTCCGTAAATCAGCGGTTGCTGAGTTGCCCCTTTCACAAAGCCCTGATAAACACGGTTTTTATACGGCGTTACATCGAAGGCGTACTCCGGCACGTTGTCCCAGCAATCAAGTTCGCTGGCAGAGGTTAAATAGCCACCGTTTGCCGCAGTCGCAGCGATAGAACGAGCGTCCATCAACGCCACCGCTGACATCTGCCCATTAGCTGGCTTAGAGCCTTCGCGGTTCGGGAAGTTGCGCGTGGTGTGGCGAATACTTAATCCGTTGTTGATTGGCGTATCGCCCGCGCCAAAGCATGGGCCGCAGAACGCGGTTCTGATGATTGCGCCTGCGCCAATCAAATCTGCTACCACACCTTTTTTGGCGAGATCCATAAACACCGGCTGTGATGACGGGTAAACTGCCAGCGAGAAGGTGTCATTGCCACAGGATTGACCGCGCAGTGCATTCGCCGCCGCGATGACGTTTTCGTAGTTACCGCCAGAACAGCCCGCGATAATCCCCTGCTGCACTTTCAGGCGACCATTTTCCACTTTATCCAGCAGCGAGAGTTTGGCTTTACCGTGCGCCACGCGTTCGGACTCAATTTCAATCTCACGCAGAATGTCGGTCAGGTTCTGGTTCAGTGTGTCGATTTCATACACGTTGCTCGGGTGGAACGGCAGCGCAATCATTGGTTTGATGGCGCTTAAATCAACGCTGATGCAGCCATCGTAGTACGCCATCGGTTGAGGGTTAAGCTGGCAGTAATCCTGGCCGCGACCGTGCAGCGCCAGCCAGTTATGGACTTCTTCATCGGTTTGCCAGACAGAACTTAAACAGGTCGTTTCAGTGGTCATAACGTCAACGCTGTTACGGAAATCGGTAGAGAGCGCAGCAACACCGGGACCTACGAATTCCATCACTTTGTTTTTGACGTAGCCGTTTTTGAACACGGCACCGATGATAGCCAGCGCCACATCCTGCGGCCCCACATACGGCGCTGGTTTTCCAGTCAGATGCACCGCAACAACTCCCGGATAGTCGATATCCCAGGTGTCATTAAGCAGCTGTTTTACCAACTCACCGCCGCCCTCACCGACTGCTATTGTCCCTAATGCACCGTAACGGGTGTGGCTGTCTGACCCGAGGATCATTTTGCCGCCGCCTGCCATCATCTCACGCATATATTGATGGATGACCGCAATATGCGGAGGCACAAAAATACCGCCATAACGCTGAGCTGCCGATAAACCAAAAACATGGTCATCACCGTTAATGGTGCCGCCGACGGCGCAGAGTGAGTTATGGCAGTTGGTCAGCACATACGGCAGCGGGAAACGTTCCATTCCGGACGCTTTAGCGGTCTGTACAATACCAACAAAGGTAATATCGTGAGAGGCTAATGAATCAAACTTAATTTTAAGTTTATCCATATTTCCGGACGTATTATGAGAAGAGAGAATAGACCAGGCAATAGTGCCTTTTTTGGCTTCTTCTTTTTTAATTTCGCCGGTGAAATGTTCTTCGGCAATTATTTCGTTATTACTGGCGAGAAACACGCCTTTTTCAGATAACTTGATCATCAAATGCTCCAGATATCTGCGCACCGTGAAGTGCGCAGAAAGATAATAAATGGATATACTCTAAATAATTCGAGTTGCAGGAAGGCGACAAGTGAGTGAATCCCCAGGAGCTTACATAAGTAAGTGACTGGGGTGAGCGAACGCAAACGCAGCACATGCAACTTGAAGTATGACGAGTATATTTACAGCATGTTCCAGCCGATCAGCATATTCCACCACCACACGCCGAGGGTGATATGCACCAGGAAGGTTAATATCGTCAGTACCGCACCGACCAACCACCAGGATTTAATATCGTTATAACCCACGCCAAAGATGACCGGACCTGCCGCGCCGCCATAGTGAGTAACCATGCCGCCATAGGAGTTGGAGAACAACAGTGCCAGCGCGGTTAACATTAACGGTGCGCCGGAGACGTTCGCCAGCATGGCAAATACCGGTAACATAGCAACGATATAGGCACTACCGGAAGCGAAGAAATAACGCACGATAATGCTGAGGAAAATAATAACGAAGAAAGCAACGTTACCGTGACCATCAAATGCCAGGTTATTTTTAAAGACTTCAGCTAACCATTCGAAAAATTTAACTTTCGATAATAAGGAGCTTAAGCCGATAATACCGCCGTACCAGATTAAGGTATTCCAGCCGCCTTTATTTTTAACCACGTCTTCCCAGGTAACGATACCCAGCAGCAGCATGGTCGCCATAACAACGATTGCCACAGTGGATTCATCAACCCCCAGAGACTTACTGAAAATCCAGCCCAGTAGCGCCAGCACAAAGACACCGAGCAGCATTTTTTCGCGGATTTTCATCGGTCCCAGTTCGGCAAGGCCCGCTTTGGCGATGGTTTTGTTATCCACCTTCTTAATTTCTGGCGGATACATGGTATAAATCACCAGCGGGGTGACCAGCAGCATAATGATGCCCGGCAATCCGGCGGCCAGTGCCCATCCACCCCAGCTAATTTGCAGGTGCAGAATGTCGTTGATCATTTTCAGCGCCAGAATGTTCCCCGCCATTGCGGTAAAGAACATATAGCTGGTGGTTTTGGTGACCATGTAAATGGACATCATCAGGTAATGTCCGACACGACGCGGACTTTTTTCCGGTTCGGACCCCAAAGCCACCGCCACGCTGTTGATGATCGGTAACACAATGCCGCCCGCACGCGCGGTGTTAGACGGTGTTGCCGGAGCCAGTACCAGATCGAGGAATACCGTAACGTAACCCAGACCCAGCGTGGTGTTACCGATTTTACCAATCAGCAGATAGGCAATACGTTTACCTAAACCGGTGGTCACAAATGCGGCGCTTAAGGTAAACGCCGAGAACACCAGCCAGGTAGTACCTGAAGAGTAACCGCTTAATACGGCGGTGGTCTTAAACGCACCGTCGGATAAGTTACCGACCACCACCATTGAGGCAGCAACGGCAATTAACAGTACGACAGGTTCCGGGAAAGGCTTGATAACCAGACCCACAATGGCCGCCAGGTAAATACCAAAAAGCACCCACGCCAGTTCGCTTAATCCTGCCGGAGCTGGCATAAAACCAATAATACATGGGATCGCTAATATCAGAATTAGCTTCCATAACGATTTCTTATTCATTTAAAATCCTGTTCTTTCTGTATGACTCATACAGAAGTCCTTTATTGATTGTCCTTATCCTGACAACGAATTTTTTCAGGGAAGATAAACTTCACCGGAAAATATTTTTCTGGTTGTCCGAATAACAGATGCGCGTAACGTCGTGGCATCCTGACCTTCATTACTTAAATGAACGTCGAGCGCACCACTGGGGTGTTCAATATTGATATTGCCATATCCTACAGAAGGGACGATTTGTCGGGTGACGGTGCCTTCCAATGCACAACTACTGGAAATAGCAATAGCACCGGTTATCGCCAGCGCGCGATGGCAAGAATGCGGCATAAAATAACGCACATTAATTGCCCCGCCTTTCTGCGCTGGAGAAATAAGCACAGGTTTAGGGATAACCATATTACTGACATCACCTAAGCCCATTGCTTTACCCGCTTGTAGCCGGATAGATTCAATGCGGGCTAATAATGCTTTGTCTGCATCCAGTTCCGCCGGTAATTCATAACCTGTTTTTCCCAGATATTCAGCCGGAATAATGACGACTGGCATCGCCATATCGATACAGGTCACCGGGACATCGTCAAAATAATCAATCTGATTATCAGTCGGGAAAACTTTTCCGGTTTTCGTTCCAGCGGCATTCAGGAAAGTGAGCGCAACCGGTGCGGCAGTACCCGGTACGCCGTCAATTCTGGCGCTACCCTCGTACTCGACAACACCATTTGGCGTTTGCACATCAGCTTCGATGAACGTACCCGTATTGACGTTGCGGATACGTACACGGGTAACTGGCGAAGTCGCTGCAATCAAACCATTTTCAATGGCGAATGCCCCTACGCCAGACAGCATATTGCCGCAGTTAGGCGTGGTATCGACACGTTGCTCATGGACGATAACTTGAGCAAACAGATAATCGACATCAGCACGCGGATCGCTGGAACGGCTAATAATGGCGACTTTACTGGTCAGTGGATTACCGCCGCCAATACCGTCAATTTCCAGATCGTTACCGGAACCCATAATTGCCATCAATATTTTATCGCGCTGCGTTTGATCTTCGGGTAAATGTTCCGCTAACAGGAACGCGCCCCTCGAGGTTCCACCTCGCATCATCACGCAGGGTATTTTTTTCATAATAATGCCCTCAATTTAAAAACATAACTTATTGCGATATGGTTACATTAAGGACAAAGCATCTCTAATGACTTTAGCTCAACGATTAATAACTTTTTTTCATTAATTTAAGTTGGCTAAATGCAGTTAAAATTTTTAACGACCAGCCACCCAAAATCGTCGCTTCCATTTTCCGGAGTAATAATGAAGCATGAATTATCAAGTATGAAGGCATTTGTCATACTGGCAGAGTCCAGTTCATTTAACAATGCCGCTAAATTACTCAATATTACGCAACCTGCATTAACGCGAAGAATAAAAAAGATGGAGGAAGATTTACATATTCAACTATTTGAGCGTACAACTCGCAAGGTTACGTTAACAAAAGCAGGAAAAAGGTTGCTCCCGGAGGCGCGGGAATTAATAAAGAAATTCGATGAAACGCTTTTTAATATTCGTGATATGAATGCTTATCATCGTGGTATGGTGACGTTAGCGTGTATTCCGACCGCAGTATTTTATTTTTTACCGCTGGCAATCGGTAAATTTAATGAGCTGTATCCCAATATTAAAGTGCGGATTCTGGAACAAGGCACGAATAATTGCATGGAATCGGTGCTGTGTAACGAATCAGACTTTGGCATAAACATGAACAACGTCACAAATTCATCCATTGATTTTACCCCACTGGTCAACGAGCCATTCGTGCTGGCCTGTCGGCGTGACCATCCATTGGCCAAAAAGCAGCTTGTAGAATGGCAGGAGTTAGTGGGTTACAAAATGATTGGCGTACGTTCCTCCAGCGGCAACCGATTGTTGATAGAACAACAGCTAGCCGACAAGCCCTGGAAGCTGGACTGGTTTTACGAAGTGCGTCATCTTTCGACGTCATTAGGACTAGTGGAGGCAGGACTGGGGATTTCGGCGCTTCCTGGTCTGGCAATGCCCCATGCGCCCTATTCTTCGATTATTGGTATCCCACTGGTGGAACCCGTTATACGTCGGACATTGGGGATTATTCGCCGCAAAGATGCCGTGCTTTCTCCGGCAGCTGAACGCTTTTTTGCCTTGCTGATTAATTTGTGGACTGACGATAAAGACAATTTGTGGACCAATATCGTCGAACGCCAGAGACATGCGTTACAGGAGATAGGTTAATACACCGGCGCAGGAGAGACTGCGCCGGTTAAATCAGCGGTTAGTGTGCGTTAACCACCACCCACATTGGTCCCTGCCCGACCGCATAACGGCCTTTTTCATGCAGTAGTCCCTGCTCGCCAACAATTTCGTATACCGAGATGTGGTGAGATTTTTGCCCGGCGGCAATCAGATACTTGCCGCTGTGATCAACATTGAAGCCGCGCGGCTGGGTTTCCGTTGGCTGGAAGCCTTCTTTACTCAACACGCTGCCATCTTCCGAAACGCTGAAAACGGTAATCAGGCTGGCGGTACGGTCGCAGGCGTATAAATGGCGACCATCCGGGGTGATATGAATATCAGCCGCCCAACGGGTGTCGGAGAAGTTTTCCGGCATCATATCCAGCGTCTGGACACATTCGATATTACCGTGCGGATCTTTCAGTTCCCAGACATCCACTGAGCTGTTTAACTCATTGACGCAATACGCATATTGTTCGTTTGGATGGAATACCATATGACGCGGGCCGGCCCCTTCAACGGTGGTCACTTCCGCAGGGTCCTGCGCCACGAGATGACCATCATCGCTGACCGTAAACAGGCAAATGCGATCCTGCTTTAATGCCGGAACCCACAGCGTACGGTTGTCCGGTGAGATATTGGCGGAATGGCAACCGTCCAGCCCCTCGACCACATCGACGACGCCCACTGGCAGGCCATCTTCCAGACGCGTTACGCTCACGTTACCCGCATTGTAAGAACCTACAAAGACAAACTGCCCCTGGTGATCGGTGGAAATATGCGTCGGACTACCCGGCAGCGCAGACTCTGCGGCAAAGGTCAGTGCGCCATCGTCCGGGGCGATACGATACGCCAGGACGCGAAACTCAGGGCGAACACCAACATAGAGATAACGTTTGTCCGGGCTGACCACCATCGGCTGCACCTGCCCCGGCACATCGACAACCTGTGTCAGCGTCAGTGCGCCTTCATGATTCAGATTCCAGACGTGAATTTGCTGGCTCTCAGGGCTGGCGATATAAACTGTTTGCTTCATGAATGCTCCTTTGCATTTAGCAACTGACTGTAACAGCTAAAATTAGTCGCTTTTGGCGGTGAATGCTGAATTAAAACGCAGAATTTTGTCCGATAGTGGTATCGGTGTACCATTCGCGCAGACGAAAATTCTTAACCTTAATCTGGAATACGCCATGACCACACGCGTGATTGCTCTCGACTTAGACGGCACCTTATTGACCCCGAAAAAGACCCTGCTTCCTTCATCGATAGAAGCCCTGGCCCGCGCTCGCGAAGCAGGCTATCAATTAATCATCGTCACAGGTCGCCATCACGTCGCTATTCATCCTTTTTATCAGGCGCTGGCGCTGGATACACCTGCTATTTGCTGTAATGGCACCTATTTGTATGATTATCATGCAAAAACCGTGCTGGAAGCGGACCCAATGCCCGTTATTAAAGCCCTGCAACTCATTGAGATGCTGAATGAACACCACATTCACGGTCTGATGTATGTCGATGATGCAATGGTCTATGAGCACCCGACCGGGCATGTCATTCGCACATCTAACTGGGCGCAAACCCTGCCGCCGGAACAGCGTCCGACTTTCACACAAGTCGCTTCTCTGGCTGAAACGGCGCAACAAGTTAACGCCGTATGGAAGTTCGCCCTGACGCACGATGACCTGCCGCAATTGCAGCATTTTGGTAAGCATGTCGAACATGAACTGGGACTGGAGTGTGAATGGTCCTGGCACGATCAGGTTGATATTGCACGCGGCGGCAACAGCAAAGGTAAACGTTTGACGAAATGGGTTGAGGCGCAAGGTTGGTCGATGGAAAACGTCGTGGCATTCGGCGATAACTTTAATGATATCAGTATGCTGGAAGCCGCTGGTACAGGCGTGGCGATGGGCAACGCCGATGACGCGGTAAAAGCGCGCGCCAACATTGTGATTGGTGATAACACCACCGACAGCATTGCCCAGTTCATTTATAGCCACCTGATTTAATCAGGCGGTTATCGACACACTTTTAATTTGCGCGTACAGCCACAGGCCAGGTTTGATCGCCAGTTCATCCCTGGCCCACGGGCTGATACGCGCCCACAGCGTTTTACCGCCGACTTCCAGTTCCACTTCCACCTGGCCGTTGTCGTCATAACTATTAACAACTTTTGCCCGCAATACGTTACGAATGCTGGTTTGCTGCGGCGGTTGTAAAACCAGAGAAACATCGGAAGCCTGAATGCGGATACGTAGCGCAGCTTGCAGCGGTTCGTCCAGCTTATTGACCCACAAATGCTGATCGCCCAGCGCCAGCGCGGTCATCGCGTAATGCGGATGATGCTCAAGCACCGTCACTTTCAGAATGCTACTTTGTTGCTCTTTCGGCAGCCACGGATTCATCACGCTACTGCCCCACACTTCCTCCAGCGCGCCAAAGGCTTTCACCTGACCGTTTTCCAGTACCATCACTCTGTCTGCCAGATGGAGGATCTCATCCAGCGAATGGCTGACATACAACATCGGAATGTTGATTTCCCGTGTCAGCCGTTGCAGATAAGGCAACAGTTCGCGTTTACGCGGAATATCCAGTGACGCCAGCGGTTCATCCAGCAACAGCAATTCCGGTGCTGTCAGCAAAGCCCGACCAATCGCCACGCGCTGTTTTTCGCCTCCGGACAGGCTGCCTGGTAAACGGTCAAGCAACGGTTCAATGCCTAAAAGCGCCACCAGCTTATCGAACTGATCGACCATACTTTTCGACATGCCGTAGCGCAGATTGCCACGCACTTTGTAATGCGGGAACAGCCGCGCATCCTGAAAAACATAGCCAACGCGACGCTTTTCCGGCGTCAGGCAGATACCTTTTTCGGCATCATTTAGTACCCGCCCATTGAGGACAATCCGCCCTTTTTGCGGGCGCGTCAGTCCACTGATGGCGTTAATCAGCGAAGTTTTTCCGGCACCGGAGACGCCAAAGATAGCAGTGATGCCATTGGCGGGCAGCGTTTCATTAATGGTCAGGCAATGGTTGCCCAACGTCTGGGAAAAATTCAGCTCCAGCATGATTAGCGCTCCGCCCGTTCACGGCTGATTCTGGCCAGCCATTCTGAAATCAACAGGGAGATCATCGCCAGTGCAATAGAAATAATGCACAGTCTCGCCGCGCCACTTTCCCCGCCGGGGGTCTGGATCAGGGTATACATGGCAGAAGGAATGGTTCGCGTTTCACCAGGAATGTTCGACACAAAGGTGATGGTTGCACCAAACTCACCGAGAGAACGAGCAAAAGCCAGTACCGTACCAACAATAATGCCCGGTAAGGTCAGCGGTAACGTGATAGTAAAGAAAACGCGCCAGCGCCCGGCACCTAGTGTTCTTGCGGCCTGTTCCAGTTTGACATCAACCCCTTCCAGCGCCAGACGAATTGCCCGCACCATCAGCGGAAACGACATGACGGCGGCAGCGAGAACCGCGCCGCGCCAGCTAAAGGCGAAGGTAATACCAAACCAGTCATACAGACGTTCACCGATAAATCCGCGCCGTCCCATCGAAACTAATAATAAGTAACCGACGACCACGGGCGGTAACACCAGCGGTAGATGCAGTACGCTGTCGAGCAGAGCTTTGCCCGGAAACGTGCAACGCACCAGTAACCAGGCAAAAAAGATCCCAAACGGCAGGCTAAACAGCACAGCCAGGGAAGAAACTTTCAGGCTTAATAAAACTGCCTGCCATTCTGGATCGGTCAGTATCATTACTTGATTGTAAATCCGTAACGTTTAAAGATTTCCGCTGCCTGCGGTCCCTTCAGATAATCATAAAATGCTTTCACTGTCGCATTGTTATGCCCTTCCACAACAGCAACCGGATATTCCACTTTTTTATGTGAATCTTCCGGGAAGGTGGCAACCACTTTTACCCCTTTGCTGGCAACTGCGTCAGAACCGTAGACAATGCCCAGAGGCGCTTCGTTACGTTCGACCAGCGCCAGCGCCCCACGAACATCTTCCGCTGGGGCCAGTTTCGGAGAGAGCGTATCCCATGCGCCCAGTTTTTGCAGTGCTTCTTTTGCATAAATGCCAGCGGGAACATGTTCCGGATCGCCAACCGCCAGGCGACCGCCATTCAGCAGTGAAGTCCAGTTGGTTTTGCTGTCGATGGTGAAATCTTTCTGCACGCTGGCTTTCGGTGCTACAACGACCAGGCTATTGCCGAGCAGTGTCTGACGCGTAGCTGTATCGATCGCTTTTTTATCAACCGCATAATCCATCCATTTCTGATCGGCAGAAATAAACAGATCCGCAGGCGCACCCGCTTCAATCTGACGGGCGAGAGTAGATGACGAAGCGAAAGAAGAAACCACATCCACGCCTTTCTCTTTTTTAAACTGCGTAGCAATGTCCTGCATTGCGTTAGTCAGTGATGCGGCGGCGAACACCGTGATTTTCCCTTCATCTGCCAGTGCATTGCCAGCAACAGCGAAAGAGAGTGCCGCCCCAGCAAACAAGTTCAACCATTTACGAGCCATTGGTAACCCCTTAATGTAACGTTATGTAGGCGACAATATAACGACTAACTCGGAATTTTCCCAGCAGTTATAGCTAACCTTTGTGAGGTAGATAAGAAAAAATATCGGCAGGAAAAGCAGGAAGTTGAGAAAAAGAAAATGCCCGACTAAGCGGGCATTCAGGGAATCAATGATTTTGTCCGGGCTGGTCTTTTTTACCAACACCAGAAAAGATGTTGAATACTTCACCAAGACCGTAAATCAGACCCAGGATGATGGCCATCACGACAGGTACCATGATTACGGCGAATACCAGACTTTTTAATAACTCTAACATGGTCAACTCCAGATATAGTCATGAGACTATTCTAACCGCTAAGCACAGAAAAGCACTCCCCTTTTGTGCGGTCAGCTTTGCGTGGCGTTCGTTTTCCGTCACAATAAGACTTTTGCCAGGACATTGTGATGCAGGCCGAAATCCTTCTCACCCTTAAGCTCCAACAAAAATTATTCGCCGACCCGCGCCGCATTTCGCTACTAAAACACATTGCGCTTTCCGGTTCCATTAGCCAGGGAGCGAAAGATGCCGGTATCAGCTATAAAAGCGCCTGGGATGCCATTAACGAGATGAATCAGTTAAGCGAGCATATTCTGGTTGAGCGCGCAACAGGCGGTAAAGGTGGCGGAGGCGCAGTACTGACCCGCTATGGTCAGCGACTGATTCAGCTCTATGACTTACTGGCGCAAATCCAGCAAAAAGCCTTTGATGTGTTAAGTGACGATGACGCCCTGCCGCTGAACAGCCTGCTGGCCGCGATCTCACGTTTTTCACTGCAAACCAGCGCCCGTAACCAGTGGTTCGGTACCATCACCGCCCGCGATCATGATGACGTTCAACAGCATGTTGATGTCTTACTGGCTGACGGAAAAACACGCCTGAAAGTCGCAATTACCGCACAAAGCGGCGCACGTCTGGGGCTGGATGAAGGCAAAGAAGTGTTGATATTGCTAAAAGCGCCGTGGGTAGGCATTACTCAGGACGAAGCGGTCGCACAAAACGCCGACAACCAATTACCGGGTATTATTAGTCATATTGAGCGCGGCGCAGAGCAGTGCGAAGTATTAATGGCGCTACCCGACGGGCAAACACTGTGCGCCACAGTGCCGGTAAATGAAGCGACTTCTCTTCAGCAAGGGCAGAATGTCACGGCCTACTTTAATGCCGACAGCGTGATTATCGCCACGCTGTGCTAAGCGTGTTGACAATTTGTTATGAAACACGTATCCCTGTCAGTAATCGCTGCACAAAATGGGATATAAAATGTCATCGTTGCAAATTTTGCAAGGCACGTTTCGTCTTAGCGACACAAAAACGCTGCAATTGCCTCAGCTAACGTTAAACACGGGTGATAGTTGGGCGTTTGTCGGTTCGAATGGAAGTGGAAAGTCGGCGCTGGCCCGCGCGCTGGCGGGGGAACTTCCGCTTTTGAAAGGTGAACGGCAAAGCCAGTTTTCCCACATCACTCGTCTCTCCTTCGAGCAATTGCAAAAGCTCGTCAGCGACGAATGGCAACGGAATAACACCGATATGCTCGGCCCTGGCGAAGATGACACCGGACGCACTACGGCTGAGATTATTCAGGATGAAGTAAAGGATGCACCGCGTTGCATGCAACTGGCGCAGCAGTTCGGTATTACCGCCCTCCTCGACCGACGCTTTAAATACCTTTCCACTGGCGAGACGCGAAAAACCCTGCTGTGTCAGGCGCTGATGTCGGAGCCTGACTTGTTGATTCTTGATGAGCCGTTCGATGGCCTGGATGTTGCCTCACGTCAGCAGCTGGCTGAGCGACTCGCCTCGTTACATCAGTCCGGTATTACTTTGGTACTGGTGCTCAATCGCTTCGATGAGATCCCGGAATTTGTCCAGTTTGCTGGCGTGCTGGCGGATTGTACGTTAGCGGAAACTGGCGCTAAAGAGGAACTGCTCCAGCAAGCACTCGTCGCGCAACTTGCGCATAGTGAACAGCTTGAAGGTGTGCAACTGCCGGAGCCGGATGAACCTTCAGCACGTCACGCCTTACCCGCCAACGAATCGCGCATTGTGCTGAACAATGGCGTGGTTTCTTATAATGATCGCCCCATTCTTAATAACCTTAGCTGGCAGGTGAATCCAGGCGAACACTGGCAAATTGTCGGGCCAAATGGCGCGGGAAAATCGACGTTATTAAGCCTGATTACTGGCGATCATCCGCAAGGTTACAGCAACGATTTGACGCTTTTCGGCCGACGTCGCGGCAGCGGCGAAACCATCTGGGATATCAAAAAGCATATCGGTTACGTCAGCAGTAGTTTGCATCTGGATTACCGGGTCAGCACTACCGTGCGTAATGTGATTCTTTCTGGCTATTTTGATTCGATTGGCATTTATCAGGCCGTTTCGGATCGCCAGCAAAAACTGGTGCAGCAGTGGCTGGATATTCTCGGCATTGATAAACGCACGGCTGACGCTCCGTTCCATAGTCTTTCCTGGGGACAGCAGCGTCTGGCGCTGATCGTCCGCGCACTGGTGAAACATCCGACGTTGCTTATTCTCGATGAACCACTACAGGGGCTTGATCCGCTCAATCGCCAGCTTATCCGCCGTTTTGTTGATGTGCTGATTAGCGAAGGTGAAACGCAATTGTTGTTTGTTTCGCACCACGCTGAAGATGCGCCTGCCTGTATTACCCATCGCCTTGAGTTCGTGCCGGACGGTGGACTCTATCGCTATGTGCTGACAAAAATATATTGAGTCGGTAGTGCTGACCTTGCCGGAGGCGGCCTAAGCGCCCTCTCCGGCCAACGGTTCGACGCATGCAGGCATTAAACCGCGTCTTTTTTTCAGATAAAAAGCGCAATCATTCATAAACCCTCTGTTTTATAATCACTTAATCGCGCATAAAAAACGGCTAAATTCTTGTGTAAACGATTCCACTAATTTATTCCATGTCACACTTTTCGCATCTTTGTTATGCTATGGTTATTTCATACCATAAGCCTAATGGAGCGAATTATGAGAGTTCTGGTTACCGGTGGTAGCGGTTACATTGGAAGTCATACCTGTGTGCAATTACTGCAAAACGGTCATGATGTCATCATTCTTGATAACCTCTGTAACAGTAAGCGCAGCGTACTGCCTGTTATCGAGCGTTTAGGCGGCAAACATCCAACGTTTGTTGAAGGCGATATTCGTAACGAAGCGTTGATGACCGAGATCCTGCACGATCACGCTATCGACACCGTGATCCACTTCGCCGGGCTGAAAGCCGTGGGCGAATCGGTACAAAAACCGCTGGAATATTACGACAACAATGTCAACGGCACTCTGCGCCTGATTAGCGCCATGCGCGCCGCTAACGTCAAAAACTTTATTTTTAGCTCCTCCGCCACCGTTTATGGCGATCAGCCCAAAATTCCATACGTTGAAAGCTTCCCGACCGGCACACCGCAAAGCCCTTACGGCAAAAGCAAGCTGATGGTGGAACAGATCCTCACCGATCTGCAAAAAGCCCAGCCGGACTGGAGCATTGCCCTGCTGCGCTACTTCAACCCGGTTGGCGCGCATCCGTCGGGCGATATGGGCGAAGATCCGCAAGGCATTCCGAATAACCTGATGCCATACATCGCCCAGGTTGCTGTAGGCCGTCGCGACTCGCTGGCGATTTTTGGTAACGATTATCCGACCGAAGATGGTACTGGCGTACGCGATTACATCCACGTAATGGATCTGGCGGACGGTCACGTCGTGGCGATGGAAAAACTGGCGAACAAGCCAGGCGTACACATCTACAACCTCGGCGCTGGCGTAGGCAACAGCGTGCTGGACGTGGTTAATGCCTTCAGCAAAGCCTGCGGCAAACCGGTTAATTATCATTTTGCACCGCGTCGCGAGGGCGACCTTCCGGCCTACTGGGCGGACGCCAGCAAAGCCGACCGTGAACTGAACTGGCGCGTAACGCGCACACTCGATGAAATGGCGCAGGACACCTGGCACTGGCAGTCACGCCATCCACAGGGATATCCCGATTAAGGAACGACCATGACGCAATTTAATCCCGTTGATCATCCACATCGCCGCTACAACCCGCTCACCGGGCAATGGATTCTGGTTTCACCGCACCGCGCTAAGCGCCCCTGGCAGGGGGCGCAGGAAACGCCAGCCAAACAGGTGTTACCTGCGCACGATCCAGATTGCTTCCTCTGCGCAGGTAATGTGCGGGTGACAGGCGATAAAAACCCCGATTACACCGGGACTTACGTTTTCACTAATGACTTTGCGGCTTTGATGTCTGACACGCCAGATGCGCCAGAAAGTCACGATCCGCTGATGCGTTGCCAGAGCGCGCGCGGCACCAGCCGGGTGATCTGCTTTTCACCGGATCACAGTAAAACGCTGCCAGAGCTCAGCGTTGCAGCATTGACGGAAATCGTCAAAACCTGGCAGGAGCAAACCGCAGAACTGGGGAAAACGTACCCATGGGTGCAGGTTTTTGAAAACAAAGGCGCGGCGATGGGCTGCTCTAACCCGCATCCGCACGGTCAGATTTGGGCAAATAGCTTCCTGCCTAACGAAGCTGAGCGCGAAGACCGCCTGCAAAAAGAATATTTTGCCGAACAGAAATCACCAATGCTGGTGGATTATGTTCAGCGCGAGCTGGCAGACGGTAGCCGTACCGTTGTCGAAACCGAACACTGGTTAGCCGTCGTGCCTTACTGGGCTGCCTGGCCGTTCGAAACGCTACTGCTGCCCAAAGCCCACGTTTTACGGATCACCGATTTGACCGACGCCCAGCGCAGCGATCTGGCGCTGGCGTTGAAAAAGCTGACCAGTCGTTATGACAACCTCTTCCAGTGCTCCTTCCCCTACTCTATGGGCTGGCACGGCGCGCCATTTAATGGCGAAGAGAATCAACACTGGCAGCTGCACGCGCACTTTTATCCGCCTCTGCTGCGCTCCGCCACCGTACGTAAATTTATGGTTGGTTATGAAATGCTGGCAGAGACCCAGCGAGACCTGACCGCAGAACAGGCAGCAGAGCGTTTGCGCGCAGTCAGCGATATCCATTTTCGCGAATCCGGAGTGTAAGAAATGAGTCTGAAAGAAAAAACACAATCTCTGTTTGCCAACGCATTTGGCTACCCTGCCACTCACACCATTCAGGCGCCTGGCCGCGTGAATTTGATTGGTGAACACACCGACTACAACGACGGTTTCGTTCTGCCCTGCGCGATTGATTATCAAACCGTGATCAGTTGTGCACCACGCGATGACCGTAAAGTTCGCGTGATGGCAGCCGATTATGAAAATCAGCTCGACGAGTTTTCCCTCGATGCGCCCATTGTCGCACATGAAAACTATCAATGGGCTAACTACGTTCGTGGCGTGGTGAAACATCTGCAACTGCGTAACAACAGCTTCGGCGGCGTGGACATGGTGATCAGCGGCAATGTGCCGCAGGGTGCCGGGTTAAGTTCTTCCGCTTCACTGGAAGTCGCGGTCGGAACCGTATTGCAGCAGCTTTATCATCTGCCGCTGGACGGCGCACAAATCGCGCTTAACGGTCAGGAAGCAGAAAACCAGTTTGTAGGCTGTAACTGCGGGATCATGGATCAGCTAATTTCCGCGCTCGGCAAGAAAGATCATGCCTTGCTGATCGATTGCCGCTCACTGGGGACCAAAGCAGTTTCCATGCCCAAAGGTGTGGCTGTCGTCATCATCAACAGTAACTTCAAACGTACCCTGGTTGGCAGCGAATACAACACCCGTCGTGAACAGTGCGAAACCGGTGCGCGTTTCTTCCAGCAGCCAGCCCTGCGTGATGTCACCATTGAAGAGTTCAACGCTGTTGCGCATGAACTGGACCCGATCGTGGCGAAACGCGTGCGGCATATCCTGACTGAAAACGCCCGCACCGTTGAAGCTGCCAGCGCGCTGGAGCAGGGCGACCTGAAACGTATGGGCGAGTTGATGGCGGAGTCTCATGCCTCTATGCGCGATGATTTCGAAATCACCGTGCCGCAAATTGACACTCTGGTAGAAATCGTCAAAGCTGTGATTGGCGACAAAGGTGGCGTACGCATGACCGGCGGCGGATTTGGCGGCTGTATCGTCGCGTTGATCCCGGAAGAGCTGGTGCCTGCCGTACAGCAAGCTGTCGCTGAACAATATGAAGCAAAAACAGGTATTAAAGAGACTTTTTACGTTTGTAAACCATCACAAGGAGCAGGACAGTGCTGAACGAAACTCCCGCACTGGCACCCGATGGTCAGCCGTACCGACTGTTAACTTTGCGTAACAACGCAGGGATGGTAGTCACGCTGATGGACTGGGGTGCGACTTTACTTTCAGCCCGTATTCCGCTTTCCGATGGCAGCGTCCGCGAGGCGCTGCTCGGCTGTGCCAGCCCGGAATGCTATCAGGATCAGGCCGCGTTTCTGGGGGCCTCTATTGGTCGTTATGCCAACCGCATCGCCAATAGCCGTTATACCTTTGACGGTGAAACCGTGACCCTTTCGCCAAGTCAGGGCGTTAACCAGCTGCACGGCGGCCCGGAAGGGTTCGACAAACGTCGCTGGCAGATTGTGAACCAGAACGATCGTCAGGTGCTGTTTGCCCTGAGTTCAGATGATGGCGATCAGGGCTTCCCGGGTAATCTCGGCGCAACGGTGCAATATCGTCTGACCGACGATAACCGTATCTCCATTACTTATCGCGCCACAGTTGATAAACCTTGCCCGGTGAATATGACTAATCACGTCTATTTCAATCTTGACGGCGAGCAGTCTGACGTGCGCAATCACAAGTTGCAGATTCTGGCGGACGAATATCTGCCGGTTGATGAAGGCGGCATTCCGCACGACGGCCTGAAATCTGTCGCCGGAACGTCTTTTGATTTCCGCAGCGCCAAAATCATCGCCAGTGAGTTTCTTGCCGACGACGATCAGCGCAAAGTGAAAGGTTACGATCACGCATTCTTGTTACAGGCCAAAGGCGATGGCAAGAAAGTGGCGGCGCATGTCTGGTCAGCAGATGAAAAATTGCAGCTGAAGGTCTACACCACCGCTCCGGCTCTTCAATTCTACTCCGGCAACTTCCTCGGCGGCACACCGTCGCGGGGAACCGAACCTTACGCCGACTGGCAAGGGCTGGCGTTGGAAAGCGAGTTTCTGCCGGACAGCCCGAACCACCCTGAATGGCCGCAACCGGACTGCTTCCTGCGTCCTGGCGAAGAGTATTCCAGCCTGACGGAATATCAGTTTATTGCTGAGTAATGTTAAGCCCTCGTCATGAGGGCTTTATCTTCATATTGTTCAAATCACCAGCAAACACCGACATATTTGCAACTCAATATTCACAACAACCTTACACTGCGCCACTATTTTCGCTATGGTTATGCGTAAGCATTGCTGTTGCTTCGTCGCGGCAATATAATGAGAATTATTATCATTAAAAGATGATTTGAGGAGTAAGTATATGGCTGTAACTAAGCTGGTTCTGGTTCGTCATGGCGAAAGTCAGTGGAACAAAGAAAACCGTTTCACCGGTTGGTACGACGTGGATCTGTCTGAGAAAGGCGTAAGCGAAGCAAAAGCAGCAGGTAAGCTGCTGAAAGAGGAAGGTTACAGCTTTGACTTTGCTTACACTTCTGTGCTGAAACGCGCTATCCATACCCTGTGGAATGTGCTGGACGAACTGGATCAGGCATGGCTGCCCGTTGAGAAATCCTGGAAACTGAACGAACGTCACTACGGTGCGTTGCAGGGTCTGAACAAAGCGGAAACTGCTGAAAAGTATGGCGACGAGCAGGTGAAACAGTGGCGTCGTGGTTTTGCAGTGACTCCGCCGGAACTGACTAAAGATGATGAGCGTTATCCGGGTCACGATCCGCGTTACGCGAAACTGAGCGAGAAAGAACTGCCGCTGACGGAAAGCCTGGCGCTGACCATTGACCGCGTGATCCCTTACTGGAATGAAACTATTCTGCCGCGTATGAAGAGCGGTGAGCGCGTGATCATCGCTGCACACGGTAACTCTTTACGTGCGCTGGTGAAATATCTTGATAACATGAGCGAAGAAGAGATTCTTGAGCTTAATATCCCGACTGGCGTGCCGCTGGTGTATGAGTTCGACGAGAATTTCAAACCGCTGAAACGCTATTATCTGGGTAATGCTGACGAGATCGCAGCGAAAGCAGCGGCGGTTGCAAACCAGGGTAAAGCGAAGTAAACGTCATTCGTTTAAAATGAGAAAGCCGACTGCAAGTGAGTCGGCTTTTTTGTTGCTAACAATGGAGCACATTGCCTGATGCGACGCTGCGCGACTTATCAGGCCTGTGGTGATTCATCGGATACGCCACTCTGACGGCGCATCCGACAATTAAACCTTACCCGCGACGCGCTTTTACTGCATTCGCCAGTTGACGTAACAGAGCATCGGTATCTTCCCAGCCGATGCAGGCATCGGTGATGCTCTTACCGTAGGCCAGCGGCTCCCCGCTCTCGAGGCTCTGATTGCCTTCCACCAGATGGCTTTCCACCATCACGCCAATAATGGCCTTTTCGCCACCGGCAATCTGCTGGCAAACGTCAGCACAAACATCCATCTGCTTTTTGAATTGTTTGGACGAGTTAGCATGGCTGAAATCGATCATCACCTGTGCTGGCAGGCCTGCTTTGTTCAGCCCTTCTTTCACTTCAGCAACGTGCTTCGCGCTGTAGTTAGGCTCTTTACCGCCGCGCAGAATGATATGGCAATCGCCGTTACCGCTGGTATTCACAATCGCCGAATGCCCCCATTTCGTTACGGACAGGAAGCAGTGCGGCGCACCGGCGGCATTAATGGCATCGATAGCCACTTTAATCGTACCGTCGGTGCCATTTTTGAAGCCGACCGGACAAGAAAGCCCTGATGCCAGTTCGCGGTGCACCTGCGATTCGGTGGTACGTGCGCCAATTGCGCCCCAGCTCATCAGGTCAGCGAGATATTGTGGGGTGATCATATCGAGAAACTCACCTGCCGCTGGCAGACCGCTGTCGTTAATATCAAGCAGCAATTTACGGGCTATACGCAGACCGTCGTTGATCTGGAAGCTATTATCCATATGCGGATCGTTAATCAGCCCTTTCCAGCCCACCGTGGTACGCGGCTTTTCAAAATAGACGCGCATTACGATTTCCAGCTCATCTTTCAGCTCTTCACGCAGCGCCAGCAAGCGAGTGGCATACTCTTTTGCCGCGACAGGATCATGAATTGAGCATGGGCCAATCACAACCAACAGGCGATCATCATTACCTTTCAGGATCTTATGGATCGCTTTTCGGGCATGGGCAACCGTATTCGCGGCATTTTCAGTAGCGGGGAATTTTTCCAGCAATGCGACAGGAGGAAGTAACTCTTTGATTTCTTTGATGCGTAAATCGTCGTTCTGATAATTCATGTCTGTTCCAGTGTTGCCATACTTATCTTAGTGAATGCAATACTTCCAATCTATATCTTCCGTCAGAATGTGTAAACGGGGTTTTACACTATGAACGGATTAATCCTGGAATTAGCAAGAAAAACGCCAGATTGTCGCGAAAAACGAGATCTCTCCTACAATTTCTAACTGTAACTCCTTTGTTTGTTAATTATTTCAAGATTCTCTGCTGCGTTTCATAACCTGGCTGAAATCTTAAACCAATGCCTTATATTCACCTGCAAATGCACTGTTGGAAGAGGTTATCCGACATAACGACCATAACAGGAGCATCCTATGAAAATGACAAAACTGGCCACATTATTTCTGACTGCCACTCTAAGCCTTGCCAGCGGTGCCGCACTGGCTGCCGATAGCGGAGCGCAAACTAATAACGGCCAGGCAAACGCCGCAGCTGATGCGGGCCAGGTAGCCCCTGACGCCCGTGAAAATGTCGCGCCAAATAACGTCGACAATAACGGGGTAAATACCGGTTCTGGCGGCACAATGCTGCATTCGGATGGTTCTTCAATGAACAATGACGGAATGACCAAAGATGAAGAGCACAAGAACACCATGTGCAAAGATGGTCGCTGTCCGGATATCAATAAAAAGGTACAAACCGGTGATGGCATCAATAATGATGTCGATACCAAAACCGACGGTACCACGCAGTAACCCTGCAAAATAGCCAATAATGGGAGAGCGGAGTCTCTCCCTTTTAATTTTTCACTTCTAAAAGCAGTATGATGTCATAAAGTTAAGTGAGAATAATTAAGGGATGACTCGTCATGGCGCACTCACACTCACACACGTCCTCACACCTGCCAGAAGATAATAATGCTCGTCGCTTGTTGTATGCTTTCGGCGTGACTGCCGGGTTTATGCTGGTAGAAGTCGTTGGTGGTTTTCTTTCTGGTTCTCTGGCATTGCTGGCCGATGCGGGTCATATGTTGACCGATACTGCCGCCCTGCTTTTCGCCCTACTCGCCGTGCAATTTTCACGTCGTCCTCCCACCATTCGCCACACTTTCGGTTGGCTAAGACTGACCACGCTCGCGGCGTTTGTGAATGCCATAGCCCTCGTGGTAATTACCATTTTGATTGTCTGGGAGGCGATAGAACGCTTCCGCACGCCGCGTCCGGTCGAGGGCGGCATGATGATGGCAATTGCCGTGGCTGGGTTGCTGGCAAATATACTTTCTTTCTGGTTACTTCATCACGGCAGCGAAGAGAAAAACCTCAACGTACGAGCAGCGGCACTGCATGTGCTCGGGGACCTGCTGGGTTCGGTTGGGGCTATTATTGCCGCGTTGATTATTATCTGGACTGGCTGGACACCTGCTGACCCCATTCTCTCGATACTGGTGTCGCTTCTGGTTCTGCGTAGCGCGTGGCGACTGTTGAAAGATAGCGTGAATGAATTACTTGAAGGTGCACCGGTATCGCTGGATATCGCTGAACTGAAGCGTCGTATGTGCCGGGAAATCCCGGAAGTCCGCAATGTGCACCATGTACATGTATGGATGGTAGGCGAGAAGCCGGTGATGACGTTGCATGTGCAGGTGATCCCGCCACACGATCACGATGCCTTGTTGGATCAGATCCAACACTACCTGATGGATCACTATCAGATTGAGCACGCCACCATTCAGATGGAATATCAACCTTGTCATGGGCCAGACTGCCACCTGAATGAAGGGGTGTCTGGCCATTCACATCATCACCATTAATGGGACAGCGCGCGTGAGCCTCTTTCACGTGCGCTGTTGATCCACATCCGGCTGCCGTTGAGCGCAATAAAGGTCAGGATGATGTACTCCAGAGACATGGCGTAAACGCCCTGAAGTGCAAAAATAACGACGCTAATCACGTTAATAATCACCCACAACAGCCAGTTTTCCACATACTTACGCGTCATCAGAATCATTGCCACGATAGATAACACCATCATGCATGAATCCCAGAACGGGAAAGCGTCCGGTTGCAGTTCAGGCATCACAACCTGTAATCCTAATGCTTGCATGATCATGACTGCCACGCGGGTCAAAAATGCAAACACCGGATTGATAAATACCGTCATCAGACCAATCGAAACAACGCAAACCGCCAACCAGCTGAGTGCCTTCGGCAATGGCAACCAGCGAATTTTCAACTCCGCCTCGTTCTGACTGGTTTGTCGCGACCACGCATACCAACCGTAAATATTCGCGGCAAAGAAAAACACCTGTAATAGCAGGCTGGCATACAGCTGAATCTGAAAGAAAATAATGCCAAACAAGGTGACGTTGATCAGGCCAAAGAAGTAGTTGCTGATCTTCTCCAGACTGGCAAGGCCAATACACAGCAACCCGGCGATCGTGCCTACCGCTTCGATCCATGAGAGATCATAACCGCCTGCCCCTATTGGTATATGTACCAGGATATTCTGCACACTAAAAAAATCCATCTTTCCCCCAAAGCGTAACGTTACGCCTTATTATTCGTTATCCACGTAGTGTAGCCGCAAAATCCAGCATACGATTGAGCGGCACCAGCGCCCTCTCTCGCAGCCTTTCTTCAACATGAACCTCGTGATTGCTTCCTTCCTGTTCTAATGCCTCTGCGATGGCCTGAAGGCCATTCATGGCCATCCACGGACAATGCGCGCAGCTGCGGCAGGTTGCACCCTCACCTGCGGTTGGTGCTTCCAGTAACTCTTTATCTGGCACCGCCTGCTGCATTTTGTAGAAAATACCCCGATCGGTTGCCACAATAAGCCTCTGATGTGGCAATGTTTTCGCAGCAGCGATCAGTTGACTGGTGGAACCGACCGCATCCGCCATATCGACAATAGCTTGCGGTGATTCTGGATGCACCAGTATGGCAGCATCCGGGTATTCTTCTTGCAAGCGGGTTAACGCCTGAGTCTTAAATTCATCATGCACAATACAGGCACCCTGCCAGCATAGAATGTCTCCACCCGTCTGTTTTTGCACGTAACGCCCCAGATGTTTGTCGGGTGCCCAGATGATTTTTTCACCCAAACTATCAAGATGATCAATAAGTTCGACGGCAATGCTTGAAGTTACCACCCAATCTGCGCGCGCTTTTACCGCAGCAGAAGTGTTGGCGTAGACGACGACAGTACGATCGGGATGGGCATCGCAAAATGCGTTAAATTCTTCAACAGGGCAGCCGAGATCCAGTGAACATTCAGCCTGAAGTGTCGGCATCAGAATTGTTTTTTCCGGACTGAGAATTTTGGCGGTTTCTCCCATAAATCTCACCCCAGCGACTAACAAAGTAGAAGCGGGATGCTTTGCACCGAAGCGCGCCATTTCCAGAGAATCAGAAATACAGCCACCGGTTTCTTCTGCCAGTTGTTGAATTTCGGGATCGGTATAGTAGTGGGCAACCATCACCGCATTACGTTCTTTTAGCAGACGTTTTATCTTCTCGCGGTAATACGCTTTTTCATCAATGCTTAACGGCGTCGGCTTCGGGGGGAAAGGATAAATCGCCGTGTCTGGATCAAACATTACGCTCATCTTACCATCTCGTTTTACAGGCTTAACGTTAAAACCGACATTAGCGTAATATTCGCTGTTATCGGTGTAATTTGTTTTATATGCTAAACAAGATAGTCGAATGGTGGGGAAAAGTCACTCGAATTACGTATGAGATGCCGAATGCCACACTTTGCGTCTTATTCCTCCGACGTAAAGTTGTTTACGCAGCAAGCGCGGAGTATGTCATCAGGGTCAAGAATTGAAATTGAGAGATGCCTGAATAGCAAAAAAGCGCCTTTAGGGCGCTTTTTTACATTGGTGGGTCGTGCAGGATTCGAACCTGCGACCAATTGATTA
>OIEW01000083.1_pt1 | contig 35228 bp, 41 predicted proteins | sample 1581891 | NCBI WGS metagenome assembly OIEW01 (sample SAMN07977758, study PRJEB24534) | human gut metagenome
GTGGCGGCCTCAGTCCGGAACAATTTGAAAACAAGAACCTCGCTTAGGCCTGTGTCCATATTACGTGGGTAGGATCAGTGAACCAAAATGATCTTCCGGTTCGTTTTGCTTCATTTCAAACTGAATGCCTTTCTCGCGCATCCACTGACGAAGTGCCAATGTTGAATCGCCAAACAGCACAGATTCGCGATCCAGCCAGACCGACCCCCACGGCGGAGACGGCAGTGCCCACGGGCCGACAAACAAACGCTGCCAGGCCTGGGCGTGAGTCTCTTCACACTGTGTCTGAAAAGCCGTCACCAGCGGCGCTAATGACGCTTCTGGTAGAGGCCACTGAGTTTCCCAGCCGTCACTGGTGAGTACCGCAACCAGAGGTGCGGCTTCCGCACTCTCTGGAGCGTAATAAAACAGCGCGCCCAACACGCGCGCCGCGACAGAAAAATTATCTTGCTGTGAAAAATGGGTCATTCCTAACATCCTGAAATGTGCGGGTTGCCCCGCACCAATTTGTTAACCTGCAATAGCCATTCCTACTGTCATGTGCAGGCCATAAAAGAGCACACGCCCGATCATCTCACCGCCAAGTATGAGGATTAGCCCCAGAATAAGTCCGGCAACGTGAGGTTCACGGCGACGAATGAGCGGGCAAAGCCAGCATCCAAGACCTGCGCATAACAATACCACACGCCAGACCTGTAAGGAGGCGTAATCTGGTACCAGTGCGCTGGCTTGTTGCACGGATGAGTGAATAGACGCCAGAGACAAACCTTGCAGCACAATCACCCCGGCACAAGCGATCAGCGCCAGAACGCTAATGATGGCAAATGGTGTGGTATTAAATGTAACGCGAGCTGCCCGCAGAATTGCGGCAGCAAGTATTGGACCGCTCAACAATACCGTCAGGAAGAAAGCCAGCGTAGTGTAACCGTTATGCCAGGTTGGCACGGTGTCGATTTGATACACGCAGGTCATCATCCAGACGAAAATGACGCCGAGCGCCATGCTGAAAAGTAACCAGAGTTTCCCCAACGCTTGCGGCATTTTACCGATGACTGCCACCAGCCACCATAATCCGCCAACGGCAAAAAATATGGAACCGGCAGCAATCTCGTTACTCAGACCAGAAGCTCCGATTCGATTCAGCGAGTTAAACGCCCGCAGTGGCGATCCCAGGTGCATGACAGAGGCAATAAACCCGACGCCCATCAACAGCCAGAGGAAAAACATGCCACGGACAATACGCTGACGGTCTGCGTCATTTTTGGCGGCGAACCAGCCAATTCCGCTAACAATCAGCGCGCCTACTACGCATTGACCCAATACGGTAAAGATAACCAGTGGCCACTCATGCCATCCATTTCCCATTTTACACTTCCTCCGGATTAGCCAGATAACCAGTGGTATCGCCGGTCGGGCGGCTGTTGGCGTTAGGTTTGATAACGATATTGGGTTTTGTGAAATGCGCGCGCGGCAGTGGCGCGACGGCAGCAAGAGTGCCGTGCTTCTGGCGCAGCTCTTCAATTGGACCGAACTCAAGTGCACGCAGCGGGCAGGATTCGACACATATGGGTTGTTTCCCCTCGGCGACGCGCGAATAACAACCATCGCACTTCGTCATGTGCCCTTTTTCAGCATTGTACTGTGGCGCGCCGTACGGACAAGCCATGTGGCAGTAGCGGCAGCCGATACAAACATCTTCATCAACCACCACAAAGCCATCTTCACGCTTATGCATTGCGCCGCTGGGGCAGACTTTTGTACATGCGGGGTCATCGCAATGGTTACAGGAGATGGAGAGATAATAAGCGAACACGTTCTGGTGCCAGACGCCATTATCTTCCTGCCAGTCGCCGCCAGCGTATTCATAAATACGGCGGAAACTGACTTCCGGGCCAAGATCTTTAAAATCTTTGCACGCCAGTTCGCAGGTTTTACAGCCAGTACAGCGGCTGGAATCGATAAAAAATCCATATTGTGTGGTCATGGGCTACTCCTTAAACCTTTTCGATCTGGACAAGATTGCTGTGCGACGGGTTTCCCTTTGCCAGCGGTGAAGGGCGGTGAGAGGTCAGAATATTGATACTGCCGCCGTGATCGACCCGGTCACCAAACATATCCGCTTTAAGCCACGCACCTTGCCCGATGGCGGTAACGCCAGGCAGAATACGCGGAGTCACTTTTGCGGCAATCAGCATTTCTCCATTATTGTTAAATACCCGCACGGTATCGCCATGACGGATACCGCGTGCCTGAGCATCAATGGGGTTGATCCACACCTCTTGTGGGCAGGCCTGCTGTAACACATCAATATTGCCGTAGCTGGAGTGGGTACGCGCTTTGTAATGGAAGCCCGTTAACTGCAGTGGATAGGTTTTCCGCAGGGGATCGTCCCAGCCATCAAAACCTGGGGTATACGCAGGAAGGGGATGAATAATTTCATCTTTTTTCAATTCCCAGGTATCTGCAATCTTCGCCAGTCGTTCAGAATAAATTTCGATTTTCCCCGAAGGTGTTTTCAACGGGTTTGCCTGTGGATCTTCACGGAATGCGCGGAAAGCGACGTAGTGTTCTTCCGGGCATTTTTTCTTAAAGATCCCGGTCGTTTTCATCTCCTCGTAGTCGGGCATCTCAGGGTTACGTTCCTTCGTTTTCGCATGGAGATATTTGATCCATTCATGCTGACTGCGACCTTCAGTAAAGGTTTGATAATCGTCTGGTCCTAAGCGTTTGGCGACTTCACTCAGCATCCAGTAGATGGGTTTGCGTTCAAATTTTGCTGAGGTTGCGGGTTGGGCGAGGATCACATAGCCCATATTCCCTGCAGATTCATGAGAGATAAGGTCTTCTTGCTCTGTTGGCATCAGGTCGGGCAACAGGATATCGCAATACTTAGCCGAGGCCGTCATGAAGTGGTCAATGCCAACAATCATCTCGCACTTGCTGTCATCCTGAAGCACCTCATGGGTGTGATTGATGTCGCCATGTTGATTGATCAATGTGTTACTGGCGTAGCACCATAAAAACTTGATGGGGACATCCAGTTTTTCTTTTCCACGAACACCATCACGGGTCGCGGTCATTTCCGTACCATGGTCGATGGCATCTGTCCATGTAAAGACGGAAATCTGCGTTTTAACAGGATTCTCGAGCATCGGGAACCATTCTACCCCCAGATCCCAGCTACCTTCGCGTACGCCTGAGTTGCCGCCGTTTATGCCGACGTTGCCGGTGAGAACGGAAAGCATGGCAATAGCGCGGGATGTTTGCTCGCCGTTGGAATGTCGTTGTGGCCCCCAACCCTGACAAATATAAGCAGGTTTTGCTGAACCGATCTCTCGTGCCAACTGGATAATTTTTTCTGCCGGGATGCTGGTGATTTTTGCTGCCCATTCCGGCGTTTTAGCTATGCCGTCAGGCCCTTCGCCCAGAATATAGGCTTTATAATGCGCGTTACGTGGTGCGTTGGCGGGCAGCGTTTTTTCATCGTAACCAACACAATATTTGTCGAGAAATGGCTGATCGACCATGTTTTCAGTAATCAGTACCCAGGCAATCGCACAGGCCAGTGCGCCATCGGTGCCAGGGCGAATGGGCAGCCATTCATCTTCACGCCCGGCAGCAGTGTCGTTATAACGTGGATCGATGACGATCATGCGTGCGTTTGAACGTTCGCGGGCTTGCTCGACGTAGTAAGTGACACCACCGCCGCTCATCCGCGTTTCTGCCGGGTTATTTCCGAACATAACGACCAGTTTCGTATTGGCGATATCATCCGGGCTGTTGCCATCATTGGCACCGAACATATAACTCATTGCGGCACTGATCTGTGCGGTACTGTAGCTGCCATAGCGACTGAGAAAACCACCGCAAGAGTTCATCAGACGGTACGGGACGTTTGAGTTGGTGATGTTTCCGCCATCTACACCTGTTCCGTACAGGACATGTACAGCCTCATTGCCGTAATCTTTTAGGATCCGCCGAAGATTATCACTGATGGTATCCAGGGCTTCGTCCCAACTTATCCGTTCAAATTTACCTTCACCGCGCTTGCCGACGCGCTTCATGGGATATTTCAACCTATCAGGATGATTCATCCGTCGGCGGATAGAGCGCCCGCGTAAACACGCGCGAACCTGATGATTACCGTAGACGTCGTCACCTGTCGTATCAGACTCCACCCAGTACACGGTGTCATCTTTCACATGCAAACGTAACAGACAGCGGCTCCCGCAGTTAACGGTGCAGGAACTCCAGACCGCTTTCTCTTCTACCGGAACCTCTGCCGCCCGAACCATTTGGGAAAATGGCAGAGTGAAAGCACTGCTTGCCAGCGCGAGACTGCCAAGTGCGGAGGTTTTCATCAGACTTCTACGGCTGATTTCAGCCTTCATGAGCGCCTCTGTGGTATGGATTTTCATCATTACTCACTTATTGCTTTTCAAACAAAATGTCATGCCAGAATTTATGGTTGTAGTGGGTTATATTTTTTCGATCTCGACCAGATTAGTGTGCTGCGGGTTTCCCTTCGCCAGTGGTGAAGGGCGCAGAGTGGTTAGCGTATTCACACAGCCGCCATGGTCGATTTTATCGCCAGACATATTGGCCTCGTGCCAGGCTCCCTGGCCCATAGCGCTAACTCCAGGGAGAATACGTGGTGTCACTTTGGCTGGTAGCCGAACTTCGCCACGATGGTTAAACACCCGCACCATATCGCCGTTGGCAATCCCACGTTTCTGCGCATCTATAGGGTTGATCCACACCTCCTGACGGCAGGCTGCTTTCAGGACATCAATGTTGCCGTAGGTCGAGTGAGTACGGGATTTGTAATGGAAACCAAACAGTTGCAGTGGGAAGGTTCTACGTTCAGGGGAGTCCCAGCCTTCAAAGGTAGAGGCATAAACTGGCAGTGGGCTTATCACTTCATCTTTTTCCAGTTCCCAGGTACGGGCAATTTCCGCCAGCTTGCTGGAATAAATTTCAATCTTACCGGAAGGTGTTTTAAGTGGATTTGCCTCGGGGTCGTCACGAAATGCTTTGTAGGCGACAAAATGACCATTGGGATCTTTACGCTTATAGATACCCATTTTTTTCAGTTCGTCGTAAGACGGTAACGCCGGATCTTTGGCAAGCATTTTGGCGTACAGATGTTGTAACCATTGTTCCTGCGTGCGACCTTCAGTGAACTTTTGATAGACGTCAGGTCCAAGACGTTTCGCGACTTCACTCAGGATCCAGTAAATCGGTTTGCGTTCGAATTTTTCGCTGGTGACAGGCTGGAGGAAAATGAGATATCCCATGTTACCGGCGTAGTCGTTAGGAATAATATCTTCCTGCTCAACGGTCATCAGGTCTGGCAGCAGAATGTCGGCATATTTTGCCGATGAGGTCATAAAGTTTTCGATGACCACAATCATTTCGCATTTCGATTCGTCCTGCAGAATTTCATGCGTTTTGTTGATGTCAGAATGCTGATTAACGAGGGTATTTCCCGCGTAGTTCCAGATGAACTTAATGGGCACATCCAGTTTATCTTTGCCCCGGACGCCGTCGCGGATTGCCGTCATTTTGGGGCCATGATCGATAGCATCTGTCCAGCTGAAGCAGGAAATTGACGTTTTGACCGGATTATCCAGCACCGGCAGGCGCTCTATGGTAATGGTATAGGTCGATTCACGCGCGCCACTATTTCCGCCGCTGATGCCGACATTGCCCGTCAGAATAGGCAACATAGCAATAGCGCGTGCGGTCAGCTCGCCGTTTGCCTGGCGTTGTGGCCCCCAGCCCTGGCAGGTATAAGCGGGTTTTGCTGTGCCAATTTCACGCGCCAGTTTGATGATACGGTCCACCGGGATACCGGTAATTTGCGAAGCCCACTGCGGCGTTTTCGCTGTTTTATCGTCACCTTCACCAAGAATATAGGCTTTATAGTGACCATTTTTGGGTGCATCTGCGGGTAAGGTTTTTTCGTCATAGCCGACGCAGTATTTATCGAGAAAAGGTTGATCAACGAGATTTTCGTTAATCAATACCCAGGCAATACCCGCAACCAGCGCGGCATCGGTGCCCGGGCGAATAGGAAGCCATTCATCTTCACGACCAGCAGCCGTATCGGTATATCGCGGATCGATAACAATCATTTTGGCGTTCGATTTCTCGCGCGCTTTTTCAAGAAGATAAGTGATGCCACCGCCGCTCATGCGGGTTTCTGCCGGGTTGTTACCAAACATCACGACCAGCTTGCTGTTTTCAATATCCGTGGTGCTGTTGCCATCATTACTGCCGTAGGTGTAGGGCATGGCACAGGAAATTTGCGCAGTGCTGTAGGAGCCATACTGGTTGAGTGAACCGCCGTAGCAGTTCATCAGGCGTTTGACCGCCGAGGCTGATGGCGAAGAGCGGGTCATATTGCCGCCAACAATCCCCGAAGAGTACTGAATATATACAGCCTCATTGCCATATTGTTCGACGGTTTTTTTTAGACTACTGGCGATAGTATCCAGGGCTTCATCCCAGCTAATCCGTTCGAATTTGCCTTCACCGCGTTTACCCACGCGTTTCATTGGGTAATTCAAGCGATCGGGATGATTAATACGCCGGCGGATGGAGCGACCGCGCAAACAGGCGCGTACTTGATGATTGCCATACTCGTCGTTGCCGGTGTTGTCAGTTTCCACCCAGATCACTTCATTATCTTTAACATGTAGACGAAGTGCACAGCGGCTACCACAGTTGACGGAACAGGCACCCCAGACCACTTTCTCGCTGGCCTGTTGTACCGCTGCCGCTGCACTGCGTAGGGTGAACGGTAAAGAAAAACCGCCTGCAGCCAGCGCCAGAGAACCTATCGCGGTAGATTTAACGAGTGTTCTGCGGCTGATGCCCACCATTCGTTCATTTTTGGACATAACTCACTCCCTGTTCTTTATCGTTATATAAATGTTTATATATTGAATATTTAGCGCGCTAACAATAGAGGGAGTCTACCCATTTTGGGTTAAGAATTATTAATCCACATCAATAGAAGGGTATGAGTAATATGGTGGGATTATGTTGTATGTTCAAATCGCCGGATGTGTCATATCCGGCGTTCAGTCGATAATGTGTTACTGCGGTTCGGCAGGCGCGCCATCCTGGCTAGACTGCGCGGGAGCAGAGACGTTACCGCTGGTGGTGCGGGTATAGAGAATTTTATGCGTATCATTAGCGCAATGGCCGACGACCTGGGAATCAGGCTGATCAACCTGGTCATTGGGTACAATACTTAACGTGAAGCTGCTTTCGGGTACGCCATTATTGATAATGCGCTGTGATATATCGCTCTGTATGCGCTCACAGGATCCCGGCGCGGCGAGTACCGCGGGTGAGGCGAGGGCGAGCAGAAGCGCGGCACAGCAGGTTGAGAGTTTCATCATAAGCTCCTTACGCGAAGATAACTTCTTTAAGCATAGCATTTAACGTGTAAAGTACTGTATTTGCTACTATGATTGAGAATCATCTCTACTCTCTGGTGACTGTTGTGAAATACAAATTACTACCATGCTTACTCGCGATATTCCTCACAGGATGTGACCGCACAGAGGTAACACTTTCATTTACCCCTGAGATGGCCAGTTTCTCTAATGAATTCGATTTTGATCCGCTGCGTGGTCCGGTAAAAGATTTCACTCAGACATTAATGGATGAGCAAGGTGAAGTGACGAAACGTGTTTCTGGGACTTTGTCGGAAGAAGGCTGTTTTGATTCACTCGAATTACTGGATCTGGAAAATAATACCGTGGTCGCTCTGGTACTGGACGCCAATTATTACCGTGATGCCGAGACGCTGGAGAAGAGAGTACGTTTACAGGGAAAATGCCAGCTAGCAGAATTACCTTCTGCCGGGGTGAGTTGGGAAACCGATGATAATGGCTTCGTGATTAAAGCCAGCAGCAAACAAATGCAGATGGAATATCGCTATGATGATCAGGGTTATCCGCTGGGTAAAACCACGAAAAGTAACGACAAAACATTATCTGTCAGCGCCACGCCATCAACGGATCCGATCAAAAAATTAGATTACACAGCGGTTACTTTACTGAATAATCAACGGGTTGGTAATGTAAAACAGAGCTGTGAATATGACAGTCACGCTAATCCGGTGGACTGTCAGCTAATCATTGTTGATGAAGGAGTAAAACCCGCCGTCGAACGGGTTTACACCATCAAAAATACGATCGATTATTATTAATGCTATTGTGCGGTCGGCTTCAGGAGAGTCTGACCCGGTGTTTTGTGCTCTGCCAGATACTGATGCTGGAATATACACATGCGAATGGCATTACGATATTGACCATTAATAAAGAACTCGTGCATCAATTCACCTTCAACCGAAAAGCCAAGCTTGCGGTAAATGTGAATCGCTTTTTCATTCTCTTTATCAACGATCAGATACAGCTTATAGAGATTGAGAACGGTAAAGCCATAGTCCATTGCTAATTTGGCGGCACGGGTTGCCAGACCTTTCCCCTGATACTCCGGGGAGATAATTATCTGAAATTCTGCGCGGCGATGAACATGGTTAATTTCCACCAGCTCCACCAGACCGGCTTTTTCGCCGTCACATTCCACCACAAAGCGCCGTTCGCTCTGATCGTGAATATGCTTATCATACAGATCAGAGAGTTCAACAAAGGCTTCGTAGGGTTCCTCAAACCAGTAACGCATCACACTGGCGTTATTGTCGAGTTGATGTACATAGCGTAAATCTTCACGCTCCAGCGGGCGTAGCTTAACACTGTGGGCGCTTGGCATAACGTGTCCTTACATTCCTTAAATCAATAACAGGTTAGGGGGTAATAACGCGGCCAGTTCGACGGTCCAGGCAGCGCAAAGTATTGGGCTCCCAGTAGGCATTGATGTTGGCGCTTTGCTCACATTTATCGCGGTTATCAAAAGCGGCGTCGGCTTTATCCCACTCTTTTTCAGTGCGTTTATTCACTTTCTGGCGCAGATTGCGCGTGTCATTCCATTGCTCTTTTTCCATAGCGGCGTGCTGGCGGCTTTGTGCACTGTCGCCAGACTCAATCACCAGTTTGTTAGTTTCGGCATGAACAGTTGTGCTCAATGCCAGTGCGCAAGGCAGCAGAATAGCGAGCAGGCCGATTCGTTTGCTGAGAGTGATTTTCATAATTCATTCCCTGTATGAATGATTAAAGGTGATTCTACACCATCCACTGCGGACGCAAAACGTACCAGGAGGGTGTTTATATTGATGATATTATGTCGCCCTATAACTATACATGATGTCAATAAGAGACAAAGATGATTAAAACAACGTTACTATTTTTTGCTACTGCGCTGTGTGAAATTATTGGATGCTTTCTGCCCTGGTTGTGGTTAAAACGAAACGCCAGTATCTGGCTGTTGCTTCCGGCGGGGATTTCACTGGCGCTGTTTGTCTGGTTGTTAACGTTGCATCCAGCGGCGAGTGGGCGTGTTTACGCGGCTTATGGTGGCGTTTATGTCTGCACGGCGTTGATGTGGCTGCGCGTTGTGGATGGCGTGAAACTGACTCTTTATGACTGGACGGGTGCGTTGATTGCGCTTTGCGGCATGTTGATCATTGTTGCGGGCTGGGGGCGCACGTAGGAACATAAATCCATTTTATCAATAAGATAAGAGGAAGTGTCAGCTGACAAAAGGTATTCTATTTCATCTTTTGTCAACCATTCACAGCGCAAATATACGCCTTTTTTTGTGATCACTCCGGCTTTTTTCAATCTTCATACTTGTATGGTAGTAGCTCAGATGCGTAGATTTCATGCATCACGACAAGCGATGCAAGGAATCGAACATGAAGATCGTAAAGGCTGAAGTTTTTGTTACCTGTCCGGGGCGTAATTTCGTCACATTAAAAATCACCACTGAGGACGGTATTACGGGCCTTGGGGATGCCACCCTCAATGGACGTGAGCTTTCCGTGGCCTCTTATTTGCAGGATCACCTTTGTCCGCAGCTTATTGGTCGCGATGCGCACCGTATCGAAGATATCTGGCAGTTTTTCTATAAAGGTGCTTACTGGCGTCGCGGTCCGGTTACGATGTCGGCCATTTCAGCGGTTGATATGGCGCTGTGGGATATTAAAGCCAAAGCTGCCAACATGCCGCTTTACCAGTTACTCGGCGGCGCGTCTCGTGAAGGGGTGATGGTTTATTGCCATACCACCGGTCACAGTATTGATGAAGCTCTGGATGATTATGCCCGTCATCAGGAGCTGGGATTCAAAGCCATCCGCGTGCAGTGCGGAATCCCTGGTATGAAAACCACCTACGGCATGTCGAAAGGTAAAGGTCTGGCTTATGAACCCGCAACCAAAGGACAGTGGCCGGAAGAGCAGCTGTGGTCGACGGAGAAATACCTCGATTTCATGCCGAAATTGTTTGACGCGGTACGTAACAAGTTTGGTTTTAATGAACATTTGCTGCATGACATGCACCATCGCTTAACGCCTATTGAAGCGGCGCGCTTTGGTAAAAGCATTGAAGATTATCGCATGTTCTGGATGGAAGACCCGACGCCTGCGGAAAACCAGGAATGCTTCCGTCTCATTCGCCAACATACCGTCACACCCATCGCAGTGGGTGAAGTCTTCAACAGCATCTGGGACTGCAAACAACTGATTGAAGAGCAACTCATCGATTATATCCGCACCACGCTGACCCATGCAGGCGGAATTACCGGTATGCGCCGGATTGCCGATTTTGCTTCGCTGTATCAGGTACGTACTGGCTCACACGGTCCTTCCGATTTGTCACCAGTCTGCATGGCTGCGGCGCTGCACTTTGATCTGTGGGTCCCCAATTTCGGTGTCCAGGAATACATGGGTTATTCCGAACAAATGCTCGAAGTCTTCCCGCACAACTGGACTTTCGATAACGGCTATATGCATCCGGGAGACAAACCGGGTCTTGGTATCGAATTCGATGAAAAGCTGGCGGCGAAATATCCCTATGAACCTGCTTATCTACCAGTCGCACGTCTGGAAGATGGCACGCTGTGGAACTGGTAAGGAGTAAGATAATGAAAAGCATATTAATTGAAAAACCGAATCAACTGGCGATTGTCGAACGTGAAATACCCACCCCGTCAGCGGGTGAAGTACGAGTAAAAGTGAAACTTGCCGGAATTTGTGGTTCAGATAGCCATATTTATCGTGGGCATAATCCTTTTGCGAAATATCCGCGCGTCATTGGTCATGAATTCTTTGGCGTCATTGATGCAGTGGGTGAAGGCGTGGAAAGCGCCAGAGTCGGTGAACGTGTTGCTGTCGATCCGGTGGTCAGCTGTGGGCATTGCTATCCGTGCTCTATAGGTAAACCGAACGTTTGTACGACACTGGCTGTATTAGGTGTGCACGCTGACGGTGGTTTCAGTGAATATGCCGTGGTTCCGGCAAAAAATGCGTGGAAAATTCCTGAAGCAGTGGCCGATCAATATGCGGTAATGATCGAACCTTTTACCATTGCGGCTAACGTAACCGGACATGGTCAACCGACTGAAAATGATACCGTTCTGGTTTATGGTGCCGGTCCAATCGGCCTGACGATCGTTCAGGTATTAAAAGGCGTCTATAACGTTAAAAATGTGATTGTTGCCGATCGCATTGATGAACGACTGGAAAAAGCGAAAGAGAGCGGGGCTGACTGGGCGATTAATAACAGCCAGACACCGCTTGGCGAGATTTTCACTGAAAAAGGCATCAAGCCGACATTAATTATTGATGCGGCTTGTCATCCTTCTATCCTGAAAGAGGCCGTAACGCTGGCTTCTCCAGCGGCACGTATTGTATTGATGGGTTTCTCCAGTGAACCGTCTGAAGTGATTCAGCAAGGAATTACCGGAAAAGAACTCTCTATTTTCTCTTCACGCTTAAATGCAAATAAATTCCCGGTCGTTATCGACTGGTTAAGTAAAGGGTTAATTAAACCAGAAAAATTAATTACCCATACGTTTGATTTCCAGCATGTTGCTGATGCCATTAGTTTATTTGAACAGGATCAAAAACATTGCTGCAAAGTCTTACTCACTTTTTCTGAATAATACCAATAACGGCGAGTAAGTAGTACGCATCTTACCTCTTTTTTAGAGATAACCATTATGACAATAGAAAAACACGAAAGAAGCACTAAGGATTTGGTGAAAGCAGCAGTATCGGGATGGCTGGGCACTGCGCTTGAATTTATGGATTTCAAGAGTCATGCGCGTTAACTATTTGATAAATATTAAATTAATTTTTTATTGCTTCGTTATGGGGCATGGTTGGGGCAAACTCGCTTAACTGTGTATTTAACAAAGCTACCTGTGCATTATTGTTTTCAGACATCCATTTTCCGTATACCTGAAATACCATTTGCGCATCTGCATGGCCCATCTGGTTTGCTATAAATGCCGGGTTAGCACCAGCTGTCAGCGACCAGCAGGCATAAGTATGTCTCGACTGATATGATTTTCGATGGCGGAGTCCGGCACGTTTTATCGCTGCGTCCCACATCTGCCTTATTGAGTCAACGGTAAAATGGTCACCATAATTTTTTACTCTCGCTGACACTTCAGGTTGAAAAACAAAGGTGCATTTTTGTTTTTCTGTTCTGCCATACTCTCTGAGGTGAACATCAATGATATGCTCTTTGCTCAGTCTCGTTAATGTCATCTGACTCCGGAGAGCGTCGATTGCTGGCTTAATAAGATGAATGACCCGATTGGTTCCCGCCTGTGTTTTTGGTACCGTGAAACGGTCTTTTGCTAAATTTCTCCTGATCATCATTGTTCCATTTTTCAGATCTATGTCCTCCCATCCAAGTGCACACAGCTCACCAGGGCGAACGCCAGTATAAACAGAAACACACCATAAATTTTTGGCTTGCTGATTTCTGCACGCATCGATAAGACGGATGAATTCCTCCCGCGAAAGAGGATCCGGAATGGTTCTTGATTCCTTTAATGGCGAGATCCCCTTAAACGGGTTATCTGCCAGGTAACTGTTATCAACACCAAACTGGAACACGGCGTTAAGATTTGTCATGTAATTATTTACAGTTACAGCCGATCTCCCTGGTTGTGTAACAATATAGTTACTTTTGGGGATCTGGTATCCAGTCAGTAGCTCTTTACGAACCTCCAGTAATTTTTCTTTATTAATCGATGAGGCAAGATTTTTTTCACCGATTATGCTCAGGATATTTTTGATGACGGCACGGTATGTGTTGAGTGATGTTTTTGCGACTTCAGTTTCTTTCAGTGCCAGGAATTTTTCAGCCAGTTCTTTTATGGTTAAATCTTGTCGGGCCTCACCAAATTTTTCCAGATTGCGTGAGGAGGGAAACTGTTTTGCATAGTCGAAAACGCCAGTTTTTATTGCGTAACAAACAGAGGCGCGTAGCTCACCTGCAACGCGCCTGTTTTTTGCTGTATCAGGAACCCCCAGGTTTTCCCTGACTCTTACGCCTTTATAAACAAACCAGATACGTAATTTCCCTCCATGGTTTTCCACGCCTGTCGGATATTTCATTTCAACTTCTCTCATTAGTTAGTGTGGCTTTTAGTCAAGTAAGATGACGTCTTGGTCTTGCTGATGCCTGGCGCTCAATCCAGCGATCAATTTCTTCCAGGTTGTAAAAGCATGGACTGTTATCCCATGGCATACCGTCATGAGCGACATGCTTATATTCCCTTCCTTCCATAAACGATTTTTCCCGGGCCTTTTTTAACGTACCTTTTTTTATTCCTTTCAGCGCAATTAACTGCTCTTCGGATACCCATTTGCCGGGAGAGACAATCATGATTACTTCGCTCATCGATTTCTTTATCTCTTACATCAGACGAGCGCCGGTTGCAGAATACCAGTCACAACCGGCGACAGTTGAACATTAAGAATCAGCCTGACTCGGGATCAGTTTTTGCCAGATAACTGAAACGTATTTTGCCTGGTAACGGGCGTCATCAAGTGCATTATGGCGCTCACCTTCGAATGGAATAGCCGTTCTGGCATCGAAGTCTATGGCTTTCCCCAGCTCAACGATTGTGCGTACATCGCGATCGTTGTAGTAACGCCACGGGCAGGGGATCCCCTGCCGTTCGTATGAACGGCGCAAAATCGTGTTGTCGAAGTTGGCTCCATTTCCCCAGACATGAACAAAAAATTCACCGGAGTTTTCGTCGATAAATTCCCGCAATTGTAACAGTGCATCATCTAACGGGATTTCATCGGTCATAATGGCAGATTGCGCTTCGCGTGATTGTTTAAGCCACCATTTAATGGTGTCCCGATCAATGACTCCGCCAGCAGTTTCCAGATCGATAGTCTTACTAAATTCCGGTCCCATATCTCCGGTTTGCGGATCGAAAAATATTGCACCTATTGAGATAATCGGGGCATCGGGATTTTTTCCCATGGTTTCAAGGTCGATCATCAGATGAATCCCCGCTCTGCTGGTGGATGTGAGATTATGATGACCGTTCGCCTTAATTAAGGGATCTGACGCCTCGCCAGTTTTACTATCGCTGGCATGATGCTGATTGCCGCCAGTGTTCTCCTTGTGCTGATGCGCAGTGCCTTCCATTTCCTCCGGATCATTTTCCTGAACTTCAGGCTGATTCTCTCCATCGAATATTTCCTGGTATGTTGCGTCACCCATCACCGCACCACAATCAGGGCAGTTGCCGCCACCGCTATGACCGCAGGCGGTGCAGATCTTTTCCGGTTCCTGTTGCACTACTGGTTCAGGTTGTTTCGTTTCTGGCTCGTTTTGTTGCGTATTTGGGCTGTTTTGTTCCGCTTTCTGGTCGTTCTGTTCCGTTTCTTGCTGGTTCTGGTTCACAGAATCGCGGGTCTGGATCCCCTTAACCCATTTCGGATCATTCGGGTCGCTAATCCCTTCAACAAATTCACCACGTGATACTGCAAGCAGTTCATCGGCGTCAGGCTGGCTGATATTGGCTGCCTGCATAATTTTGTTTACTTCGTCAGCGGTAACTTTTACTGACCCTGGTTGTGCGGTCGTGTCAGATGCACCAGTATTTTGTTGTGAACCTGAGTATGTACCGTTTTTGCGGGCGAAATATTCTTCTTTCGTGATTTCAGTAGCCCCAGCAGACAGCGCCTTATCCAGACCAGAAAGTTTGTTTGCGCGACCGTATTTTTCGCCATCCTTGTCGGTGAAGAGGAAGTAGAACGGCCCCTCACGTTCTACAGATGGTTCGACTTCCACTTTGCATTCGGTTTTTTCGTTGTCTGGAATTGCCGTTTCCACTGCATCAGTTTCTGGTACTGGCGACGAGAGAGTATCAGTTGCGCTCTGATTTGTTCCTTCATCTTCAAACACGCCCTTTGTATTCAGGTATTCAGTAATGTATTTGTTCAGTGCCACAGGGTCTTTGTGAATGTCGATCGGACGTTCACGGACAAGGCCAAAAATAGTCTGGCGGTCGTAGCGAAGGGCATCAGGCTGTTTGCGCATTGATGCCGAGATACGCTTCCAGTCTTCGCGGTCGTTGTCGATAACTTCATTTTTTGCCCAGCGATGGATGCTGCCGTCAATGTTTCCGGCATCCACATCACCAGGCCAGAGAGCGTAATCACTGGATGGGAAAAACGCCAGGTGCTTAAAGAAGACAACGGCAATATTTCGCAAACCGCAAAATCTCCTGCAGAGCGCAAGAGGGCGCAGCGAGAGAGGGAAAGAAAGCGGGAACAAAATGGCGATTGTCACGGCGCGTCACGAAATGTCACGCACATGTCACGACGAGTCACGACAGATAAAGATACAGATAAAGATACAGATCAAGAAGATCAAAACACTATGGTCCATGGCGTAAAAAACGCCACGAACCAGGCAGGGGATGTTCAGACCGTCAATCCTGGTCAGCCAGCAGGCACGACACCGGAAGCCGATTCAGCGTATGCGCTGAAAGCCGATTCGGGCGCTGTGCAGCAGGTGATGACCGCAAGGCCGGAGCAATCACACCAACTGCAGCAGCCTGAAGCCGATTCCGCCATTCAGCGGGAAGCCGATCGGGTAGTCCCGGAAAACACCGGGCAGCCTGTGGGGCGAGTAGATTATCCGGATGTGTTCGAACAGGTCTGGCGGGAATACCCGTTGCGTGCTGGGGCAAACCCGAAGAAATCCGCTTTCAGTGCCTGGAAGGCCAGATTACGCGAGGGGGTGCCACCAGAGGCCATGCTGGATGGTGTGAGGCGTTACGCAAGATACCTGGCGGCTACCGGGAAAACGGGAACGGAATTTGTTCAGCGAGCGACGACGTTTTTTGGACCGGACCGGAATTTTGAAAACCCCTGGTTGCTCCCGGTAAGCGGTACGAACAACCAGCGTTGTGTGAATCATATTTCTGAACCGGATACCGAAATTCCACCGGGCTTCAGGGGGTAAGTGTGTATTTCTGGTCATGAGGTAATTTTCAGGAGGGCTTGTGGCAAAAGTTTTTACACAAGAAGAGCGGGAAAAAATTAAAGGGCAGGTTCTTGAACTCGTACGCCAGAGTGGGCGCGAGACGTTACGACAACTGGAAGCTAAAACTGGGGCAACAAGATATCTGATGAGCGTTCTGGCCAGAGAGCTGGTTGCCAGTGGCGATGTATACAACTCTGGTTACGGGTTATTCCCGTCTGAAGAGGCGCGTAAGGACTGGCAAAATGCCCGTAAAAAGCTCTCAAGGGCAAAGCTGAAGAAACCATCTGCGGTTGATCCGGACCTTATCTGGTCATTACCTGATGGAGAAATACGTCGTTACGACAGGCGTCATAATATAATTTGTACTGAGTGTCGTAAAAGCGAAGTTATGCAGCGGATATTGTCGTTTTATCAGGGGGATGTTCGGTATTTTTTGAAGTGACGAGATTAAAGTGCATTAGTTCAGATGTAAATTGACATTTTGTGGCACAGGGTAGAGCTAGCGTGGTTGTCCGCTTTGTGCCAGAAGCGGAAGTTGCTTACATCGTGCTATGTTAGTTTAATGGGAGCAGGTAAAGGGGGGATTCCCCAGTAATTCCCCATAGCTTCCCTACCAGGAAGGTAGGCATAAAAAACCAGCAATAACAGGCTGGTTTATATAATCTTTTGGGTCGGCACGAGAGGATTTGAACTTCCGATCCCCGACACCCCATGACACTGCTTGTAAAACGCTGAGAGCCGCGCTATTGCTGGTTAAAAGCACTATTCATATGTATAAACAAACAGTGCTTTTTCAACAAAATCTGCTCTATATACTTCAATGGCTTAAGTGGTGGTTTCTCCCCATGCTTGGTAGGTATAATACCTTGATGCTAAAGTAGGTTACTCACTTGAAGAAACAGCTAGTTAGTATCAATTATGTTGCTCTAGCTGACTGAAAAAAGTTATCAATGATGCATGGAACATGCGCCCTTGAATTTTTCATTAGATTTTAGAAAAGGAATTGAGCATGGGTTTAGCTGAGTGGTTTTGCGGATTTTGCTCCAATCTTACTGTAAAAGATGGTGGAACAATTTCAACTAGATATAGGAATATAACGAAGCGTTTAAATACGGATTTTTGGGATAGCAGTTCTGATACTTCTCATAGTCTCTACGTTGGATCATATGGTCGGAACACAGCTACGCAAGGCTTGAGCGATCTGGATATGATTTTTCAGCTACCATATTCCGAGTATCAAAAATACAATAGCTACTTAGGAAATGGGCAGTCAGCATTGCTTCAAGCGGTTAAGAGATCTATTGAAAAAACCTATGCTACCACTAGTATTAGAGGTGACGGTCAAGTGATCCTTGTACCGTTCAATGATGGAATTACATTTGAAGTCGTTCCAGCTTTCCTCAATGTTAGTGATAGTTACACATTTCCTGATGCGAACGGTGGTGGCCGTTGGAGGATTACAAATCCAAAGCCAGAAATTTCTGCAATGAGGTTAAGAAATAATATTACCAATAACAATTTGGTGCAACTTTGTAGAATGGCAAGAGCTTGGAAGCGTAAATGGGATGTACCTATAAGTGGTTTACTCATTGATACGCTTGCGTATCAATTCATTGAAAATTGGGCGCATAGAGATAAGTCGTATCTTTACTACGATTTCATGAGTCGTGATTTCTTCAAATGGATGGCTGATCAAGATACGAGTAAGGAGTATTGGAAAGCGCCAGGAAGTGGTCAGTATGTCTATGGTAAAGGGCTTTTCCAATATAAAGCAAAACGGTGCTATAACATTTCACTCGAAGCTATAGAGCATGAAATGGCGACCCCAAAACGCGAATGGTCGGCTAAGCAAAAATGGCGGGAGATTTATGGATCAACATTTCCAGACTAAGGATACACCTGAATCTAGAAGGGTTTTAGAAGGGCAGATCAGAGAGTGTTATGGTCGGGTCGTTTACTCACATAAGACGCATGAAAAATGCTCAGACATTCTCCTATCTCGACTATCTTCTATAAAGTTTTGGCAAATAATTCTCTCCGCCTTAACTACTGGAGGCTTTCTAGCAACTTTTTTCGGCGCGGGTGAAGTAGGCACGGGGGTTGGGATTGTTGTATCAACACTGCTTCTCATTCTTAACGCTTATACCAAAGATTATGACCTTGGTGAGTTGGCGCAAAAACATAAGCAGGCTGCAAATGAGATCTGGTTAATCCGAGAAAAGTATTTATCATTGCTTACAGACTTAGCAATGGGTGAAAAACCAATCGAGCAATTGCAGTCAGAGCGGGATTCGTTACTCGAGAGTTTACATTCAGTGTATTCAGGCTCTCCTAGTACAACATTTGAAGCTTATAAAAAAGCACAGGACGCATTAAAAAACAAAGAAGATTTAACATTTTCTGAAGAAGAAATAGATGCTTTTCTTCCCAAGGAACTGAAAAGAAGATAAATATGTTGCGAGGGCAAATATAAATATTTGCCCCTATTTTTTTATTTGTTAATATTAATTTTAGCAGGGCTAACTTTCCGGTAAGAATTAATTACTGGTCATATGCTCCTTGGTTAATAAAATTCTATGCCTTACTTGGTGCTAGCTGGCTTTAATTTCTCCATGTGGAACTACAACCCAGTCGATATGGTTTTGCGTGTAGATTTTAGTTGATTTCGCATCGCTGTGTGCCATTCGTCCTTGTGGATCGATGCCCTGCTGATCAAAAAGATGTGCTGCTAAGGCGCGAATTTCGTGAAAGGTTGGCCTTTCATCCATCGGCCGTTTGTCATATAAACCCAGCTTGTCACGCGTAGCTGAAAACGACCGACTCAAATAGTCTGGTGCAACTTGAGTGGGATGAGAAACTTCTTTGCTGCGTTTAACCTGCCGTTCCGGGATCTGGTGAACGATAAATGGGCTGGCCACGTTATTGCGACTTTCATCAATGATCCGCTTCAATTCATCACCAATCGGTGACCGCTACATGACGGGAACGCTTACAATCTATTAATGTCTACTAAGTGCTAGGAGCGGACATTGGTTAATGGGGATATGTCATTCGCCTGGGGCAGATCAAGAAAGTAAAAATCCCAGCTGTCGATAATTGGAATCCATGATAAGGTTTACGGGTAACTGATTGATAAATAAATTGAATGGAATATAGAAAAATGACAAAGTCAATAGCGGATAAATCTGTAACTGATTTAACTAAAGAAATCGATAAATTAAAGAAAATTGCCAAAGATCTTGAAGATGTATTACCAGAAAAAACACCACAAATTAATTCAGCAAAAAAAAATCATTGACGATGCAATAAACGAAAGAGAAAAAGAGATAGAAAAGCGTTTCTAAGCATAACAATAGACTAGTCTCTGGGAGGCCGTACCAGCGGCCTTTCTTCTTCCCGTAATCTAGTAAAATCGTCGGTTTTTAATCAATTAATTAACTCATCTATTACCAACTCCTAGTTGGTTGCTAATGATGTCATAGTGTCGCTAACGGCCTGAATTACTCAGTCCGTTCTTCGCTCAAAGCGGGCTAGAAGGTTAGCTTGCGTCGGACTTGGCGTATTTAAAGAAGTGCTGGTGGTGACAGGTTATTATGTTCCATTTCTACAGAACAAAATCACAGAAACTATACCCAATAGTTGTATTGAATCACTGACGAGACAGCCTCATATTTATCAGGACTGGTGTACGTCCAATACAGGAGGTTGTGGTGCTGGTTCTCAAATGTGCGCTGGCTATTGCTGCTGTAATGGCAATTTATTGCCTTGCTGTTGTTCTTATGGATCGCCTTTCTGACTGATTTCATATTGGCGAGGTAACGGGAGTTAAGTAGAATGGCTGCGGGTGCTTGAGGCTATCTGTCTCAGGCATGAACACCAAAGGCAGATAGAGAAAAGCCCCAGTTAACATTACGCGTCCTGCAAGACGCTTAACATTAATCTGAGGCTCAATCTATGAACGGCAAATCTAGGTTAGCCTCTTACGTGCCGAAAGGCAAGGAGAAGCAGGCTATGAAGCAGCAAAAGGCGATGTTAATCGCCCTGATCGTCATCTGTTTAACCGTCATAGTGACGGCACTGGTAACGAGGAAAGACCTCTGCGAGGTACGAATCCGAACCGGCCAGACGGAGGTCGCTGTCTTCACAGCTTACGAACCTGAGGAGTAAGAGACCCGGCGAGGGAGAAATCCCTCGCCACCTCTGATGTGTCAGGCATCCTCAACGCACCCGCACGTAACCCGCTTCGGCGGGTTTTGTTTTTTCCTGGCATTCTGGTTTACAATTCGCACGCCAGCCTGAACAACTGGCACCTGCTGCGCCAGCAGAGACAACCGATGGCGCACGATACCAAATTACACAATTCTAATGATTCTGCCGTCTTTGCCAGTAGGTGCGGACGGCGTTTTCACGCATTCAAATCAGACTGGTTCCAGCATCCTCCATGCACTGAAGAGCAGGCGGAATGGATAATTCAGTGTTACCGCAGGCGCGGATACGAGGTTAAGAAAGCTCTTAGCCTCGACTACCGTCACTGGATAATCTCAGTCAGACTCCCTTACTCCGAACGCCCACCGCGTTCATCCCGCACATACCAGCAACGGATCTGGAGGTAACGTGCGGGTATTACTTCGACCTGTTCTGGTACCGGAACTCGGGCTGGTGATCGTTAAGCCGGGCCGTGAATCCATGCCGGTATTCCACAATACCCGGGTACTGGTGGAGCCGGAACCGAAAAGCATGCGTAATCTGCCGTCCGGGGTCGTTCCTGCCGTTCGCCAGCCGCTGGTGGAAGACAAAACATTGCTGCCGTTTTTCAGTAACGCACGGGTGATTCGTGCTGCTGGTGGTGCTGGTGCATTGTCTGACTGGCTGTTGCGCCATATTAAATCCTGCCAGTGGCCACACGGCGATTATCACCACAGTGAAACCGTCATTCACCGTTATGGTACCGGCGCAATGGTGTTGTGCTGGTACTGCGACAACCAGTTGCGTGACCAGACCTCCGAATCACTTGAGCAACTTGCTCACCAAAACTTGTCAGCATGGATGATTGACGTCATCCGTCACGCAATAAGCGGTACGCAGGAGCGGGAATTATCTTTGGCTGAATTATCCTGGTGGGCGGTCTGCAATCAGGTGGTGGATGCACTACCTGAGGCTGTATCGCGTCGTTCGCTGGGATTACCAGCGGAAAAAATCTGCTCGGTGTACCGCGAAAGCGACATCGTACCGGGAGAGCAGACCGCCACCAGCATATTGAAACAACGCACAAAAAATCTTGCACCGTTGCCTTACGCCCACCAGCAACAAAAAACACCACAGGAAAAGACGGTGGTAAGCATCACCGTTGATCCAGAGACTCCGGAATCTTTCATGAAGCTGCCTAAACGTCGCCGCTGGGTTAAGGAGAAATACACACGTTGGGTTAAGACACAGCCGTGTGCTTGCTGCGGTATGCCAGCCGACGATCCGCATCATCTGATTGGTCACGGGCAGGGCGGAATGGGAACAAAAGCACATGATCTCTTTGTGTTGCCTTTGTGCAGAAAGCATCACAACGAGCTGCATACGGATACAGTAGCATTTGAAGAGAAGTATGGCTCCCAACTGGAGCTGATATTTCGTTTTATCGATCGCGCGCTGGCAATTGGCGTACTGGCGTAAGTGGAGAACGAGCATGAACCTTGAAGCCTTACCAAAATATTACTCCCCAAAATCTCCAAAATTGAGCGATGACGCTCCAGCGACAGGCACCGGTTGTTTAACAATTACGGATGTAATGGCAGCGCAGGGGATGGTGCAGTCGAAAGCACCACTTGGGTTGGCCTTATTTCTGGCAAAAGTTGGTGTTCAGGACGCTCAGTTTGCGATTGAAGGCCTGCTAAATTACGCGATGGCACTGGATAACCCGACATTGAACAAATTGAGTGAAGAAATCCGGTTACAGATTATTCCTTACCTCGTGAATTTTGCCTTTGCTGATTACTCCAGGTCTGCGGCAAGTAAGGCTCGCTGTGAGCATTGTTCAGGTACGGGATTTTATAATGTATTGCGCGAAGTGGTGAAACACTACAGACGCGGGGAATCTGTAATCAAGGAAGAATGGGTGAAGGAACTATATCAGCATTGCCATGGTAAGGGCGAAGTCAGCACAGCGTGCAGAGGGTGTAAGGGTAAAGGGATTGTTCTGGATGAAAAAAGAACCCGGTTTCATGGCGTACCGGTATATAAGATTTGTGGGCGTTGTAATGGAAACCGGTTTAGTCGTTTACCGACCACGCTGGCACGACGTCATGTCCAGAAGCTGGTACCAGACCTGACCGATTATCAGTGGTATAAGGGGTATGCGGACGTCATTGGTAAACTGGTAACAAAGTGCTGGCAGGAAGAAGCATACGCGGAAGCGCAATTGAGGAAGGTGACGAGATAAATGATTTTTGCTGAAGATGGCGACATGATGTTTGCATTTTTCAAAAAACATGGATAAGATTTTCTCAACGATGGGCTTTGTGTATCCGATGTTTAGAAAAAAGTAGAAAACCCGCTTATAAGCGGGTTTTTGTGCTTTAAATGGGGCAATGGTAATGTTGAATCTCATCCCGGGACTCATGTCTGTTAACTTATTATTTAGCTGGTGACTTGGTTATTTGCCTGATGTTTAAAATGTTTTCTTCCAGTACAATGTCCCTAAACACAATGAGTCTGCTTATTATATTATTAGCAGAGCTATTACGGCCAAAGTACAGCATAAGCTTTTAAAGCCAATCAACCAGTCATCAAGACAGACGGGGTTATTCATAAAAACTCTCCATGTGTGATCCGATGGGGCCTGAAATTAAAGCTTTAATATAGCTCATGAAAGGTAAACATTGGCAGCTGAAGGGCCACGCAGACCATTTATCCGGCAAAATTCCACGCGTAATCCGGTGGTAATTTCTTCTGCATCGCGGAGATTGAGCGCTGAAACATGAAGCTGGACATCGATACGACCATCGGATGGGGTGATAAGACCCTTGCCGCTTTTGCCGTCAAAGGTTTTGACAATTCCTGTCATTTTACGGGACAAAAAAATTCCTTAATACTGATAACTTGGCGCACTATACACACGTTCCTGAAGAAAGCTATAGTTTTTTGATGGGGTTGAAGATGGCTGGATGTCTAAAATAAACATTGCTTCATATGTTCAACTATGCGTTAATGATTGCGTCGGTTTGAAGAACAGACGATATACGAAGTAGTTTACTAAAGCAGTTCTCATTTCAGGTGTTATTCACTTATTCCTTCTTTGAGTCTCTCCAATTAAGTACGAAGTCGTTTCTGTTATGCAAACCATTTATGCCGAAAGGCTCAAGTTAAGGAATGTAGAATGTCAAATAAAATGACTGGTTTAGTAAAATGGTTTAACGCTGATAAAGGTTTCGGCTTTATTTCTCCTGTTGATGGTAGTAAAGATGTGTTTGTGCATTTTTCTGCGATTCAGAATGATAATTATCGAACCTTATTTGAAGGTCAAAAGGTTACCTTCTCTATAGAGAGTGGTGCTAAAGGTCCTGCAGCAGCAAATGTCATCATTACTGATTAAAATTCATCGCTCGTCTGTATACGATAACGAAGAAGGCTGATGCCTGAGTAGAGATACGGACAGAGTAGTGAATATTGGATTTCTTTAATAAAAATTAAGGAGGTCCAATACATGAAACAATGGCCAGCATATTTGGCAAAATCTTAATCAGGAAAAGTATGCTAACCATTGTGGTGAAGTGCAGGTTTGCTGCATGAATAGTTTTACAGCAGAAGCTAACTGCTGGCATGGCAAAACAAAGTGCGTAAGTGGATGACTCCCACAAAAAGCACCACAATCTCAAACCCGCTCAGGCGGGTTTTTTATTATCTGCTTTAAATATATTATTAAAATATAAAAAATACTTGTTACTAATAAAATCAATCAGGCTACAGCTTTAAGATTTGTCTGGAATACTTTGTTGCAATGAGGGCAGATCAAAAGGGCACCTTTTTGTACTCTTGAAAAACTGTGTTCTGACTCTTGGGTGCAGTTTGGGCAGGAACATTTAACGAGATAATTACGGCGTGATTTTGAGTCTTTACGTTCTGACATAGGCTTTTCCTGTATAAATGGCCGTATACAGTACACTAAATATGAAAACATTTCTCGTATTATTATTTTATATATGACTTTCTTTCAAAATAATTACTCACATTTTTAATGTGTATGTTTCTTTAGCGCCGTTGAGAACAGCGTGTGCTGTCAAAACTACCCCGTAGACTCCGATCTTTTCAAACATATTGCACCATCCGTGTACATCGGGGTGAGGATATGAAATCAATGGATAAGTTAACAACAGGTGTTGCCTATGGCACATCGGCGGGTAATGCTGGTTTCTGGGCATTGCAGTTACTCGATAAAGTAACTCCGTCACAGTGGGCTGCAATCGGTGTGCTGGGTAGCCTGGTTTTTGGCCTGCTGACGTATCTGACAAATCTTTATTTCAAGATTAAAGAAGACAGGCGTAAGGCTGCGAGAGGAGAGTAATCCAATGACTCAAGACTATGAACTGGTTGTGAAAGGAGTCCGTAATTTTGAGAATAAAGTTACGGTAACTGTAGCCTTACAGGACAAAGAACGCTTTGACGGTGAAATTTTTGACCTGGATGTCGCCATGGACCGTGTTGAAGGAGCTGCGCTGGAGTTTTATGAGGCAGCAGCCAGAAGGAGCGTCCGGCAAGTCTTCCTGGAAGTAGCAGAAAAATCGTCAGAAAAAGTTGAGTCTTATCTGCAGCATCAGTACTCCTTTAAGATTGAAAATCCTGCCAATAAGCACGAGCGTCCTCATCATAAATATATATGAACACAAAAATCAGGTACGGCCTGTCGGCTGCCGTTCTGGCGCTGATTGGTGCTGGCGCATCTGCTCCTCAGATACTTGACCAGTTTCTGGACGAAAAAGAAGGTAACCACACAATGGCATACCGCGATGGTTCTGGCATATGGACCATCTGTCGGGGTGCCACAGTGGTGGATGGAAAAAACGTTTTTCCCAATATGAAACTGTCGAAGGAAAAATGCGACCAGGTCAACGCCATTGAGCGTGATAAGGCGCTGGCATGGGTGGAGCGCAATATAAAAGTTCCACTGACCGAGCCACAGAAAGCCGGTATCGCGTCATTCTGTCCCTATAACATTGGCCCTGGTAAGTGTTTTCCGTCGACGTTTTATAAGCGGCTTAATGCCGGTGATCGTAAAGGCGCATGCGAGGCGATTCGCTGGTGGATAAAGGACGGTGGACGTGATTGCCGCATTCGTTCAAATAATTGTTACGGTCAGGTTATTCGTCGTGACCAGGAGAGTGCATTAACCTGCTGGGGGATAGAACAGTGAATCAGATATTCACGGTGATTTTGCTCGTGTTGGTAGGATTTGTCGTAGGTAATGTCTGGAGCGACAGAGGATGGCAAAAAAAATGGGCGGAGCGTGATGCTGCCGAATTATCTCAAGAGGTAAATGTCCAATTTGCTGCTCGAATAATTGAACAGGGGCGAAGTATATCCCGTGATGAGGCTGTTAAAGATGCACAACAGAAAGCCGCTGAAATTTCTGCCAGGGCTGCTGATCTGTCTGATAGTGTTAACCAGCTGCGTGCCGAAGCAACAAAATATGCCATACGCCTTGACGCAGCGCAGCATACCGCAAATCTTGCCGCTGCCGTCAGAGGCAAAACAACCAAAGCCGCCGAAGGAATGCTCACCAACATGCTCGGAGATATTGCAGCAGAAGCTCAGCTTTATGCTGAAATTGCTGAAATTGCTGACAAACGCTACATCGCAGGAGTGACTTGTCAACGGATTTATGAATCTTTAAGAGATAAAAAATATCAGATGTAGATTAATATTAAATCGGATTATTTTTAGCGCTGAATGTGAAATTTAAATAAAAAGGACTCTTCCATGAGTCAAAATCCTTGAAATCTTAAGGGTAAGATAAAAGGTCATTAGACAGAATGACACGTTTTATTAATAAATAAAGCTATTGTTTCATTCGTGTGTTTTTCTTTACAAAAGTAATCCTTGCTATGGTTGGTTAATCATGCGTTAATGGTGTTCTGGTTTGTTACAAAATTATCTGAAGCAGTCATTGTTATAATTTTATTATTTGTACCTCTTGAGATTTCCTTGTTGGTTTTTCTCTCTGATATTTTTTTTCGGACCATTCTGCCCAAGGGCTAACTTCTTCAAAAGGTAATAATGATGTCTAACAAAATGACTGGTTTAGTGAAATGGTTTAACCCTGAAAAAGGTTTTGGTTTCATCACGCCGAAAGATGGTAGCAAAGATGTGTTTGTGCATTTCTCAGCTATTCAGAGCAACGATTTCAAAACGTTAACTGAGAATCAGGAAGTCGAATTTGGTATTGAGAACGGACCTAAAGGCCCTGCAGCTGTTCATGTAGTGGCACTTTGAGGTAGAAAATATTACAAACCATATTCACTTTAGATGCCCGTGTTGCCATGGTTCTCAGTATAGAACATCATCTTTTGATGTTTCTGACAGAAATCCTTTCGGGGCAAAATGTATCTTTTGTAAATCAATGATGATTACATTTGATAATATTTCACAATACTTAAATGTTAGCCATCTGTCGTTAGATTTAAGAAAGTGAAAATGAAGGCTCCTTCGGGAGCTTTTTTGCTTAGTGTCTAGTCGATGGATACTCACATATTACGGTAACATTATGAAAAAAATAATAGTTTTTTTTAACTCTGAACCAGCAATGGTAGTGCCAGTGATGACCGGAGTTAACACCATCATGCGTGAATATCCAAATGGCGAAACAACACACCTCACTGTAATGGCTGCAGGGTTTCCATCTCTGACCGGAGATCATAAAGTCATTTATGTAGCAGCGGATCGACATGTAACTTCAGAAGAAATTCTGGAAGCAGCAATGAGACTCTTGAATTGATTTGATTCTAATGCATTGATAATAAATGATAATCATCTTTATCTGTTTGTGTGAAATTTAGACCGTCGTATGTTGATTATTGCGATGTTTCATCTTATCTTTTATACGTTTGCTCCATATAATTGACACTACTGTGTACCAGGACAGTCATAACAGACTAAAAGAGGAAATGATGAACATTGAAGAGTTAAAAACAAAAGCAGAAGCAGATATTTCTGAATATATAACAAAAAAAATCATTGAGCTTAAGAAAAAGACCGGGAAAGAAGTTACCAGTATCCAGTTTACTGCACGGGAAAAAATGACTGGTCTTGAAAGCTATGATATCAAGATTGATTTAATCTAGCATGTTTATAGTATTAGCATCAATTTCTCATCAGATGCTATTCAACAATACAAATTACCCATAAACCTCGTTTTTACGGGGTTTTGTTATATTTAAACATTACCGAATAGATATAAATCTCGATTGTCGATGGTATTGGTTGTGTGACAATACCTAGTCTTTCCGGTATGCCTGAAGAGAATACAAACGACAGATTATGTAAGGGAAACGCGCTGAAACTTTCACTCTTTCATGCTGAGTGATTTGACGTTATATTTTTAGCCGCAAGTGAAGAGCAAACGAATGGAGCGACAAAATGCATAAAGATCAATACACTGATGCCCCCTCCCAGGAGCAGGTTCGTGTAAAAACTATGCTTAATAGCACCATTTCGATGGGTTACCCGGATGTTGTAATTGCATGTATAGAACATCAAGTATCTCTGGAAGCATTCAGGGCAATTGAGGCCGCGTTAGTAAAGCACGATAAGAATACGAAGGATTATTCCCTGGTGGTTGACTGATCACCATAACTGCTAACCATTCTGACCATTTCACAAGTGACAGAGTCAATATCGTATTCTGTCACTGTAAGGCTAATACAGTACTGCAATTCAACTACAGCAATGCCTCGTATTTAGGTGAATTTACAATATCGTCCAGTTCGGATGCCGGCTGCATTTCTGAAGATAAGGCATTTCGGTTCGCGTATTTTCCCCTCATGCTCGTCAGTCCTGCGCGTAGTAAGAAACAGGACACTCACACTAATTTGTGTGGGCATGCTGTGATGTCCTTCTGAATTATCCCCATGCCATTATGTAACGCTCTGTTTCAGATGCTCGTCACGGTTGTCAGGCTGTCGGGTCCTCCCAGTGGGGGTCCCTGCCACGGGGCGGGAGCGTCGCGGAAAAAGGCTAGTTTTTGCATTTCCATGGCGGCGGCAGCATGTTTGGTAATTTATTGATAATTAAAAGTTATTTCTCTTTTCACCTGTACAATATTTTTTTCTCCCTGTCATTAGACCAGTTTGCAATTAATTGAAATATATAAATAAACCTGATTTTCACCTGCCAGATGGAGTTGCTTATGTCAAATGTGAGCGGGATCAGTGATGCTTATTACTGGAGTGTTTTTAAAATCGCCGAGGCCTTTGGGCTTCACCGGGACACAGTAAAAAAACGGCTCCTCGCGGCCAACACTCCTGTGGCTGCGACTGTCAGGGGGAACCCCGTTTACGCCCTGCAGCATGTCGGGCCTGCCCTGTTTAGTGTGAAGCATGAGGCAGCAGACTCTGTTCATGATCCATCCCGTATGGAGCCGAAAGAGAGAAAGGACTGGTACCAGTCTGAAAATGAAAGAATCAAGCTGGAAAAGGAGCAGCGAAAACTCATCCCCGTTGATGAAGTAGTCATCGTCTATTCGTCCATGAGAAAGGCTGTCGTCCAGGTTCTGGAGACAATTCCGGATGTTCTTGAACGCGATTGCGCCCTGACTCCTCAGGCCGTCGGCGTTGTACAGCAGGCCATTGATGACCTGCGATACACTCTTCAGGAAAAATCCTACGAGGCTTGTGCTGCTGAAATAATTCCTGATGAGGAAGGAGAGAGTCTCTAGGAGGAATAATGGGTTTTTCATCAGCCCGAAATTTGGGAAGGGACATATCGGCAGGATTTTCCCCACCACGTCGCATGCCGATTTCGGAGGCTGTTAAAAAATTCATGCGTGTTCCCAAGGGGGCTGGTAACTCGGTGCCATGGGATCCTGAACTGACACCCTACATCATTGAGCCCATGAACTGCCTGGCATCGCGTGAATACGATGCGGTGATTTTTGTTGGTCCTGCGCGAACAGGGAAGACCATTGGTCTGATCGATGGATGGATTGTCTATACCATCGTTTGCGATCCTTCGGACATGCTCGTTGTGCAGATGACCGAAGATAAGGCCCGCGAGCATTCTAAAAAGCGCCTCGACAGAACGTTCAGAAGCAGTGCGGCGGTAAAGAAAAGAATGAGTCCACGTCGTAACGACAATAATGTCCATGATAAGACGTTCAGGGATGGCTCGTTCCTTAAAATTGGTTGGCCCTCGGTCAACATTATGTCGTCGTCGGATTACCGGTTTGTCGCCTTAACCGATTACGACCGTTTTCCGGAGAATATCGACAGCGAGGGTGATGGTTTCTCCCTGGCCTCAAAACGTACCACCACATTTATGTCCGCCGGGATGACTCTGGTGGAGAGCTCGCCGGGACGTGACATCTGCGACAGCAAATGGCGACGTAAGTCGCCTCATGAAGCGCCACCGACGACTGGTATTCTTTCCCTTTACAATCGTGGTGACCGCCGCCGCTGGTACTGGCCATGTCCGCACTGCGGTGAATATTTTCAGCCAGCCATGGATGCCATGACCGGCTACCGTAATGAACCGGATCCCTTTAAAGCCAGTGAGGCGGCGTATCTACTTTGCCCGCACTGCAGCGGCATTATCACTGCGGAGAAAAAGCGTGAGCTCAATAGTGCAGGAGTCTGGTTGCGTGAAGGGCAGGTCATTGATCGTAACGGCAACGTTTCCGGTGAACCGCGCCGCTCCCGTATCGCCAGTTTCTGGATGGAAGGGCCAGCTGCTGCGTATCAGACCTGGGCGCAACTGGTTTACAAATTACTGACTGCAGAACAGGAGTATGAAGCGACAGGAAGCGAAGAAACACTCAGGGCGGTTATCAACACCGACTGGGGATTGCCTTATCTTCCTCGTGCCAGCATGGAGCAACGAAAAAGTGAATTGCTTGAGCAGCGGGCAGAGCCAGTTCCTTCCCGCAGTGTGCCGGATGGCGTTAATTTCCTTGTGGCGACAGTGGATGTGCAGGCGGGACGTCATCGCCGTTTTGTGGTTCAGGTAACGGGCTATGGCGGCCGTGGCGAACGCTGGATTATTGATCGTTACAACATCACGCAGTCATTGCGCGGTGACAGCGACGGGGAGAGCCAGCGAATTGATCCAGCCAGCTATCCGGAAGACTGGGATGTCCTGCTGACGGATGTTTTTCATAAAAGCTGGCCGCTGGCCTCCGACCCTTCTCAACAAATGCGACTGATGGCAATGGCGGTGGACTCCGGCGGTGAAGACGGGGTCACTGATAATGCCTATAAATTCTGGCGTCGTTGCCGTCGTGATGGCCTTGGTAAACGTATTTACCTGTTTAAGGGCGACAGCATCCGGCGCGCAAAACTGATAACCCGTACATTCCCTGATAACACCGGACGAACGGGCCGACGGGCGCAGGCCGCAGGTGATGTGCCGCTCTGGCTTCTTCAGACGGATGCCCTGAAAGACCGGGTGAATAACGCGTTATGGCGTGACTCGCCAGGTCCCGGCTATGTGCATTTCCCTGACTGGCTGGGGAGCTGGTTTTACGACGAACTGACGTATGAAGAGCGGAGCAGTGACGGGAAATGGAGTAAGCCGGGTCGCGGTGCCAACGAAGCTTTTGACCTGATGGTGTATGCCGAGGCTCTGGTCATTCTGCATGGATACGAAAAGATCCGCTGGCCGGATGCACCGGAGTGGGCGAGCCGGGAAGCCTGGCTGGAGTGTGTCCCGGACAGTACCGAACCGTCACCCTCACCGGAACCGGTATCCACGCCTGTTAAAAAACAAAAACGGAAGAAAACAGTAACTGACGATGTTAACCCCTGGCTGACTTCCGGAGGATGGTTATGAATCAGAATGATATTGAAGCCATGATTCAGCGTTATACGGAAGCTGAAATGGCGGTGCTGGACGGAAAATCCGTCACTTTTAATGGTCAGCAGATGACCATGGAAAACTTATCTGAGATCCGGCAGGGGCGGCAGGAGTGGGAGCGCCGCCTTGCGGCTCTGATTACACGACGACGTGGGCATCCCGGGTACCGGCTGGCGAGGTTCTGATGGCAATTCTTGATGATGTGATTGGCGTTTTTTCACCAGGATGGAAAGCGGCAAGGCTGCGTTCCCGTGCGGTGATCCAGGCTTATGAGGCCGTAAAAACGACGCGGACACACAAAGCCCGACGGGAGAACCGAACTGCCGACCAGTTAAGCCAGTACGGGGCCGTGTCGTTACGTGAGCAGGCCCGTTACCTTGATAACAACCACGATCTGGTTATTGGTGTATTTGACAAGCTGGAAGAACGGGTGGTGGGGAAAAACGGGATTATTGTCGAGCCACATCCGGTATTACGCAATGGGGCCATTGCCCGTGATCTGGCAGCGGAGATACGTACCCGATGGAGTGAATGGTCTGTCAGTCCGGAGGTCACCGGGCAGTTTACCCGTCCGATGCTGGAACGTCTGATGCTGCGTACCTGGCTGCGCGATGGTGAGGTGTTTGCCCAGATGGTTTCCGGGCGCATAACCGCGCTGACAGACAATACGCAGGGGGCAACAGGTCTTGAGTTATACGAGGTGTATAACAACGGATATCCAACAGCGTATGGAAATATCATTCACCTGAAAGGGATGACAGCCGTTGGCGAAGGTGAGTTACTCATCGGCTGGAGTGGTACAAGCGGTGCTCATGCTCCGGCATTTATTCGTTCACGACGGGATACGACCGACGCAAACTGGTCGCCGTGGGCGCAGCTTTACACCTCGGCTCATCCTCCTGCAGAGTTTTATCCAGTCGGTGCACCAATCCCGTGGCCATCAGATACCGTTCCGTCTGGTTATGCCCTGATGCAGGGGCAGACTTTTGACAAATCTGCTTACCCGAAACTTGCAGCCGCTTATCCGTCAGGCGTGATCCCTGATATGCGTGGCTGGACGATTAAGGGCAAGCCCGCCAGTGATCGAGCCGTATTGTCTCAGGAACAGGACGGCATTAAATCACACACCCACAGCGCCAGCGTATCCAGTACGGATTTGGGGACGAAAACCACATCGTCGTTTGATTACGGCACTAAATCCACGAATAACACTGGTGCGCATACCCATAGTGTTAGCGGTACAGCTGCTTCAGCCGGTGCACATACCCATTCGATGACATTTGTTTCAGGTGGTTCCAGTGGTGCTCCGGGAAGTGGATCACCTGATTATTCTAAATACAGTGTTAACACTTCTTCTGCAGGCGCTCATACGCACTCTGTATCGGGTACTGCTGCAAGCGCAGGTGCACACGCACATACTGTCGGTATTGGTGCTCATACGCACTCCGTTGCGATTGGTTCACATGGACATACCATCACCGTTAACGCTGCTGGTAACGCGGAAAACACCGTCAAAAACATCGCATTTAACTATATTGTGAGGCTTGCATAATGGCATTCAGAATGAGTGAACAACCACGGACCATAAAAATTTATAATCTGCTGGCCGGAACTAATGAATTTATTGGTGAAGGTGACGCATATATTCCGCCTCATACAGGTCTGCCAGCAAACAGTATCGATATTGCACCGCCAGATATTCCGGCAGGCTTCGTGGCTGTTTTCAACAGTGATGAGGCATCGTGGCATCTCGTTGAAGATCATCGGGGTAAAACGGTTTATGACGTGGCTTCCGGCGACGCGTTATTTATTTCTGAACTTGGCTCGTTACCGGAAAATGTCACCTGGTTATCGCCGGAAGGGGAATATCAGAAGTGGAACGGCACAGCCTGGGTGAAGGATACGGAAGCAGAAAAACTGTTCCGGATCCGGGAGGCGGAAGAAACAAAAAACAGCCTGATGCAGGTAGCCAGTGAGCATATTGCGCCGCTTCAGGATGCTGCAGATCTGGAAATTGCAACGGAGGAAGAAATCTCGTTGCTGGAAGCATGGAAAAAGTATCGGGTATTGCTGAACCGTGTTGATACGTCAACTGCACAGGATATTGAATGGCCAGCACTGCCGTAGGGTAAAACATATAAATTCTATAATTAGATGTATCTTTCCATTTACGGCAAGGAAGGTGGCTTGGAAGACGTAAAGCATCTCACACCGAGATTATTTTTTATATGTCAGGTGTCTGAAGTTTTGCTTTGGCTCTTAAAATGGTTTGCCGCGAGGTTTTGAATTCCCGGGCAATGGCACTTATACTTACACCTGACTTAATTCGTTCGAATACCACCTGTTTCTGTTCTTCATTTAACACAGGTGGTCGACCAAAACGTTTCCCTGCGCCCCGGGCTCTTACTATCCCGGAATGAGTGCGTTCAAGTAAAAGGTCTCGTTCAAATTCAGCGACTGCTGAAATTACTTGCATCATCATTTTTCCTGTTGGACTGGTCAGGTCAATGCCCCCCAATGCTAAGCAATGCACTCTGATACCTGTTTCGGTCAGTTGTTCCACTGTTTTCCTGATATCCATTGCATTACAACCAAGGCGATCCAGTTTTGTCACAATCAATTGATCACCACATTTCAGGCGAGCAAGCAACCGGTTAAAACCAGGACGCTCACTGGTTGCTGCTGAGCCGCTAATGTGTTCTTCGATTATTTGCTGAGGTTTGATTTTAAAACCTGCACTTTCGATTTCCCGGCGTTGATTTTCGGTGGTCTGATCCAGCGTTGATATCCGACAGTAAGCAAAAATTCGAGACATAGTGAGACTCTATACGAAATTGGTGTTCATATCATAATGCATCTCAGAAAATAATTTTGATTATTTTTGTGCATATTTGTATGTACACGTTCGAAAATAAACGAATGCGTATGCAACCCCGTAATTTTGGTGAGACCCAAAATCGATTTTGTGAAAAATGGCTTTAACTCGGTTTGTTTTTCGAGTTCCGGGCGGACTCAAGGAAGAAGAATAGTGTTGCGTGTTATTTTAACCAGATTTCAAGTTGTTTGGTCGTGGAAAAGTGGAGCAAAATGTTGTTAAAGTGGAAAAATGATAAAAAAGTAAGTTTATTATATTACATTTTACCATTTAAATTTTGGTTGTCTTTAAGAACTGATATCGCTGTTTGTAATAATTCTTTGTTATCCAGCCATGATTTTTTCTTTATGTTTCCTTCAATGTAATCAAGCAATGTTCTGGTATTGATAGGTCTTCCCTGTTTTGCTACTTCCACTACAGCATCCCCTAGGATAATTCTTACTTCAGGAAGCTGCGCAGGGAACCACTTTAGGGTGTCTTTTGATTTCATGAAGATATTCCTTAAAATATTATTGATTTTCATTGCGATATTGTATGTCTGATTCAGGATATGTTGACTTATACATCGGTTTTGTCTGGGTTATTGGATATGCCAATCCCTAATTTTATTAGGGCATGACTAAAAATGCTGAATATGATAAGGAGAGATGTGATTATCAGTATGCTGTTCATATAGCCTCGAATTAGTAATGTGTTATATATGATATAGTTGACAATTTTTATCTTGGGTGTTCTTAAAGTTCGTAGATAAACATTGTCGTTTCAGGTATACAGGAATGCTAAGGAAGGTGCGAACAAGTTCCTGATATGAGATCATCATATTCATCCGGAGCGCATCCCAGAGGGACATCATGAGCCAT
>OIEW01000092.1_pt1 | contig 33380 bp, 45 predicted proteins | sample 1581891 | NCBI WGS metagenome assembly OIEW01 (sample SAMN07977758, study PRJEB24534) | human gut metagenome
TTTGCTGGGCAGGCTGGCGCTGCGCCGGTCACGAATGTAGGAAATAAGATTATACACCGCCGCGACCAGCAGGATTATATAGCGCGCGAAAAAATTTGATACCGTTTTGAAAAATATTAGATACCAGTGATTTAGTTATGAGTAAAAAGATTTGATACCGTAAACATAGGGTTGATAGCCCCTTATGGGGCCATCAAGTCAGGGACTACTCTTCGATAGGTAACTCAAAAGGGCGAATAAACGACCATGCGGGATCGAGCTCTATGTTGTATTCCGGGATATCGGTATCTAAATTAATAGATCTCGGGTCGCCATGAGTGAACGCGTAGAGCCCATTCTCACCCTTGATGTAATAACCGACAGTATAAGTTGCCTCGATTCCATCGGGTTTACCTGGTTCAAATCCTATAGATTCATATATGTCTGTCATAGCTGTGTCACCAGTGCGTCATCCAGATAAATTTTCCCTGGCGATACCTGTGTCAGCGATATCTCAATCATGACATATTCAGCCCAGGCGGGTATGCGCCTTCTGATTGACTGCTGAGCAACCCGTCCCCACTCAGTTAAATCCGCAGCATTTACTGACCTTATAGCTCCAAACTGAACACCTCGTGCACCAATGGGTGTACCGTACTGATTTTTATACTGAAGCGTATAAAAATAGGTTGTTATGAAGATTGAACCGGTGCATCCCACGGACTTTAAAAAAAGCTCGTACTGACTCAGAGCATTCTCTTTCGCCGGGACTATTGCCCGAATAACTGCGCCGGACCCGACACCAAATTTTTTGTTAATCTCCATTGATACGCCGCCAGTCACACGCGATGCTAAAGATGAGACTGTGAGCTGAAGGTTTGCGCCCGTTGTGCGGCTGGTGATTGCACTGGTATCAGTAAACAGATACCAGTCAACAATCTCAGTGCGGGTAAAGTCAGGATCTGCGAGCAGATTCTGAGAGGGGCTCTTCAGCATTGAGACTCGTGTATTGCCATTCCCGTCAATAACTGAAATAAAATCAGTATTAAAATCCCCAGAACCCGAGTTGATATATTCCGTAGTAGTGACCAGATTCTGCAACGAGACATCAATCAGATGGATGCCGTTACCACCGGGCTCTGAATGGAAGACAGATTCAACACCCAACTCCCGCATCCAGCCATGTATTTCACCACCGGAAATCAGTAACCTGCACTCACCTCCGTTCCCGCAGTAATAGGGAGGCAGACCAATCAGAGGGTTTGATGAATTGTTAAACTCCTGGTGGCAGGATTTAAGTTCAATACGACCACGATTGCAAACGGCCACCCTGCCAACATAATCAACAGAGGTGCCAAATAGCCTGATAGCCCCATTCTGGTTATCATTTTGTACTGCCACACCACGGGACGTGCTGAGCGAACCGCCGTGATAGCGGATAGCTTCACCATAGTTACTGTAACCACCCGGCATATACGCATGAATCCCACAGCGACTGATATCAGGATTGTAATGATCAATGATATAGGCATTCGTACGAAACTCATCACCTACACCAAACTCCTGAATTGAGCACGATTGCGTAGCCATCGATGCAACCGCCCCTTCCGGGCTTGAAAACAGTCTGCAGATAACAGAAGAAGCCCGGCTGGGTCCAATCACTGACATCCCTTTGAGCTTAATACCCTGAAGGTTTGCCAGATTTTTAATGTTTGATTTTCCTGAGTTAAAGAATCTTGCCCAATAATTCCCAGGCTGGTCTGGTATTCCCTGCGCATCAATGACAGCACCGTCACCTTCGCCAACGAGACAAACGTATGTCAGATCAATGTCAGTTTTAGGTGCATTCCAGGGCGCAAAATTTCTTGATAACCGAATTTCTGTTTTTTTCTTCGTATCATTATTCACGTACTTAATAGCTTCGAGAAGCTCTTCGCGCGAGCTGACCCGGATGTAGCCTTCACGAAGATATTCACCGACTGAAATCGCCTGACCGACACTCCCAAGAAATTTAACAATCTCACTTCCTTGTTCTGGGTCAGAGGAACCTAGCTGTCTGCGAAGAAGATCTCCACCCAGAATGCCAATCGCCTTTGACAGTTGCGAATTGTCTAATTTATCGAGAGTTAATCCCGCATTAAATACTGCATTCAACAGCTCAGCCTGAACAATATTAAACCAGTCAGCCCCAGGCCAACTGATCCCACCTTGTTCCTGGCTTTCACCAAACCAACGTGGAGTCATGGACTGCTGTTCTTTCGGCTCCGGCATCTCCGGTACGCCGCTGGTATTGTCGAGATGATACATAGCGGCTCCTTACGGCTTCTCTGGCCAGATGATATCGGTTGCAGTGGTATCTACCCGACTCACAGCGAGACGGTACTCTTCCCACATGGCAAGCTGAGCGGCTTCATCGTCGGTGGCCTGACTGCTGCTGACGGCGTAGCTCAGAAGTGAGATCTGCTCGGATGCCGCAGACAGCAGCTTAGCCTTCTGGCGGTCAGCCTGACCGATGAGATAAGTCAGCTCTGCCTCTTCATTTTTCACCCATGCAGAGCCATCCCATTCATCAAACTGACCAGGCATCTTGAGGGTGTAGCCGTCAGGAACGGGGCCGACCTCCAGTATTGTGATCGCCTCACGGGTTTCGGTATTCCAGGCAAGCTGGCCGCGCAGGTCTTTGAGGTAAATCCATTCTGTGCCGTTCCAGCGGGTGACGAAAGTCGGTTTGTCTTCTGGCGGGGCCACGAACGTGCAGCCCTCCGGGTGGGTGAACCACGCATCAGAAATGACGTGCTTCGTCCCGTTGCTCTCGTAATAAAGCTGACCGGTTTTATCTTCAACCTGCGACCACTTGCCATTGGTGAACAGCAGAACGTAACCGGCATCAGCGAGCGGTGGCTCAATGGTAACAGCCCATTCAGGCAGAGATTCACTCAGCGCCGAAATAACAAAGCCAGTGCCGTGAATATTCCAGTAACGGGTCCCGCGAATATCTTCCACGTATTCCCAGACGCCATTTTTAAATATACCGGTCTGGCCTTTATCCGGCTCACAGGGAATATGCGTGGTATTAACGGGCAAGCCGGTGCCTGCCGGGATCGTCATAAAGACGGAGCCAATATAAACGCCATCGGCATCGTACTGATAAAGCCAGATGGCCTGCGGGCTTTGAGAGAATTCAAATGACATTATGCTAACCTCACGATGGCGTTAAAGGCGATATTTTTGACGGTGTTTTCGGTATTGCCGGTGCTGGCCACCGTGGCCGTATGAGCATGTGGACCGATGTAGACCGTATGATGATGTGCCGGTGCGGTACTTGTGTTGTTGCGGGTGCGGCGGGAGTCGTTGTCGGAGCCGACAACATAATTATCATCCCACACGTCACCCGGTGCGAGCATTCCGCCCTGGTGAAAGTGCTCGTTGTCGTCGCTGGTCTGTTTCGTGCCGAGGTCAGTACTGTTGATCGTCGCATCGTGGGCGTGAAGCTTCACGCCATCGGCTTCATAGGACAACAGCGCTCGCCCGGAGGCGGGCAAAAACTTGATGGTCTGGCCGCGCATGTCCGGCAGAACGCCGGAGGGATAAGCGACAGCAAGGCGCGGATACGCTGTTTTATCGAAGCTCTGGCCCAACATCAACATAAATCCGGTCGGCGCGGTCGCGCCCGGCCACGCAAACGGAATACCCGGCGGCAGCATATAGTCCGAGGAAAATATACGGATGGCCTGAGCAAACTGGTCCAGCGCATTTTTATCCGGCGTGATATTGGCCAGCGCCAGAACATTCAGCATTTCCGCCTGAATAGCGTTAAACCAGTCCGCGCCCGGATAACTCGGCTGAATACCGTCGCCGCCTTCGGTAAACCAGCGGCGCTCGGTAAATAATACCGGCTTAATGGCGGGCATATCAGGAACGGAAGAGGCATTATCCAGGTGATACATAATTAAACCTCGTAAAGAAAATCATAATCGTGGCCAGCGAGCCGGTAACGACGTAAAAAACATTCCAGTATCTGCGCCTGCAGGCTGATTAACGGCGTCAGGACGTTGCTGATACTGCGAAAGCGGATCATCGGCATATCCGTGACCGTCACCTGCAGCAGGTAGCGGTATTTGTGGGAATAAATCGGATACATGATGTTGCGCATCACGTGATGCGGCAGGATTTCGGTCACCTGAATGGTGAAGCCCAGCGCATCCTTCACGGCCTGCTCAATCTGCCAGGTGGCCAGCCCACCCTTGCGGTGGTACTTCTCCACCACGGCATCGCGGCGGCGGTCGAAGCCGTCAGGGATGGCGTTGCAGTCCGGCAGACCGAGATAGTCCTCCCAGTCGGCCAGCAGCAGGTCGGTGGTCTCCGGGCGCATCTCGGTAACCAGCAAATCCGCGTTCGCCTCCGCCAGCTGCAGGCGGGAACTGAAGCCCCTGAGCAGTGACGTCAGCGCCGCCGTCTGGTCGCGTGGCCACGCTTTACCGCGTGGCATCAGTTGCTGCAGGACGTCCTGCCAGTCCTCTACACGATGCGCCATGTGATTGCCCCCAGCGTCAGCAGCTCATAGTTCTCGCTGGCCTGATTGGTGGTGAGGTCCAGCTCGTAGTCGGCGACGCCCGTCGATGAGCCGATGGCCGTGCGGATGGCAGAGAGCAGCAGCGTGTCGCCCGGCGAGACCGAACGAAACAGCGCCTGCAGGCTCAGGGTGACCGCAGAACGGATGGCGGCAGTGTCGGGGATGACGCGAATGGTCAGCGGCACCGGCTTGAGCGTCAGCGGGATGGGCCAGACCTCGATACCGCCGGGCTTGCCGACGTAAGTCCCGGTCGCAGGGTCCTGATGGCGGAACAGGTAGGCCTGCATCGCCTCGCGGTCGGTGCCGGTCGGGATAATGTCAGTGCGCTGGTCGTAGACCCACGCAAGGCCCACCGTTCCCAGCCCGTGCCAGCAGTCAAAGGCCCATGCCCGGCTGATGCCCGGCAGTTCGGTGGCCCAGATAACGTAATCATGCAGTGCGCCGCCGGTGGGCGGGTTACGCTTGCGGTACAGCAGACGCGTCAGCAGCTCGGCCACAGACTCGACGTCCGCGCCGCCGGAGATACCGGCATCCGCCACCACGCCGTCGCTGTTCACCCCGGCCACAGGGGAAATGAGGGTCAGAACCTCTCCTGCTGTCAGGTTGCCGCTGAGGCCCGTCTCGTCAGCCTGCACGGTGACGGTGATTTTGCCCGCCGACGGGTCACTGGTGGCGGTGACGTGGTAGCGCACGCCGTCCTGCGTCTGCATCTCCGTATCAATCACCAGCGGCTTTGTGCCTGTGAAGGTGACCGGTCCGCTGGCATAGGATGCGGCCTTGCGTATCACGCCCTCGTAGCGGGCGGTATCAATAATGGTTTCGTCGGCGGACTGCTCTGACGGGATAATCTGGTTTTTAATCCACGTCTGATAATCGTAGACATCGCGTAAAGCGCCACTGAAAGCGGTATTTAACGCGCGTTCAACGCCGATAATCGGTAATTCCTGGTCGAGGGCAATCTCTAAATCCTGAATACCGGCACGAATAAGCTGGCGGAGCGTCGGGACATTAAATGTAGCCATTTTCTACCGCCTCCCAGCGTTTCTTTATTTCGACGGTTAACTCGGTTTTATCCGGGCGGGTGAGAATAATGGTTAATGCCAGCCAGTTAATACGGGGAATGGAGGCAATGACCTGCGCATTTCGCGCATAGCCGTAACGTAATAACGGCTGCATGGCCAGACGGGCGTAGTTCTCCGCACGGAGCCTGACCTCTTCGGTCAGCTTTTCACGGTCAATCAGCCAGAGCTTTGAGCCCCATTCGAAATCGCTGAAAGAATTACCGCACCAGCCGCGACGGTCATCGGTGCCGTCGGGTATTTCGTCGCTGGTATCTGCCCGCGCATCAGTAAAAAGGCAGATATACACCAAAGAAACAAGGCCCTCGTCAAACGAAAGGCCATTGTGTTCAATCTCGATGTCGCCGCCAGCGGGCAGGTGCCAGTTTATTCTGATGGTCATAAGGGTTTAGTCGTGTTTTCACCGTCACCATCCTTATGAATATGGTCAAGGAAACTTTTTCCCTTAACCTGAATATCTTCACTGAAAGAAGTGGGGCCGGTGATATTTATCTGTTTACCGATAATGTCACAGCTCTCTTCGGCAACCACATTTACCGTCTTCCCTGTTATTTCAATCACGCCATTCTTTTTCAGGCGAATAATATGGCCTTCCTGATGATAAAGAATAACGTCGCCTTCTTCACCGCCACGGGGACGGCTCCCTTTATCCTCGACAGCGATGGCCACCATTCCGCCGCGACGGCCACCGACAGCAACGACTATCGCCTCAGAGCCCGCAGGCGGGACGCTGGAAAATCCGTAGTTCTGGAAGCGCTCGACGTCGTCATTGGTCTCATCTGCCAGCGACTGTACCTGCAGGTTCTGCCGACCGAGGCTGTCCGTCACAATGCGAACCAGCGCCCGGTCCACCATCAGGCGCAGACGGCGACCCATAGCCGCGATGGCGCGGGAGAAGTTGACCTCATTCAGTCCCATGTCACCCCCACTGAAGTTTTTGACTTCGCTTTTTTACCCTTACCTTTAGCTTTCTGCTCAGGCATATCCAGCGACTCAGGCGGCACCAGCGTCAGCACGGTCAACCGCCCCTGATCGCCTTCCATAAAGGAAACCGTCTTAATCAGCCAGGTGACGTCGAGCTGCTGGATAGCATCGGTTACCTTCACCAGCCGGTTGGTCTGCCACAGCGGACCGCTGACACCGTTCTCGCGCCAGCCCGCCACCGTGATTTCAGTGGTATTGGCTTCACCCATCATATGAGCCTTGTGCCACTCACCCCGGGCGCTGGCACCGCCGACCGTCAGATTATCCTCGTTGACCAGAATCTTCGGACGATAGCGGGTGATCTCCGGGTCGCTGACCACGGTCTGGCGTCCGCCGACCATCTTCACCGGCTGGTCGTCCCACGTCGCACCGCCCGCACTGGCGGAGCCCTTGACGATGTACTGACTGGCACGTTCGCGCCAGCTGAAGCGACCACGGGCGGCCAGAATATTGTCGCTGAGAGTGAGCGACACTCCCGCCCGTTGGGTGGAGGCGCGGGTGATAACCAGCCGACCGTGAGCATCTGAAGTCACCAGAACGCCGCGCTGTTTGGCCAGACGGTCGAGCAGTTCAAATCCGGTTTCACCCTGTTCCAGGGTGATGCTGCCAAAGGCGTCGCCGGTGTCGGTCTCGTTAACCACCTCAATGCCGTAAGGCTTACAGATGGTGGCTGCGAGCTGCTCCAGCTTCAGTCCTTTCCACTGGCCGGACTTATCGACCACCGAGCTGTCCACCAGATCGCCGGTCTTGTCGCGGCCCATGACGCGCAGGGAAACATTCTCAGCGTCATAGCTGGGAATGAAGTCGTCGATATAGCCGGTCATGACGCGGTCACTGCCGATGGAGACCGTGCAGGACTGGCCGGGCTTGATGGAGCGCGGCGCGGCGGCGGACCAGCGGGCGGTGACGGTCAGATCAAACTCTCCGGCGATATTGTCGAGAGAGCGGTTGATGGTCATATCCGTCCAGCCGCCCCAGACCTTGCCGTCAACGTTCAGGATTAACTCTTCAGTCATTGCTGATGATCTCAATCGTCTGTGAAGGTGTAATAAAAGAGGGATAACGCAGCCGGTTGCGGGTCACCAGCTCATCCCGGCTCTCCGCGTCGCCGGTCTCCCGGTAGGCCAGCAGCATCACCGGCACTGTCCTGGCAGGCGTGACGCGGCGCAGCTCCGGCAGCTGGATGCTGCGGATACGCACATCATTCACTACCGCGAACCGCAGCTCGCGAAGGGAACGCCACAGTTCACGCAGGCCGCTTTCGACGGCTTCCGCTGCGGTCTCGCCCAGACGCTCTGCCAGCTGGTCGCCGGTGTTCTGCGCATCCTGACCAGTCTCGAAGGTCGCGGTGGCCACCGCTTCAGCCTGAGCGACCAGCGTGGAGATAATGACCAGACGGCGGAAGTCAACGATGTTGGTCTCCATCGCCGCCGTGGTCTCCGGCGTCGATGCCGGTGTGACGCTGCTGGCAAAACCGGTATCAGTGTTCACGCTGATGTTATCGACAAGGGATTTGGTCGCAGACTGCGCGGCCCGGTCGCCTTCCCACTTATCACGCAGCTGGTCATAGACCCGCAGGGCGAACGGGGGCTCAGAGACAAGGTCTTTCATATCGCTGATGAGGCCAGTAATATCGCGGATCATTTCACCTGGTGCGGCGGCTACAATACCGGCGAGGTCCTTAAACCGGTTGAGGCGGTCCATCCACTCGCTGAGCGCATCCGGTAGTGTCGGCAGGCTGGTGACAAAGCCCTCCATGTCCTCCAGAAGGGTGTCCACCATACTTCCGACGCCATCAAGCGCCGCGAAATAATCACCGCTGGCCAGCGCTTCCTTAACCTTGTCCGCCGCACTGAGCGTGGTGGCGCTGGTGTCTTCAGTGCCGGAAGGGAACAACTGTTCGCCAGCCTCATACACCTCAAAGGAAATGTAGACAATGCCGCCTTCTTCGGTGGAAAGGCGATGCGTGACGCGGCCCACCTGAACCTTCTGCACGCCGAACCACGGATGCACCAGTTCACCGGGACCGGCAGTATTGAGCGCGGCCAGCAGGCGGTTCATCTGGTCGATGTAGTCACTTCCGAGCAGGATCGCGTTAATCTGTTGCTGAGTCAGCACCGCGCCGTGGTCTTCCGTCCAGCCCACCTCTTTTTTGGGGTAAGCATGGGGGATGGCGCGGCGGCCGCCAGCGCCCTCGACGTCGCTGAAAAAGAAAGGTACGCCCCGGAACGAGGCATCGCGGAGGTCTTCCCATTGAATGGCCATCAGTCCTGCTCCGTGCTACGTAACCCGGTCTGGGCACTCATGGTAACGCCCGGTGTGTTGACTTTGACGCGGTTGACCTGCACCCGATCATCCTTAATCACAACCTCAATATTGCCCTGCAGCTGCTGAGGCAGGAACGGATAGCCGGGCTGGTTCTGGGGCTGCATTGAAGCCCACGGACGCGGATCAGAAATTTGTGAATCATTACCGATGGAGTTAAACCAGTTCGTCAGAGAATCCCACTTCCGCGCCATGTACTGACGGTTGCGCTGGCTCGTAGCGGAAAAATAACGGTCCTCCTGTGGGGCGCTACTGTCTGCTGCAGTCTGACGGGTCAGATCGTCAATATGGTCATATAAACCATACTGGGTGCGAAGTTCATCATATAGGGCCAGACCGCCGACAACCGGTGCGGCAACTTTGCCTACCCCCCGGAGCACTTTTCCAAGCCAACCAGAGCCTGCACCACCGGCTGGCCCTCCAGTACCACCAGGAAGATTACCAGGTGTGCCCATGCCACCCGCGCCCATATTCACTACGTAAACCGGCATCACGCCTGAGCCGAACACGTCTGAGACGCCTTTAGGGATGCCTTTAGATTTGCCGCCGCCGAACAGGTCCCATGCGCCTTTTCCTATCTGGAAGGCTTTGCGGGCGGCGATAACACCACCAACCGCGATGGCAATATTCTTTCCGGTTTCCAGCCAGTTCTGGACTGTCTCCTGATCCACTGAATTAATCGCGTCTGCCAGCTCCTGCACTGGCTCAGCCAGGTTACCATTGGCGAATTTAAGCCAAGTCGTATTAAGGCTTTGCAGTGCAGATGTAAAATCCTGTGCGGCGTAGGTAGCATCTTTTTGTATAGATGCCCCATCAGCTACAACGGCATTGTATCGACGCAGGTTTTCCTGACCTTTCTGGCTGGAAACGCCTGAAATAAGGTCGAGGCTGGTCTGAGTAAAACCAACATCCATCAATTCGCCGAGTTGACCTTTACCGCTTTTTTTCCCACCTCTGGCTGATCCTTCAGACAACATCAAGAGTAGTTCTGGGAGTGAATATTTAAGCTTTCCGTTCTTATCCCTGATTTTTACCCCTTTTTTCTCTAGTGCCGCTGCAATTTTGGGATTCTGGACTTCGCGGATAAAATTCTCAACTAACGTTGCCGCCGTATCACGGTTTCCCGTCGCATCCATAGCGGACTCCATTACTACACCAACATCTTTTATACCCTTGACACCTTTTCCTCCTGCAGCAGCATAAAGAGAAAGCGCGGGCACCGCCTTCTCAGCCAGATCCTTCAGCTCATATGCACCTTCTTTACCCAGCCTGTTCAACACATCCATAGCTAGCGTAGAATTTTTATCGTCGTTGATGCCGTACTTTTGGAACTGCGCAAATAGCGCCCCGACGGACTCACCGCTACTACCCGTACCGGCAATAGTTAATGCGGCAGATTTGAGGTTTTTGATACCGAACTCAATATCACCAGTCATTGCGTTGACTTTTTCCAGGAAGCCGACAAGCTCTTTATCATCAATACGGGTTTTGATAGAGACGTCCTGCACATCACTGTAAATGCTGGTAATTTGCTCCTTTGTTTTATCGGCAGAAATACCCAGCCGGGTCAGCCGACGGTCCGTGTCGGCAAAATTACGCAACATTGCACCGCTGGCAAAACCCGCAATCATGCCGGTATAGCGATTGCCAACTGCATCAATAGCACGGCCTGCAGCGGCTGACGTGGCCTTTACTACGTTCATTGCCCGCTGATTGGTGCGGGCGAACTCGGACATATTGGCCCCATACTGGCGGGCTTTAGCGGTCAGGTTGCCTGCCAGATTGATGAGTATTTCAGTGGTGAGGCGGTTTGCCATGTTGTTTCCTCAGCTGCTCTGTCAGGCGCAGCAGCTGCCGGAGAGGCAACTGCTGCAGGTAGGACATATCAAAACGTTGGGACAAATTGACGATAAGGTTACTGAGCGCCGTCGCCAGCGGCATCAGGTCGCCCCCGGCCAGCGGTCTCCGTCACAAGATCATCCATTTTGCTTGCGGTGCTGGACAGCAGTTCCAGGTCTTCCGGGTGGAAGCTGTAAAGCTGTTTAAGTGACAGCGGGCCGGGAATTTCACCCACCCAGAGGATTTGTTTACGTAGTAACGCCAGTCCCATCAGCACTTCAGAGCAGTACGCCACCGCCTTGCCGTTCTCTCCGATGACCACGCGCTCTGCCTCCAGCTGGGCGTCGATAACGTCTTTTGAGGTCAGCTCGCGAAAGGTGACTTCTTTGTAACAAATCTCATCGTCAGTGCCTTTTCCGGCGATGTAACCGTGTTTTAAGGTGATTTTCATCTCAGCCATGATTTACACCTTCACCAGTTTTTCGCCGATGAAGTTAGCGCTGATAGTGCCGCCGTCTTCTTCCAGTGTGGCGGGCTCAGCGGTTGCCGCGCCGGTCATCATGTAGGTCAGGCCGTTATCGCCTTCAAACATCACGGTCACGTTCTCCCAGTTACTGATTTCTATAACATCCATATCCTGCGCGGCCGCGATGGTCATCTGGATCGAGGGACCCGCCATCTTGCCAGAGTTGCCCCAGACTTTGCCGCCACCCATATGCTGGGTACGCGTTTTACCGCCCGGATTGAGGGTGGATTTACCCTCAGTTTTAATTTCGCGGCCATTAATGCGGATGGCCGCCATACCCAGAATGCTCATAAAGGCTCCTTAAAGTTTGAACTGGATAAGACCGGCCAGCACACGCAACTGATTAACCAGGTTCGGGTGACAGATGAAGTTCAGGCGGTCTTTGTCAGCACCGTCGAGATAGACCTCCAGCGTGTCTTTGTAGTCATCGAAGTCCTCAATCAGACCTGCCGGGATCAGCTCCGTCAGCGCGATATCCAGCAGCTCGGCGCGGCCAATCTTCGGTGTCATTACCGGCTGACCCGGATCAAGCAGGTCGAGCACATCATCCCCGGCCAGCTTGTGACGCGGATAGCGGTTACTGAAGCGGTTTTTGATGACGTAGCGAATGCGCCCCAGCGTGGCCGGAGACTGCACGTTAAGGTACGACGTATCGGCGTCACCGTACTGGTTGACGCGGTACATCGTGATTTCACGCTCGATGCAGACATTCCCGCCTGCGTCGACGTTATGGGTGGCGATGCCGTCATGCAGCAGCAGGTTGCGTTCCGGCATATCCCAGCGCACATCCTTCGCCGGAGGGAGGATACCTGGCAGCACCAGTGTCTGCAGCGGTCGGGCCGGATCGTTCGCAAGATAGTACGCCGCGATGCCGCCGTATGAAGCGGCCCACAGCCAGTGCGGTTGCGGGGCGATGTTGGTCCCGATGCAGGAAATCAGCCAGTCGTTGCGGGTCTCACCAAAGGTGCCGCTTTCTGCATGGGTACCCCGGAAGGCCGTCCAGAGCTGCGCCTCTATCATCTTGAGCGGACCCCAGCGCTCTAGCAACTCATCCCGGATGGCATTCAGGCTCTGCGTGTCGTTGTACGGAAACACGATATCGGTGTACCAGTCATCGCCCAGCGCCGCGACGACAGCCGCAATATCCGGCGTGCCGGTGCCGCCGGTGAAATCGGTCAGGGCAACGGCAACGCCTGCGGGTGTCTGCTCGCCGGTGTAGTAGTTGAGGCGGACGTCCATCGCATTGCCGGTCACGCCTTTCCAGCTGGTGGTCAGGGCGACAATCGTGGTGGAGCCTGCTTTCAGCGCGGCTGTGACCTGCGTGTCAGGCAGTTTGTTGACGGCGGTGACGATGGCTGTCGCGATAGTGTCGGCGGTATCGTCAGCACTGACGCCCACCTGTACCGACACTCCGTTCACCAGCAGGGCCAGCGTACCTGCAGCGGTGGCCGGGCCGGTGACGGTCAGCTCCGATTTTGCGGCAGCACCGGCAGCGAGATCAGACAGGCCCATCGCCCACACTTCTGTATAGCTGTTGGCCTTACGCAGGGTCTTGAGCATCCCGGCCAGCATGGAGCCTTTACCATAGAGCTTGTCAGCGGTGCCGTCGCTGGTGATGCGGTTTGACGTCAGTGCCGTTGCTGTACCTGTCGCGCTTTGCTGGCCGATCACAATAATTTTTCGGGACTGCGCCGGGGCGCTGTCGAGTGCCTGCGAGTTATCGATATCGATAATCACCAGCGGGACACGAAAATCATCAGGGATATTGCCTAGTGACATATCACTTCTCCTTAACTGCACGGGTCTGAGGGGAGTCAGCCGGAATATCAGCAATGATCACATCGCCTTCGACTGCGCGACGGTGCCACCATGCACTCATGATGAGCGCTTCCCCTTCGGGGTTCAGGTGCTCACCGCCGGGTTTACGCACCTTCAGGCCCTCACGGGCGGGCTTAATATGTTTCTTCATCGTTATGGCTCTCTTACGTTAATAACGCCTTCAATCGGGGTGGTGCCATCGCCGACCTGCAGCGTGGCCCCCAGTCGCAGGAAGTCAGGGAGGGTGGCAAGGTCGATTTCATCATCAAGACGGAACTCTTGCTCCCACGTCACGGCCCACATGGTCAGACCCAGATCGTTAAGCCCGCCGGAATAGATGTTGTCGGCGCTGACGGAGGTGGCCAGACGTTCAGCCTTCATACCGTTAGCGGCTCCGCGCTGGACAATACGGCGCACCAGCTTACCGACGAGTACCTCGCAGCGGGTGTCGCGCGTATAGCCCCACGCATCGGTTGCCATGACGTACGCCGCCCAGGTGATATCGCCGACGGTGCCGCCTGCCTGAGCGCGGATATTGCGCACCCGGAGTGCGGCCAGCCGGATACAACCATCACGATCTGTCAGGTAGGTCCTGACCTCTGCCGGGGTGCTGAACTGGCCGATGTGGCGTTCAATAACGCTGACGCGGTCAGGCTTGTTTTGCTGAGGTTCGTTCAGCAGCTCCGGCTTCAGCCACGCCACAATGTTCTCAGCGGCGGAGACCGTGGAGCCGGTGGTCAGCAGGGACGGACGTTCATTGCTCACGGTAATACCTCTTTCCAGAAGTCGCCGATGATGTGCATCAGCTCATCACTGTTTGAACCGGACAGCCCGAGGTACTCGCGCTGCGGAATATTCATCTGGCGGTTATGGGAGCCCACGGTCTGCCAGACCGGATGCTTCAGGGCCCGGCCAAACGCCTGATGAATGAGACGCTTGTGGGCGCTGACCGGGACGCTACCAGCAAAACCGTCCTGGTGAACGCCGCTGTAGCTGAGTGGCGAACCTACACGAACGCGGCCACGCTCGACGATGTACTGGATACTGTCGAGCAGATCGCCGTTGCCCTGCAGCAGACTCTGATTTCCGCTACGGGTCTTACGGTAACCCCCGGACCATTCCTCCCAGCGATCGCCTGCCGGTGAGGTCTTCTCGTCGCTGATGCGGCGGCGGGTTTGCGATTCCACGACGGCCCCGATGCTCTCCAGCAGCTCCTGCTGCAGCGAACTGTCGGCGAGTTTCTCGATGGCCAGTCGCATCTGCTGCAGCTTCTCAGCACCGATAACCTCAACCGATATCCCCATCACAGCACCCCTTTGAGGTTGTTACGGGTGAAGAGACGTTTGTTATCAGAGACAACAATCATCCTGCCGTTATCTGTCTCAGGGGCCGGAGTGTCAGTCGGCAGGCCGAGGTCGCGCGTGCCGTTCGCCATCTCCTTGAGGGTCTGGATGGCGCTGTCGTAGCGCTTCTGAATCAGGTCGGTGATCTGATTGTCGCGCTCGGACAGCCAGTAAATGGCGATGGATACAGCTACCCGGTGCAGCGGGCGCGGAACGGTGGTGATGTTCAGCGGCAACTGATAGCGCTTTGACAGAAACGAGTTGATCTCCGCGTCGGCATCCTCGATGGCCGTGGCTATCTTCGTCTCGTCGAGCTGGTTCGTTGCCTTGTCGATGGCCATGTTCCAGACCAGCGAACCGTCAGTGGCCAGCAGGTCATCACGGGTAACGTAAACTCCCATCAGCCTTTCTCCGCTACCTGCAGCACCGGCACAACCGCCACCACCAGATGAGGCTCAGCTTTCAGCCGTTCGGCGGTTTCGTGGCTGATGAAACATTCCACGACCACATCACCCTCCAGCGCGTTCGCCTCGTTATCGCCCTCGGGATCGTCGCTGACAAACACATGCACCGGCTCGCGCGGCCAGAAGCGACCGCAGCGCCAGAACCCGCGCTCAGACCGGGCACGAACCTCCAGCACCACAACATCATCGGTTGTAGGGGACGCGGTGATAAGGTTCTCACTTCCGCCACCGGCGGCCAGACCTTCGGGGGTCAGGTTTGTCTGTAATTCACGCTGTACGGAATTAAGGTGCTCCGCTGAAATGTGAATCGCAGGCGCAGAAATGCTGACGCTGTCCCCGGTCAGGGTAATGACGTCATCAGATGACGAAGGCGCACCAGTATCGCCAGAAGTCACACTGAGGGAGGACGCACCCACCGCAATGTAATGCCCTGGCAATGTGACTGACCGTTCAGCTCCCGGCAGGTCAGATGCATCAGCCTGTGCCACTTCCGACGCTGAAACCTTGCCAGCGCGACCTTTAGCGCTTTGCTTACCCGTTGCTTTTTCTTTCGTTCCACTCACTGTTCCATCCTCTTTAAAGGTGGGTTACAGCGGGTTTAACGCCCGCTGTAACGGTTTTAAAACGCAGACTGGCGATTACGCCGGGGTGGTGATAAACGGGCTGTCGACGATTTCCACATCCTTGTAATAGATGTTGGAATTACCGCCATCGACCAGCATCGCGTCGATGATCTTCTTCGCGGCTGCGCGGTTGTTCGGACCCACAACCAGCGTGGTCGGACGGATACCCAGTGGCGAACCGGAATCACGCTTCATGCCCTGCAGTACCTTCACCGCCGCTTCATAGTTGGCGACAGTCAGCGGTGCGCGGGACCCGCAGGCGGTCTGCCAGAAGCCAAAGCCGACGTTGCAGCGACCATCCACGCCATACAGGAACTCATTGTTCTTGAAGGTGTGGTCACTGCTGAGGTCATCCAGTGCCTGGAAATTGAAGGCACGGCGCTTCTGGTAAAGGATGGGTTTCAGCACCTGACTTTCATCAATCAGGAACCACGGCTCACCTTTGTCGGTTGCGATATCACCCACAATGTTGCTGTAGGTGCCGCCCGCCATTGGATGGTCGGTATCAAAGAAGTTCTGGCCGTCAAAACACAGGGTGGAAAAACCAGCGACAAGCAGCGGGAAGCTCAGCGTGTCAGGGAATTCGGCGACCTGCTGACCGAACGCCTGCGCAATGACACTGTACTGGCCAATCTGGTCATCTTCGATATTTTCACGCTTGACGCGGATCGAGTTTTCCCAGGTCTTGTTGGCGATGGTGTAGCCGTACTGAGACAACTTAGCGAACTGGCGCTCACTGACCCACTCTTTGATGGTCGGTAAGTCCGAAAGCCAGCCATACGTATTTGACGCGGAGCCGCTCGGCACTTCGGTAGCAATGCGCAGGTACTGCGGATTCACACCTGCGAGACCTCGTGTAAAAGCTGCGCTCAGGGAGGTGGTGAGCGCGTGCAGGATTTCTGCTGACGGTTGCGGCATTCTTATTGCTCCTGTTTCGGTTTAGCGGCGAGAAACTCTTCCTGGGTAAGACCCATGCTGCGACACATCGCCAGTTCGGTTTCGGTCAGCGTGGTCTGCTGTCCATTGTTCTCTTTACCTTTTGACGGGTCCTGATTAACCAGTGGCTGCGCAGTTTTCACGAACGCCTCAAACTTCTGGCGACCATCTTCAGTGCGGCAAAGGGCCAGATACATATCGCGGTTAGCGGGCGCGACTTTCCCGGCTGTCACGGCATCGTCAACCAGCGCGGTAGCCGTTTTCTCATCCAGCGTCTTCAGGCGTTCTTCCGCTGTCTGAGCGCGGTTCAGCGCCAGCTGGTAGGTCTCCTGCGGGATGAACTTCGACAGGTCCGGGTTTTGAGCACGGTTCAGCGCTGTCTGCTCGCTGTTTTTGATTGTCTGGATAGCTGACACGGCATCGTCAATCGACGCAGTCGCAGCCAGACCCAGCGCCGTGGCAATCTGCACAGGTACAGTCATGGTGTTCTCCGAGTTAAGGGCGGGTAAATACAGGTTGGGTTTGTTGGTCAGGCCGACGCTGGACAGATGCGAGACCTGACCGGTAGGGAAATGACGGAAAGCCGGGCTGTAATAGCGGTACTTCTTACCGCGAACGAGCGCTTCGCCGTCAGGCGTCCACTCAATATGACCGTCAATGCTGCCGTCGGCGTTGACGCGCATGGCATCAATCCAGGCATAAGCCGGAGCTTCTTCACCTTTAGGGCCAAGCAGCTCGGTGGAATGTTCAGCATCAAACGGCAGCGTCGGGTAACGAAAGGACGTGGCAATGATGGCCTCCGGATTGTCGTTTACCCACGTACGGCCATCCCGGCCAGTGAATGTGCCCGCAGGGATCATCGGCAACCATTCCGGCAGCGGCGTGCTGGCATCCGACAGGTCGGGAAGCTCAAAGCACAGGGCCAGAAATTCGAGTTGTGTTGCAGGCTTTGACATGGTGCTGTCCGTCGTTAAAGGTAACTGACGGACAGTGTCGACGAAGTGGAAGAAGAAAGCGGATTAACCGCTTTCCCTGTATATAAAGGAAGAGTTGCAGGAAACGCAGCGGGGAACCACGTTTAAACCCCGTTCAAAAACGCCGTGGCGCGTTTAAGAATTTTTCAGAGAATCATCGTACCACAAATGCCGGTAAAGTCTCTGAGCGCGTTTGGGGCGGATTACCGCCTTGTTTCATTATCACTCTCGAAGGCGCTTTGTTTCGCGGCCAGCTGGCGCTCAAGTTCGGCCTGACGGCGCATGCCGGGGTTGTAGTCCCAGCCCGGATCAATTCCCTCTGGCACCATCTCCTCTTCACCGGTCCGTTTGTTAACCCATTTCACCCGTTTGACCGGCGGCGCTTCGATGCGGACTGGTACGGTCTGGCTGATAACCTGACCGGTTGGCTGGCCGTTGTTGTCGAGCTGCTGCACGTTGCGCGGGACGCCATTTTTCAGCAGCTGATCGTACTCGTATTTGCTGACCTGACGTAGCGTACATTTACAGCCCCAGCCGTTGGGGCAGAAATGGGTCAGCCAGAACGGGTCATCAACGGGCAGGCAGAGGTCAGCCCATTTCAGGTGCTCAGCGCGGTGCTCTCGTGACGGCCCCAGTGTATAGAGCAGATAGGGCATCGCTCGCTTAGTACGCTGGATTCGCTCCCACTGACCGGCGCTGCGGGCGGTACGCATATTGGTATCGTAGATGGTACGCAGACGACGATCGCTGCCGAGCTGCACTGGTTTTGTCTCACCTGTCAGCGGGTCATCCATCATTTGCTGACCCCACCATCCACGCTTCACCAGCAGGGGCTTCAGCACCTCTCTGAACTCAGCGAAGGACTGGCCGCTGGCCATCGCTTCTTCGACCAGTGCTTTGACATCAGAGAGCAGGTCGAGCTGGGTCATCTTCGCCACGGTGAAACCGATGCTGTGTTCCTGCTTCCAGACATCGCGATAATCGAAGCCCGGCGTCAGCTTTTTCGACTTCAGCCAGGCGAGTGCCTCTTTGGGGATAATATCGGGAGCTTTAGCCATCGTTCGCATCTCCCAGTGCACGTGCTTTAAAGCTCAGCATCGCCAGCTGCTCGACGAACGCGGCAGGCTCCAGCGTCTTCTGCAGGTCCGGCAGACGCGCCAGAAACTCCTCAAAGCTCCCCACGTCTTTCGCCAGCTGCAGCACCGGACTGGTGAACGCATCGCCGGTCTGTTCCCAGTCCTTCAACGCCTCGCTGGCCATCATGTCAATCTCATCGTCCTGAGAACGGTTAAGCGCCAGTTGCTCACGGTTGAGTGCCGGTGCAGGGCTGAAGGCAGAGAAGCTGTTGGACGGCGAGAGCACCGCTGCGCCGGTCTCCGGCTCAGCCAGACCAAACTTGTCCCGGACCTCAGATTCCTGCACCCGAAGACCACGATCCACAAGGGGGATAAGCGCATCGACAAAGGCTTTGAGGTCCTCCGGCTCGCTGATGGCCAGCTTCACGCGCGGGTACTTTTCCTGCGGCCCGTAGTTGAACTGGATGAACGGGCGGACCAGAAACTCATTAAGGGTGTTCTCCAGCTGACGGGCATCCCAGCGGGCAATATCCATACGCACCCGGTCATGCACGTCGGCCTGAGACCGCGAGCTACCGTCATCGGTGGTCATGGTCTGACCCAGTACCGCCTTACTGGTCTGGGCGTCGCACCACTCGGCCATCTCTTTGAAGAGTGCGCCGCCTCCGTTGCGGCTGGCCGTCTCCTGCATCTCAAGCTGCATACTCTGGGGGATAGCACACCCGGCATCGGAAGCGATGGAGCTGATAGCGTCAATGAGGATCTTAATCTGCTCATCTGAGGCATTGGTCCCGTACTTACCGACGACAATAGGAATGCCAAACTTCTCGGCAAATGCCCACCAGTCACGGACCGTGAAGGACTTCAGCATATACATCACCGCCACCAGACGGGCCAGACCGTTACGCAGTGGCAGGCCGGACTTGAGACGGGGGAAGTGGATAACATACTTACCCGGTGTCAGCGGGATACCATCAACCGGCTGCTCATCGGTCAGCAGACGGAACTGGCGCAGGGTCTCGCGGTCAGTTTTGAGGAAACGCGGGTCAACCCATTCATAGTCGCGGGGTTTCCAGCCATCGCGGGTGTCCCAGAGGATTTCGCAGACCCCCACGCCTTTGCCGAGTCCGTCAAGCAGGTCAAACAGCAGCTCAGGTATCTGCGGTTGTTCAATCAGATCGCGTACGGCATCAGCCAGCATCACATCATGCTCATCATCGCTTGCGGCTTCCACTGCCGGAGGAATACCGGCGACGGTCAGCTTGCGGGTACGTAATACGCTGGAATAGTGCAGGTCACGTTCTTCCATCTCTTCGGCGAGGATAAAGTAGTCGCTGGCATTACCTTCCGCCACATTACGTAACACCCCGGCCAGTCTGGCCGGGGATAAAGTACTCGCCACGCTGATGCCCGAAGAGGGGCGCCTGACACTGACGCTCCCGGCCCGGGCCTCTGCTTGTTTCATATCCGATTCACTGACGGTGACCGGCTCACCCGTTGAGGGACTCAACAGGCTGCGGATGGCCCCGGTAAGTTTTTTTAACATCAGAGCAGTCCTCGCTGATTTTTAAGACCACGGGTGATGCGCAACTGACGGTGACTGTCGCGGTTGCGCTGCTGTTGGGGAGTGTTAAGCCGGTGCAGTTCGTAGCGCTGGCAGTCCTCTTTACTGGCGAGAAAGGCAAGGAAGATCGCATACGCGCTGTCGCCGTGACGCTTGTGGCCATCGCTGCCGGTGTTTTCCCGGTCATCAATTCCAGGTACCCCGCGCTGAACGACAATCTGCCCGAGGTCGCTGATGACGTCCTCATGCTTCGGCAGGACCAGTTCATCATCCTCAAACGCCGCCTTAAAGCGCGGCATGTTCTCGCGGTAATGAGCGACGGACGGCATGACCACCTCCACCTCAGCGCCATACTTCTCCGCCGCCTGTTCGGCCAGATAGTTACCGTTCCCACGACCATCAAGCTTGATACCATCGCGGCGCGGTAGCCGGTCACAGATAAAGAATAACGCCTGCTCCTGCTGTTTGTAGGGAACGTTGGCCAGCTCGACCAGAAACGGCACGGTGCGTGTGGTGTCATCGTTGACGGTCATCGGCGCAAAAACGGTCAGGTGGCCCGACCGGGCAAAGTCCTCGCCGAGGCAGTGGCGGAGGTTCTGCGGGAGCGTGTTCAGCACGGGCAGCACCTCCTTATCCAGCCATTCCTGCATATCCAGTGCCCGAATGATTTCCGGCATGGCATTAAACGCAGATGTACCGATGAAACGCAGAACGGGACCTGTTCCCCGTGCCGCACGCTCACGGATGGAACGGGCCAGATAGGTGCCGCCGCCGTTCTTCGGCTCACAGTAGTATTCTTCGCGGGCGTCTTCTTCGGTGGCAGTATCGCTGAGAAGATTCGCCAGCCACTCCGCTTCAGCATCCGGGGACCACGGCTTTTTCGTCACCTGGCAGATACGACGATACAGCCCTTCACTGATGGCCAGCTCGATATCAATCCGGTGAACGGAGTACCGTTTCTTGCCCGCGCGGCTGTCAGTGATGATGGTATTGAACAGGTTTTCGATGCCGTTATGGGTGGAGATCAAGCGGACCTTAGAGCCCCACATGGTCAGCGCCAGCGCCGCTTTCAGTACGGCAGCGAGGTCTTTCTGGAATGCCGCTTCGTCAATGATGACGTTACCCTGCATACCGCGCAGGTTAGAGGGGTTTGACGACAGCGCCTTGATTTTGAAGCCGCTGGCAAAGTTGATGACGTAAACCAGTATGTCCTTGTCGTCATCCTCCAGCGCTTCCTCGCCAATCGCGGAGGCCGCGAGATTATATGCCTTCGCCCACATGGCGCAGGCGTCAATAAACTCACGCGCCATGTCTTTGGTGGTGCCGACATAGAAGGTGTCGGTTCCTCCGGCTTCCGGTGACATTGACCCGCTGAGCGCCGCCTCGGCGGCTTCCGCCCACGTCAGGCCGGTACGACGGGATTTCTCGGCAATCTTGATCTGGGACGTGTCCGCAATCCAGCGGCGCTGATACGGCAGCAGCACCTGATCCGCGTCGAACTCGCCCGCCAGAATGGCGCTGGCGGACTGATTACGTAACTGTTCCTGTGCTGACAATGGTCCGGCCATCATACGATCCCCAGAATCTGGCGACGGATATCAGCGGCGGTTTCCGCAGACAGCCCGGCACTTTTCGTGATTTTCTCCGCCTGCGCGGCGGCTTCTTCGGCGAAGGCCTGGCGGATCTCTTTCTCGCGTTTGTGGCTGGCCATCGCGGCGGCTTCCAGACGCTGAGCAACCAGCGCCAGCTGGCCGAGGGCCTTCGGCTCAACCGGGCCTTCTTCTTCAGCGAGTGACATCGACGTTTCGAATGCCAGCGTTTTCACAAACTCCATCAACAATTTGCCGACGTCAGACGTCGGCGCGGAACCCAGCTTCGCGGCCCAGATTTCCGCCATTTCGCGGGAGGCGCGAATTTTGGCCCCGAACTCTTCCATACGGCTGGCGTAGCGATTCAGGCCCGTGCGACTGAGCTTCATATCCTCCGGCAGGTTGTGGCTGTCGATAAGCTCATTAATCGCCTCGCGAATCTCTTCCTGGGTATGACGTTTCTCACGCAGCATCTGGTGCAACTGGTCGCGAACGCCATCAGGCAGCAGGTCGATTTTGGAGGGGCGACCACGGGTTGGTTTTTCAACTGCCATGCTTGCTCCTTGCTGCCTTTGCCAGCTGCAGCTGGTTTTTCCGCTCTCTGGCGATGGCCCGGCCCAGTGTTTCGAATGCCCGTTTGAACTCCGGATTTTTGTTCAGAAACGTATTGGTAAAGCTGTCGGGAGATCGTCGGTCGTAGGGCTTCCCGGTTTTCTTCTCACAGAGCGGAGCGATAACCTGAGACTCAATCTCTGAGCAAACCATCACTGCGGCCAGTTGATAAAAAATACGCCGCTGTGCTTCGGTATAAGGTTTAGTTTTAGCCATCATTATCCCCTCGCGCGGGGCTTTTTCACCCCCGGAACCGTGGCCAGACCGCTGGCAACGTCATCACCGCGACCAGTGATTTCCGCCACATAACAGCCGGAAACATCCGTCAGACTGACCAGACCCTGCTCACGCAGCCACGCCAGATGCGTGCGCACCGTATCGCGGGAAACTCGATGTCCATACGTCTGCAGGCAGGTCTGCAGAATCGACTCGTTGGCACTGTCGCCGCATTCGACAAGGGATCGCAGAATAACCAGGCGCTGGTCCTGGTCGAGAATGTCACGCATAGTCACCTCTTATTTTTCCTTCAGCTCGTTTTCCAGAAGCAGATCGCTGACGTGTTTTACCTGGCGAATCGCCGGGCCTAGTTCACGCAAATCGCCCCGCAGGTTGCTCATCTCCAGCTGCAGCTGGTGAAGGTCTTTCTGGCTCGGTAGCCCCGCGATGGTATTCTCAATGCCCTGCAGTCGGGTACGCATCAGCTCCAGCTCCTCGCGTTTGACGTAGGTTTTGGCCAGCAGGAGCTGGATAACGTTCACGGCGGACATAAACAGCGCCCAGATGATCGCCCAGTTACCCTTAATGATTTCCCAGCCCATGCTTCCCCTTATGTTCTCTGATGGCCTGACAGGTGAAGCAGGTCGCTGCGTACGGCGGCGCCCGGAGTCGCTTCGCCGGAATCGCTGCGCCGCAGTCGTTACAGAACCCGTACTCATCCGGCAGCTCTTTAACGCGCTTTAAATGCTGGTTTAAGAGCCGTTCCCGTTCTTCCATTTCAAGGTCGCTGGCGCGATCGAATGCTTTAGTCATTTACCCACCATGACCTTGTGTTTGCTGGATTTGCTGTACCGGGCGAACCCGTCCAGTGTCCTGAAACCCAGATAACCCAGCGCCGGAGTTGCCAGCATCAGCGAAATATCCCAGTCCGGTGCGGGCATGGAAAACGTATGACCAAAAGCACCGGCCACTGCACCAGCCTGCTGGCCCAGCGACATGATCATCACGTAAGCAATGCTGCTGTAGAGCGAAAGTCGAGCCATCAGCGGACGGGTCTGGCGGACATATTCGTCCGTGGCGTTGTCGCCGTTGCGGATGGTTTCCTGCTGTTCGTGGTGTGCAGCCTGCTGATCTGCCATCTGCGCCTTGTCCCGCTCCAGCTGGAACTGCTGCAGCTGTACCTTTAAGGTTTCAAGCTGGACGAGTTGCTCAGGCGGGAGCTGCGCCAGCTTCTGCTCCAGCACACGCTGCTGGTCAGCAGGATTGATGGCACCGTTGACGGTCTCGACAATACTGGCCACCGAGTCCGCCGCTTTTGCCGTGGCACTGTCGCCACCGAACCAGCCACCGACAGTGCGGACCAGAGAAGGCCCGGCTTTGAGCAGAACGGAGGCCACTGTGGTAAGGGTTATCGGATCCATTTGAGCGGCTCCTTATGTGAAGCCCATAACAAGAGAAGGAATGCGGTCAGCCCAGCCAGCGGATTAAACAGCAGGACCCACGGGTCTTTTGCATTCGCAGGAGCGACGGCCAGCAACAGGAAACCAGCACCCCAGATTATCCAGGACAACACACCTGACCATCGGCGAGCGGAATTACCCGGCTGCAGCAGGCGGTACGGGAGATTACCAAGCCATACGCTTGCACCGATTAACAGCACACCGGCGAAAGTGAGCCACCAGACAATAAACGCCTGACGGCCAGTGAAGCTGCAGAACAGCAGCGACAAACCTACTAGCACGACTACAGTCCAGCCGGACTGAAATACCCGAAGCAATGCCAGCTTCAGCCAGTCAGTATTCAACGATTTAAACATTCTGTTTTTCCTTGTATCGCTGGCACTGCCAGACGATGTCTCGTGTATCGACGGAGTCCCAGCCTTTGCGGTAGTAGCTGGCATGGGTGCCGTCACAGCCTGTGTAGTCCCGTGGAACGGGCGGAGGGCCACCGGCAACCCGGTGAAGCACCTCCTGACGGAGGCGGTCGCGCCGCCCCGCGCGTAACGATGAATCCCACCCTTTACCCATGCTCAGCTCCGGGGAACCGAGACCTGACCGCCAATGACCTCCTGACAGGCGTTCGCCAGCTCATCGAGGCGGTTAAACCAGCCGTTAAGGTATTTACCCTGAGAAGAATTGGATTTGATGATGTCGGCGTAATAGCGGGAGCGGCGCAGGAAGCAGCGGGTCAGCAGCCATTCAGCATCGGCACTGGTGACAGCAGCGCGGGTGTTTTTACCGACGATCCCGTCGACCGCTTTACCCGTGAAGCCGACCGCCTCCTGCAGGAGCTGGATCGCTTTTTTAGCGCCATGCTGAACGGAGGAATCAAAGACAAAAAGCGAGATGCCGTCCGGCCAGTCACCGCAGTAAGCCGGATACCAGTAGTCACGAAAATAAATCTGCCCGGCCTGTTCTTCGGTCAGGTCCTTAATTCGGGTATCGGGTTTGCCATCGCCATCGACGTCAGTTTTTCCATCGGCAAGACCATCGCGTTTATCGGAAATGCCATATTTGGTTTCGCCGCCTTTGTCGGTCGGGTCATTAACATAACCACCTTCGCGGGCGAGAACGAAAGCGAGCGCGTGAGAAAATGCGGGGGTAAATGATGTTGTCATGCCTGCACCTTTACAAGGAAGAAGGTTAATCTGGATTCCTTCTCATTTTGTAACAGGCAAAAAAAAAGCCGGATTTACCGGCTTCATTGAAATTTATCGATAACTACTTTTCTTTGATTGAGCAGGAATATGAATTTAAATTCGCAGCGACTGGCCCCATCTGCACTTTAAACCGATACCCATCAATCACACTTGTGTCACTACGTGTATTGTCTATAGGTTCAGATGATATGGCCGCTCTGAAGGTATCTTCAACAATTTTGAAATCGTCTTTATCATCACGCCCCAATACTCCTTTTACGAGTTTGTAACATGAAGCTAATACAGAAATACTCTCAAATGCAGGATCATTCTTATCAGATATTGCAATTAATCCTGCTTGTTTCACACCTAGTAGCCATGAGCTTTTGGTGATTTTATCATCTGTACGAGCAGTATATACTTGCACACCTTCTACCACGTCCCCTTTTTTCCATTCGTCTTTATCAAAGACTCCCATATTATCGAACTGGGAAATCAATACCTCATTAGGCGGAAGCTCTTTTTTCTCGGCTTTAACGAAAAATGAAACAACCCAAATAATGAATCCTATGCACAACAAATTACCTATCAGTTTCATAAGTTACTCCCTGTCGAATAAACAGTATTGTCGCTTTTGCAACTCCAAACGCCGCATCCGTTTGATAGCTTTATACACTGTTTTGTAGGTCACCTGGTAGCGCTCAACCAGCTCCGGGATGTTATTGCCCTGAAAATCACGCCAGATACGCATATCCCTGACGAGCTGCTCCAGCACCTGACCTCGTGGAAAGTAAACCTGCATTCCGCCGATCTTACTGCTGATGGCTGCGACCAGTTCAATGGAATGGCGCGGGTCATAGCCAAAGCGCTCAAGTTCCTTACGCAATAAAGCATTCAGTTCTGCCAACAACGACGGAAATCGGGAACTTTCCATCTCATCGTCGAGGTGGTCCAGAATGCTGTCGTCCTGCACGTCACCAAAGAGATCGTCACTCATTTTGTCCACCTTCTGGCTGCGTCAGCGTAGCCGCTGCAGATTGTGTCATAGTCCCGGCTTTCTTCACCGGTCACCGGGTGTTCAGGGAGTCGGGCATGGTGCGCCAGCATGGCTTTTTTCATCTCCCTGATATGCCACTGTTTCAGGCTCTCAAGGAGATTATCCTCGGCATCACCGCGCAACCATTCCAGGCTGGAGACACCTTCGCCGCCATTGCGAATACGCGTATGGCGACGGACGAAACGGTCCAGCCCGATGTCGCTACCATCTCTGACAAAACCCTGATTAAACATCGTTTTCCATATCGCGCGGATTTTCAGGCTCACATCTGACGGTGCAGACATGCGGCGTTTAGAACGGCGCAGAGGTTTGCTTTTGAACCCCTTAGCCTCCAGCGCCTTGATGACGTGCTGCAACTCGTTGACCGTCATATCGCGGCAGCTCGACTTGCCCGGAACAACCGCCCCCAGCAGGGAGCGGTAAGTATCATCATCAAGCGCCAGCTGGCCTTTGGCGATATGGATAAGCTGGATTGCGTTTGAGCGGGTCATTGGTTACCGCCTTCTGTTGACGTTTCCGGTATTTCCCGAAAAGAAACGGTTGACGAATTATCAATTTTCCGAAAAGAACCAACCTCCACCTTGATGCCAGCGGCGGTCAGCGCACGATGAAACTCCATCCGCACACCGAGCAAAATCGCTTTCCGCTCTTCAACCGCAACCTCGGCGAGATAGTCTTCGAGCATTTTGAGCTTCGGCATCTTCACGGTGACGGTGCGGGACTCCAGCTCAGCGTTACGCTTACCTTTAGCCTCCAGCTGCTGATACAACTCATCCCAGCTAGCAGAATTATCGAGCACCAGCTTGGTCACGCGCTCTTCGCGTGATTTGTAATAATCCAGCGCCTCTACCAGCGCCTCGACCGTTTTCAGAGAAAAGCTGGGAAGTGTGGCATTGATAGTCTTGATGCGCTCAATGGAAGTATGAGCCCCCCATGCTGGCATCGCCTTACGGGCAGCGATATCAGCTTTAATCTGCTCTAAATTAATCATGAGCTTTATCCTCCGCCCGCATACGTTCGGCATACTGCTGTTCGCGGATCATCTTCTGAGCTGCCTGCATCAGCAGACTGACTGCCATACGGGCGCGGGCAGCAGCATAGCGGTTGCTGGTTTTAGGGTCGCGATAGAGAGTCTCAGCCAGACCCATTTGCTCGCTGGCTTCCTCAAGCAGGCCCTGAACGGACGGACCAAAGGGGCTAAAAGGTTGTGAGTCCACGCCGACAATTTGTGCCAGACGCGTCATCTTGCGATTCTTTTCATGGTCAATCATCGGGCCCATTCCGTTATGACGTAGCTGTTCAATCATGATCTCGACATCCGCCGCTTCTTCAGCCACTTTGTCGCTGCCGGTTTTGTGATTAATAAAACGGACGCAGGAAGCCGATAATTCGCTGGCTTCTTCAGCCAGTACCAGCACCTGAGAATCGAAGCCCCATTTAGCGAATGCCGCCTCAAAAATACCTTTCGTTTTCGGGTTCATAATATGTCCTTACTGATTTTCGGCGTGAGCAACCCCACGGCGCTGACGCCGGAAATTAAACAAAGTTAATTAACGAATATTCAGAGTTTGGCTAAATCCAGCGATATCTGCTTATAAGTGCCATCGTCCTGACGCTCATATAAACGCAGATACTGGCTGGTTCCCGTGACCTGGATAGCATCGGCCACAGCGTCCATCGCCTCATTCCATTTGGCATCGTCAATATTCAGTGAGCGGAGCCCGAGAACCTGATTGATATCAATCCGTCCCTGTTTGTTGACACGGAAGGCATGATCGACCATTGCCATAATCTTCTCGTTAGCCCCGGCAGACCATTCATGGATACAGTCGTCAATCAGTTTTTTTGCTGCCTGAATACGCTCATCAAAGATGCGATGCTCGCCAACGGCACGAACCAGCTTATAACGGCCATCAAAGCTGACCAGCGTGACGTTACCTTTAGCACCGCCATATTCAACACCGTACTCCGCGGCTGAAAGGTCGATAAAGTCACCGATTTTCGCCATAGAGCCGAGCTTGAACTCGACCAGCGACTGACGCTGCAGGCGAGCGGCTTCAACGATGTCGAGCACCATTTCATCACGCAGTTTATCCAGTGGTTTAATCTGTGATTCAGGAACTAAATGCCCCTGCGCGTTAATCCGGTAACCTTCCGGGATGGTATTTGAATTATTCATCAAAGCCTCACTGAATTAATAGCATTCTGAAAAAACAATATTCGAAACAACCCGACGACTTAATTCCATCTTTTCGGCAATAACCGGAATGGTCAGACCCTCTTTATAAAGCTCGCGACAAAGATAAGCATCATGCTCGTCTGCTGGTTGCACAATAACCGACAGGCCCCAGCGGTTAGCCTGAGACTGGATAGCCTGACGGGTGCGGTTAAGCCTGTCGGCAATCTGCTGTGACGTCAGCTTTCCAGCATTTTCACGAACGAACTGAATTTCCTGCTTAGTCCACATACGGCGCTTTTCCATACTTACCTCCAGATAACATGACAGCCTTCAAGGGTGGCCATCCACACGGAACGGGTCCCGGTGGGGCAGCGTTCAATCAGATGATTAGCCCTGTTCACCAGTTCAGTCGGCGGACAGGTGATCTCCAGACACGGACGGCGCATCCACACCCGCATCTCCGTAACACGACTACCGCGCGCCTGCAGCCATGCCTGCGCAGCGGTGGCCATACCAACATGTTCAGCAATACGTTCAGTAATCATGGTGTTAACCCCTCAGTAACGTTGAAACATCAACATCCAGATCCAGATCACGCAGTGCTTTGCGAATGTAGCTTTCGCTGACAGCTTCACCCGCGCCGTGAGCCGTCATCGCCGCCAGCCGCAGGGAGTGGCTGAGGATACGCAGTGCTCCGGGCTTCTGTGCGATCTGCTGGAGCAAATCGCGCTCTTTTTCACCGGTGATATGCCAGGCGTCGGCAATCGCGGCCACATCGGCCTTTTTAGTTTTGTTAATAGCGACACGCTTGGCGATACGGGAGAACAGACGGGCGAACTCAACGGTACGATTGCCGCCGGTCATGTTGCTGTAAACGCGGTGGTTCCCCATCAGCACCAGCCCGACGCGGGTGGCTTCCTGCAGTAGACGCAGCTCTTCGAGCGTTTCAGCACCCAGATGGTCAGCTTCATCAATGATGACAAGACCCTGAGTGCCATCGAGACGGCGGCGCAGTGCGCGGGCCAGCGGTCCCTTACGGCGAGGTGCATCATTCATCCCCAGCTCATAGGCCAGCTCGGTCAGGCACTCCAGTACACTTGCACATGAAGGGGTGATGGTTATCATCCAGACGTTATCGTTACTGCGGCGATATTCGCGGGCGGCTTCTGACTTGCCGACACCGGGGTTACCGCAAACCACGCCGATGCACTCCGTCAGGTGGGCATAGCGAAACGCAGTCCAGATCTGTTTAACGGTTGGAGTCTCAATAAAGCGCGGTGGCTCCGGCAGCTCGGCGGCAGAGTGTTGTTTATCGACCCAGCGCTGCAGGGCTTTCTCGACGCGGTCGTTATCACCGGCATATTTGTTATTCATGAAGCCACTAACAACGCCGGTTGAGAGGCCGGTTTCACGGGCAACCTGAGCAAAAGTAAAACGGGTACCATCAACAAGGCTGCGCAGAACCTCGCGAATATCGGAAATATTCACCTCAGACATAATTCACTCCATTATTTGAAGGGTATTTAAATAGCGTTAAATCGCGTTTTTACGTTTATTTGATTCCAGCATATCCAGCGAGTTATTCAGATATTCGTCCTCCGTATATTCCTCTTCTTCAGGTACGACCTTCATCGCGGGGACGGGCTGACTGGGGCGATATACATTGCTGTTTAGCCAGTCCGGCCCTGCTGGTTCGGAGAGAGTGAGTACATTCTCGGCCTCGGCCAGACGGACTTTCTTCTCCCCACGTTCGCGCATACCTTTGATACGTTTCTGTTTCTGCCAGTATTCCGCCGTAACGGGGAACGCTGCTTTCTTGTTGCCATCCCAGATAGCTTCACATATCAGTGAACCATCCATACGACGAACGATAATCTTTGTTGCATCGTGAATGTCGTAGCTGACGCGTACTTTGCGGCCATGCTCCTCGCGAAGTGCTTCGGAGTAATACAGGTTATTGAAAAGACGAATTTCACAACGTCTGACCGAGCACTCAACCTCCGGCATAAACATATGACGAAGCTCAATATCGGAGAGCCATTCGATTTCAGTTTTTTCTTTTTCCAGCTTGTACTTACGAAACTGCGCTGGCGTGAAATGCTCACCATTAGCTTTCAGCGGCAGTGAATCGTGGGCGCGGTTGTTGTACCAGTGAACCCCGGCTTCAATCTCCCCAATCAGCTCATTCCATGACGGGAAATCGCGAAGGGTCTGCTCCTGCTTAACAGTCAGTTCGCGCCCTTTATCCACCGCGTTCAGCGCGGCAATAAGGGATTTTGATACCTTGCGCGTGGTACTTTTATCCGCGCCAGTTCCGTAGTAGGTAGCAAATTGACGGGAGATACGCATCCCCAGCGTTTTGTTGAGGATCTCAATAATGCCGCGCCCTTGTGGGTTTTCAGGAATACCCAGACGGTGGTCAACGCCGAGACGCGGTAAGATACCGGTGATATTCGCGTCAAGCGTACTATTGGTCTCACCACCGCCGTTATCGGAATAATAGATATAAGGGACGCCGTTATTTTTAATGCCGTGACGCAGGGCGTCGGCAACCGCGATAACGCTTTCTGACAGGGCCAGGCTCCAGCCCACAATATACCGGCAGCTACCGTCCAGAATGAATGTCACCTCTGGTGTGATAGGGTGACCATGCTCAGGAGAGGCAACCTTCATCTTCATGCCGTGACCATCTCCGATCCAGACGTAGTTCACCGGCATACTCAGCCAGTCACGGCGCACAAAACCCTCAATCTGTCGGGCTTCGCTACCGGTGATCCGGCGATGCTGTTTCACCACTTCTGGCAGTTTATCCATCGCGTAGCGAACCGTGTTATAGGTCGGAGCAGAGAAAAGCATCTCCGGCTGATCCGCATATCGCGTATACCAGCTCTTAATAAAATCCTCGTATGCTTCAGCCATCGTCACACCATTGGGATTACGGTAATACGCAAGAAAATCAGGCAACCAAGCAATTTCCTCAGGCTCTACGCGCTGGCGCTTACCCGGTGCAAGGAGTACCAGACGCTCCGTCGATGTTCTGGCTTTTTTGAAATCAGCCATCCAGCGCTTAAGGGAGATCTCGCTCAGTGTGCGGGATGAACCTTTTTTGGCATTGGCTAACGTCACCTGCATGGCCAGATGTTCCGGTAATTCGCCACTCCGGGACTGACGGACGATTTCTCTGATGGCTTTGGCGCAGCTGAACCCCGGTATTTCACCCAGTTTCAGGACTTCTGATACCAGTGCAATACGGGCATCAGCAATCTTTTGCTGGTCGGCGGTTAAGCCGGTGAGCTTTTGCTCCATCAGCACGGGGTGATCACGGTAAAGCGATAACCGGGTATCACTCTTTTCCGTCACCGCTGAATGCTCAGGAGCAGGCAACGCGGCATCCTGATTGTTCATCAGCTCTTTAACCTGACGGTCACGCAGCGCTTTCTGGGCAACCAGGGGAAGGCTGTCAATGTGATACTCAAACGCCTTACTTCCCTGGCGCTTACGGACCAGAGTCTGATTCTCTTTGACCAGTTTACCCATCATGGCTCTGATGCCCTGTGGCGTTCCCGGCAAACCCGGCAGGCCCACTAATTCATTCACCGTAGCAAACATAATCACAAGTCCTTGCTGTAGCGGCTGGGCCAGATGGATGACGGCTCCAGATTGAGAGCATTCGCGATGATGCGCTCACCTTTAGGATATGAACGAGCCAGCGCATTTTTCAGTGTGTCGGGACTTAACCCCGCACTGGTGGAAAGGCTGCGCATTGTCACGCCACGCTTGTGAAGCTCGGCGACAATGTCAATGCGATGCCAGTCACGCACTTCATTTCTTTCCATAGTTCGTTTACTCTTAAAAGTTATCCGCCGGAATAATCCGCCGGGGTTATCTGTTGGAGTAAGTATTGATCTACAAAAAGAAAATATCAACCTTTCTTTTCTCCATGTAGTTTTTATGCGGTCCACATATAGCTAATTCATTTAAAAACATACAGTTAATTGGAATAGAAAATGCCAAACATAAAAGAAAACAGTTTTTCTTTTGATTGCAACGCGAAAGAAAGCATTCAGGATAGGCTGAAGTATCTCTTCAAGGGGAGATCCATGCGACAGGCATCCATTGACTGGGGGCTTCCGTATTCTACTTTAAATAACTATTTCGCTAAGGGAGCAACGCCCGGTCTAGATGTAGTCATAAGAATCTCAGCGTATGAAGGCGTATCGATTGGTTGGCTAGCAACCGGGGAGAGCGATTGGGGGACAGGTATGAAAGGAGATAACTTCAAAACTCTGGACGCAACAGAATCCACAAAGCTCTCAATCAGCTCGAAGGAGGGATTTAATGAAGATTTTTCAAAGCACTTCACTAAACCAGAAGATGCACTGTCACTAACGTGGGGAGCTATCTTTGATGCCCTCAACATCAATGATAAGGTCAAGTTGATTAATATTTTTGTAACCTTTGGTGCTCAAGGTGTAATAAAAATGTTTAATAATATCAATGATGTTAACTCAACCTGGTACGAGTTAACCAACGAGGAGAAAGAGCGCCTGATCCGGTTAAATATGCAAATGAAAAAAGAGGCACCTGAAAGTAGTGACGGTGTGACCAAGCCCAGCCCATCCAGTTCCAGCAAGAAGGCCAGTTAATGTGGTGCTTATCTTCATTTATCGCGGTCCATGCCAGCCACATTTAGCCGGCCTGTTTTTTTGAGAAATATGTTAGAATTGATTTTGAACGATGGTTTTGTGGTTTTAAAGTCCAATACTTAGCAGTATCAAATGTTTTGCCGATCGGCTTCATTTTCTACAAATCGGTATCAAATCCAATTTTGTGCCGAGTCCAGTAATCCCGCGAGTTTCCGCTTAATTCCTCATGTTCCCGGATGTATCAAATCTTTTAGTTCTTCACAATTAGCGCGATGACCAGCGTGATGATTCCGGACATATCCACCTCGAAATTCACAGCGCGAACTGCGCTAAAGCATTA
>OIEW01000103.1_pt1 | contig 31532 bp, 51 predicted proteins | sample 1581891 | NCBI WGS metagenome assembly OIEW01 (sample SAMN07977758, study PRJEB24534) | human gut metagenome
CTACAGGAGTTAAGCTTAAAATGTGTTCAATGAGAGGTGATATTATGGAAAAGGTTAACATCTATGATGCTAAAACTAACCTGTCCAAGATCGTTCAAGAGGTCGCCCGGACTGGTGAGCCAGTTGTGATCGCAAAGAACGGTCACGCTCTGGTAAAAGTCATCGCCTACAGAGAAGAGAAGCCTAAGCGCAAGTTAGGTTTCATGCTCAACAAAGGTAGCGTTTCTGATAGCTTCCTTGATAACTTTGATGATATGAACGCTGATGAAATTCAAGATATGTTTGAAGGGAAATATGAGTAATGGATTACCTCTTAGATACCAATATCTTAATATTCATGGGTTATCGTCCTGATCGCTTAAAGCAAGAGGTTGTAGAGCTGTTGGAAGACACCGAAAACCGCCTGTTCTTCTCTGCTGCCAGCGTTTGGGAAGTCGTAATTAAAAGTAGTCTTAACAAGCCCTTTGACGTTGATAATCCAACGCTGTTTAGAGATGGCCTGTTTGAAGCTGGCTTGATTGAGATACCTGTTAAAAGCGAGCATACGCTTGTTGTAGCCGATTTGCCGGAGAAGCTACACAAAGACCCGTTTGACCGTCTTATCGTGGCTCAAGCGAAGCATAACAAGCTTCCTTTGATTACCAGCGATAGCAAGCTGATTGAGTTCGTTAGCGACTACATTACCATCATACCTAACCGATAAAAAAAGCCCCATAACAGGGGCTTTTTATTCAGTCTTCTTTACATTTTTCTTTAATGTGTTCATAAACTGATTTTAACTCTTCTTTTATCTGATGTGCTTTAAACCTTTTACCGTAGTTTTGAATACGATCTAGTTTAGTAATATTTAAACCACCTCTAACACAACATAGATAATAATCATTTGGGTTAATATAATATCCATTAGCTCTCATTTCAGAGACAAGAAATGTCAAAGCTTCACTTTCATCATCAAAACGCTCCGCTACTATATCTTTCATTATTACATTAAAGTTTGTTCTATTCATAATACTTTCCTTTTTTTATGTTTATTAACCTTTCAATACCATCCTATAACATTCAGTCAGAAAGATCGCTTTTAGACGCTTCTATCAATACTTTTGAAAGTGATGGGAATATATATTTATGCTTAGTGTTGTTATAACTCATAGATGTTTTTAAAACAAAACCACCCTTTTTAGACTCAACATACCACCATTTATGTGCTTCTAACTCAGACCTTTCTCTTCTTGAATAACCTAATTCAATCTTATCTTCTGACCATAGATTGATTATCTCTTTAGTGTTGATGTAATATCTAACTTCATCACTTCCGGGTTTTTTCCATTCATTAATAAAACCAGCTTCTTTCATTGCGTTAAAATCTTCACTATTTAAGTTTGACATAATATTCTCCTTTTGCTTTATGTTATATATATTAATTACACCATATTAAAATAATAGTCAAATAAATATATACTTTTATTTTAACTATCCGATAAGCGGTTTAGGTTTCTATTTTTTATTAGTGTTTTTATTTCCTCTTTGTATGCTATTAAAGTCATAATCTCTGTTAAAATCCCCATTGCTATCATTGTTGGAATATTGTTTGTTATCTCAAATAATGATGTTATCCCTAAACTGAACGCCACATTAAAAATTGAAGAAGTTATAATATTGATTGGTTTTTCTGTTTTATTCATTATTAATCTCCTCCACCGCCGCAATCGCCGCCACCATCACAATCTCCACCACTTCCAAAAAATGAGTCTGAGGTTGACGATCCTGAGCTTTTACTATTTCTTTTATGTTCTGTAATAAGTGATTTTTCAACAAGGTAGTTAAACTTATTACACAAAACCATTGCTTCATCTAACATATATTCAGCGTTTCTATAGTTGGATGGTTGTTTTAAATCTTTATCATAGAAAGCCAAAAGCTTTTTTCTTACTGTTTTACATTTGTCATTAAAGTCTTTGCTATACCCTTTTGAAAGCATAGCCCTACTTAATACATGTGAGGCTTTATCAATCTTTATCTTTAAAACCAATACCTTTATTTCTATCAAAAAACCTATTAAAAAGTTAATCATGTTATATTCTCCTTACCATAGCCCCTTGCGGGGCTGTGTTAGATATTAGCTGTTTATATAATCGTTAAAATCTACAGTGTAAAAACATTCGATATTATAATACTTTTCAAAGTTATAGATTAAATAGCAACCTTTATGATAATCAGAAGCGGCGTCTACTATTTTTCCAATGATCTTTTTATTTCCAGTTTTTTTAAACATTTCATTGCTTAACATCCAATCCGCAACATTTCTTATTTCGTCTTCTATTTTTACCGAAGCGTCTAAACTATTTAATGAAATGAATTTTAAAATAGCTGCGTCAGTGATTTCTATGTATTTAATTTTTTTCATATTACTTCTCCTTTTGTTTGTTTATATATAATTAATACAACATTTAAAATAATAGTCAAATAAATATATACTTTTATTTTAAATAACCAGATAAACGGTTTAATTAATCCGGTATATAAATCTTTGATTATTAATTTAACTCAATAAAAAATCCCCATTGCGGGGATTACATGGTTTCATTGAATATATTGAATGCTTTATCAAGAACACTTAGATAGTATTTTGGTCTTCTAAATGTATTTACTTCTTCAAAGAAGATAACTTTTTCAGCGAGAATGATTTTAGAGTTCATTGATTGATTGAACATTTCTTTGTTTTCATCATCTCTTATAAACACACACACAATCTTTTTGTGTGATTTTCCTTTTGACTGAGTTCCAAGCATTACAAGATAAACAAGGCTTTTACCATCACCAAGAGGCTTTGCTGTCTCTGAGAAGCTTTCAAACTCCTTGATAAGCTCTTCTACCTTCTCTTTATAGGTATAGCCTAAATCCTTGTTTAACCTTCTTAGCTCTGCGAACATATCATTTAGATAGTTTCTTATTACAAAAGTCTTATTTCCCTCTGTTCTAATCCTCCTTAACTCAATAAAATAGTTTCTGTTGTTTTCAATGAATTCCTGATGTTCCTGAAAATCGGGATTTAATAACCCCGCCTCATATAGTAAGTTAATGAACTCTTCAAAGTAAATGACTTCATCTTTATCAAGATTCAAATCAATCATGGATTTGAAAATCTTTTGTGCTGTTGTTGTTTCTATTAGTTTGCTCATTAGTTATCTCTCCCCTCTCTTCTTATTACCTCTTTTACAGCTTCTTCTATACAGTCAAAGAAGCTTTCAACCGCATCATCCAATTTGTTAAACATAACCAGCTCATTACCTACAGAAGCCTCGTAGCGTTCTGCTCCTATGTCTGTTCTTATGCTGACCTCATAGACGCCGCCGCAAAATTCAGCGCATACATAGCCTCTTTCGTTTGATAATGTTATATCCATATCTGACGTGTTTATGTCTTGATACTTAACTGCTAATACCAATGCCTTTTTCTCTATAAGATTGATTAACTGCTCTGTATCGCTAAGTGTAATTTTTACATCATTAAACTTTGTTCTTTTATAATTATTTTTTGGCATTGGAATATTATCAACTTCATTTATTATCATATACCCTTGTTCGCTTATATAATCCATAAGTAGACGTGAAGTGATAGTTGGTTCCATTCTGTCTAAATCCATAGTTATTGTTCTTTTATTCATAATACTTCTCCTTTTGTTTGTTTAATCATTAGTTCATCTTGTTTATAAAAATCATTTCGTAGATAAAACCTACTACCATCGCTAACATCAAGCTCTCAAGGGTAAATTCCATAACATCCCTTAAGTTAAAGGATAATCCTACACTCATATTTAAAAACATAGGTGTCATTATAAATAATAAAACCAAATGTGAGTTTGCTGATAAAAAATATAAAAACTGTTTCATTTTGCGTTCCTTTTTGTTTGCTTATATTTAATTAATACTATATTTAAAATAATAGTCAAATAAATATATACTTTTATTTTAAAATAACGGATAAAAGGAGTAGTTAACCCGAAGTGTATTTAAAAACCCGCTTATTTTTATTTAACAGTGTATTGTGATTAAAAATATTTACCTCTTTAATATCTACATTTTCTTTAAAAGCAATCGGAGCCATTACTTGAATGATTGCCATCTTTACCATAAGAGGATCTATGTCATTAAGATTTAGTGTTGTATCAAGATAGCATCCATTCTTCTGATGTAGTTCTTTCAGTGTCGATAACACTATAGAGCCAGCACCACAGCATTCTTCATTGATTTTCGCTGTATCCGCCCTTGAGCGCATACCAATAGATGTTATGAGACTGCTTACATCGTCAGGCGTCAGGAACTGGCCTAAACCATCACCGCACTTACCTGTAAGATAGATCTCTTCATACAGCTCTGATAGAACGTCTGTAAACGCTTCTTTCTGTTTGATGATATGAACGTATTGGTAAGCCGCATCTGCAGCCTTGCTATACTTCTCTATCTCGTTTTTTGGCATGTTAGCTATGATATTGCCGTCGAAGATACCAGACGTAATCTGGAAGGTTTTTTGTTTGGTATGTAGAGCATCACAAACAAGGTAAAGGCAAAACCCTGTAAAGAGTTCTATTGCTTTTAAAATGCTTACTGCGTTTAATGTTGTAGAGGGATTTTTGATTTCAGTAATGAGTTTTGATAAATGCTGTATGTTATTCATAATGCCTTCCTTTAGTTATTTATTTCTAAAGTTAACACTATGACAAAAGCATAAATCAAATTTATTTATAAAACAGAAAGCCCCCGAAGGGGCTTAAAGAGAGGTGTTATCTTGTGAATACAACTCTATCGGAATAAATGGTTTTAGAAAGGATAAAAGTTAAGAGTAAGAAGAAACATAGTGAAACTAAACCAGCCATCATGTTTTCAGCCAAAATCAAGACACCAAAGCTTAATACAACAGATAATAAAGCTCCAATTTGACCGAACCACAAAGGCGCTTTACCGTATGTTATGTTTGCCCCACACGGTAAACAAACACCTAATCCGTGTTTAGTCTCATGATCACAAAAAGGACAGCGAACAGTTTTATTTTCCATTTTGATTAATCCTTTTTAAACTTTGTGCCTTGATAAATCACGCCGCCGTCTTTTGTTTTCTCAAGCTTGAACGTCCATGACCCGACAACGCTATGTTGAGTTTTAGCTATGTAGGTTGGTTTTTGGCTTTCATCCCACGACTTCACCGGAAAGCTTTCACCCCTGAACTTGATCACATCCTTTTGAACGTCGAGAACAGCGCCGTATTGAGCGTTTTCATACGTTCCATAGATACCATCATCACCACAACCGGAGAGCGCCAGCGATGCCATAAGAGCCGCTGCTGCTAAAATCTGCTTCTTCATAATGTGTTCCTTACTGTTCTGATTTGTGTTTGTAACAAGAAATTTCAAAACAAGTTAAAAATGACGTAACCGACAATTAAAATCAAGTTATTAATTGGTTTTATCAATTGATTGGTGGTTTTGATAGGTTTTAACTTTCAATGTAAAGATGTGAATAGATGAATACTTTTAAAACCCCTTACGGGGCTTTATGCTGGTTTGGATGTGTTCTTTTTGGATTTTAGTTTGATGTAAAAGGCGTGAACTATAGTCATTAAGACAAACGCGATGACGCAATCAATATAAAAGAAGAAAGATTTAGCTGCTGTCTGAACTGCTTCACCACCCAATATGCTGGCAATAAACATAGCGAATAAGAAAAGAAAACCGATCTTGAATATTCTTTTATACCATATTCCATAAACCTTGTGTTCTGAAATCCAACTAACAAAACCCACCATATTAATGAATATCAATAAATTCACTATAATAACCAATGTTAAAAATATCATATTATTCTCCTGTTCTGCTTATTTTTGTATCAACGCTATTGGTTTTACTCATCACGTCAAAAACTATGTTTGTTAACTCATCCTTCATTGATTCTGCAAACTGTTCTATTTTTGCTTTATCTTTTCCGGCATATACTCTTTTGTCTGTTAAAAGATCAACTTCACTTTTTACTAAATATTTTGGTTCCGTTCCTCTTACTACTTTATGATTTGATTTTTTTTTATAAATCCTAAAGTGATAGTAATTTCCATGTTTAATCTGTTTTAACGTGTAGTCATAATCACAATATTGTATTTTATCTATTATCATAACTACCTCTGCTTTTCGTTATCTGAACAACAAATGCTTTATGTCTAAAGGCAAAGTCTCTTAGTTTCTTTGTTATCTCTTCATCATTACTTTCATCAACATCAGTATAAATAATGAATAAGTCAGTAGCTTTTAATGTATCCCTCATTTTACTTGATAAGAATAACAAGCTTCCCGGCTCAACAACTTTAATTTTTGCTGTGCTGATCTTTATGTTTGCTTTGTTTCTTTCGATTATATATTTAATACCATCTAAATCTTTTTCGTTATCTACTTCGTATTTGTTAAAGTGAACGCTCAAATTCATAGAGCTTATAATGTGTAAAGATAGTTCTTTACTTTGTGCGTAATCCATAAATATCTCCTTTGTTTGTTATATATATAAATATAAATAACAAAACTAACCCAATTGTCAAATAATCGGAAGATGTTTTAGATAAGCGGATTACTTACAGATTTAATCTTTAATGATAAGAGAAGTTAACTCTATTAACTCTTCATCATCCAGAAGATGCCTGTAATAAATATTGTTATAAAATGACTGGATAGCTTTTACGGAAATGTTTTTTTGATAACTGATAATTAGGCGGGTGATAAGAATTGAGGGTTTGTTATATCCAGTTCTGAACGTATCAAAGTATTCAAGTAAGTAGTCATGTTTCACCTGTTTGAAATCTAAACCACTTTCAGAACACTGCTTGAAAACTGATAATATCTCTTCTGCCGTTCCCTTTTTAACAGTGTAATAGAGCTTTTCAGCAAGCCTTTTTTTATATAGCTCTTGCTGTTTCTGTTCATCAAGAAAATCTTTCAGGCTTTTGTATTTGAGCATGAGATACACACGTTAGGACTTAACTTAACCAACATACCATGTGTTGGGGCTGGTTTCTACCCTGTAGAGCTACAGAACGGGCAAGACAAAGGGGCTGTAAGCCCCTTGCATCACCATTCTCTCACCGTGTCTATCAACTCTCTTATCATCAACCCTGTCATCATCACAAGGATAACCGGAAGGTAGATAATCATGCCTAAGATCACTACAATAACACCTCCTGACATTGCCGCATTCTCTAAATGATTTTCGATATTAAATCTCTTCCTTAAAGACTGTTTCTTTTCTGCCTCTTCATCTTCTTTTGATAAAGATATTGTGATAGTCGAGTCATCTAATGATATTTCATCTTCTTTTTTTGTTGTTCCATTCCAGTTATCATTACTTTTCATTTTCACCCTCTTTAATGATGCTTTGAATATGATAAATATCAGACAAAAGCCATTCATTTTCTTTACGAGCACATTCAAGCTTATCTTTTAATTCACTTATAATGTGTTCATACTTCATTATTATACATTCCTTTTCATCTTCTAAAATTTTTAATCTACCAACTAACTCTTTCTCGTTTTTTGTTTTAAGTTCTAAGATCTGGTCTATAACTTGACGTTCTATTGTTTTCTCACTCATAGTGATTTCCTTATATTGGCTTATAAAAAAGGGGATTACTCCCCAATGGTTGTTTTATTATATTTTTAACTCTTCTATTTCATCTTCAAGAGCACTGATTTTCAAATCACGTTTAGCTAACAAGAAGGATAGGATCTCTATTCTCTCTTTAAGCTGCTCAATCTTTTTATCTTTGGATTTTGCTTCTAAGGTTATTTCAGCTATGGTTTTAATCTTTTCATCAATCACACTGATTAAATCATCATGGCTATGTGTTTTATTGTTTTCTACAATCCCAAAGAGTTCTTCAATTATACTGTTTTCATTCATAATGTTTTCCTTTTATTTTATGTTATATTAAATAGATACCTCTTTTAAAATATTAGTCAAATTAATAAATACTTTTATTTTAAATATATTTTATTATCTGGATTAAAGGGCTATGTAAGCCCTTTAATCAATAAAATCAAGCAAGTCATTTCACTCTCTAAATACTCACGATTAATCGTTATGGATTTTATTAGCTTCAAGCATTTCTAAAACTTGTGTGCAAGCATCTAAATCATCAGAAACAGAGTTAATGATTAAAGAGTTATTAATGATAAATAGATCTTCTTCTAAAAGAAATTCTTTTAACTCTTCTTCTGTATCAAAATGGATTGCTTCATATTCATGATTTTTTCCATTAAAGTTAGTTAGGATATTTTCACAAAAAACATCTGTTTCTAATAAATCTATAACGTCATTTAGATATGCTTCTATATCCTCTAAAACATCATAAACATCTATATCAACTTTATGAGATTGAAACTCAGCTAAATCTTCATACTTTGCTAAACTCTCATCATCAAGTTTAATTATTCCTTCATAAATGTATTTTGCTAACATATTAGTTGTTATAGTTGCTATTTTTAGTTCTTTGTTGTCTTTCATATTACTTATCCTTTTTTATGTTATGTTTAATAGATACCACCTTGAAAATACATTTCATTTTCTTAAATACAGGGCTATGTAAGCCCCTTATTTAATCAAGCCAATATAAAACACTCTCAATGTCTTTTTTCTTTAATGTCTTATACATGTTATCGAGTAAACAGTAATAAACAGCGGAATACGTATTACTTAAAGCCTCAATATCTCCATATTTATTACTCATATCACTATTAAAGCAAAGGTTAACAGCATACTTTAATACAGCTTTATTTATTCTGTTTTCTTCCAGTTGATTATAAGTAAACAACAACTTACTACCCTCAAATGAAAAGAATGGAACACGATCAATCTGTGGATAATCCTTGTTTGATACATATTCAGGCATCATTAATGTTTTACTATGTTCATAACCTTCTACGTTCTCTTTTGCGAACTCTTCGAAATCACTTCTCACTACGTTCATGTATTCCATATATCACCTCTTATTTTTGATTAAAATAACTATTATCTTCATTAACGATACCAATACGGCGTTCAATCATCATCATTGATAAACACATATCAGCAACCATTAAAACTTTTTGGTAATGCTCTTCGTTATCACACTTCCTTTTATCTATAAGTAATCTATTAATATTGCTTACTTCTTTTAGACATTGTGAAAATAACTCCGGGCTATGTTCTTTATATGGTGCTGACATCATACCTTCTATTGTTATATAGTTATTTCCCATATTGCTTGTTTGAAAATCTACAGGTCTAAACTTCTTTTTCATTTTTTATTCCCTCACTTTTTAAATCTCGTCAAGATTTACCCAGTTCCAAAAATACATACCCAAATGGCGAGGCCATTTTCCATCATATCGTTCTGTTTCGTCTTCATAATAAAGAATGCCATATTTATCAACAAAAGAACTTACTGACTCGTGATAAGGACAACACCAAGAGTTTATAGAGTTAAAAGATACGGAACTATCGAATATTTCAGCAATATCGCAAGCTATTTCATATTGTTCATATGAATCGACAGGTTGATAAGTTTCAAAGTAAATATCGTACCATTCTTTTCTATATCTTTTTTCCTGCGTAAAATGCTCATCATCTTCAAGATGGTCTTTTTTGACGACATGAAGATCATGCTTTTTTGCAAGTTCTATCAGATTATTTATATCGCTAACCCACGCAGTGAGCTGTTCTCTATTTTTTTTCTTAATCTGAATGCTTAATACATTTAATGCTGTATAACTCATTTTATTTTCCTCTTTTTGTTTTATAAATAATTACGCTGCTTTTTGGTTGATACTTTCCTTACTCCAGATCATGAGCAAGTCAGTAGCTTTAACCGCCTGAAACCCGTCAGCGGTCTTCTTACGCCGTCCGGCGGTATAGGTAATGTCAAAACGCAACACAGAAGCATCTGAGGCGTTTTCTTCAAAGAAGCTATCATTTGCCTCTCTGTTGGCTAACCACACAACACAGCCCCGCTCCTGAAGCTGGCGACACCATTTGATTAGGGCTTTATGGTCTTCATCAGTGAACGCATGGCCATAATCGGCGTAGCTATCCCTGTATGGCGGATCACAGTAGACAAAAGCCCCTACAGGAACATCGAGATCAGCATACGAACCGCAATGGATAGACGTTGCCTGTAAAGCTCTGTGCCAATCGTTCAGGAGTGAGTAATCAAACAGGCCGCTCTTATGGTTAAGCAACCCTGCGCCTGTTCCATAGCGTCCTGTCTTCTTGTTTACCTGCCATATCCCGTTAAAGCCGGTGCTCATCAAAAACAGGAGTAAGGCCGATGCCCGGACACTACCAATCTGTTCTTTCCAGTATTGTTCTCTACGCTGATAGAAACGGTAGTTCCTGACTTCATGAGAGCGTATAGACAGATACGCCGCTTCCAGCTCCTGCAGCTCGATACAGAACGCTTCAAAATCGTGTTTGATGGTATTGAGTAGACTTACCAGCTCAGGGTTAATGTCGTTGATGATTGTAGGGATATGGTTGTATGTAGACTTAACAGACGCAAAGAGAGCGCCAGCCCCGAAGAACGGCTCTACGTATGCGCTTACGCTGTTCAAATCTGGTAAATGTGGATTGTAGCTTTTGAGTAGCTTAGATTTGCCGCCAGCCCAACGGTAAAGGGGCTTTAGGCTTGAAGATGGGGTGTTTTGGATAGATACAGTCATAAACCAACCTCTATAGATAGATCAGCTCCATGAGTTCATGGAACAGGCCGGAACCATTCCGGCGGTTGGTGCATCATCATCTATCGAAAGATGGAGGCTTAAAGCCTGAACCTACATGATGCGTAAAGCATATGACTGCTTTGATTTGGTAATTGTCTACAGAACGCTTATGACGATCAACACTTTTTTCAAGAAAATGAAAAATATTTTTCAACTGCTATTGACGGAAGGAAGGTAATTGATTACTTAATTAATACGTAAATATTAATACCCAATTTCTATTTATTGTAAGTTTTGACATCATATAAGTATCACTTTTAGAAAAAGCACTCTCAATGAGTGCCTTTTCTTTTCTGTATTTCATTAATCAGACTTTGCTCATACCGCATTATATAGGAAAGAAACTTTTCATTCTCATCTTTGATTATTATTTCATACGTGGATTTGTATTTGCTATTTTTCTTTTGGGGATCTGCTCCATTCAAAAGAAGATGGATATAAAACTTAATGTTATTAATTGAGTAAGCTATTTCTAATGGCAGTCTTCCATTTATTGGCTTATTAACATCTTTGAACAACCCCACTACTAAACAGAACAAATTATAGTATTGATGGTTTTCATTATCTGACTTTGAAAAAATAGACAAAAGACACCAAGACAAAATATTCATATTAGTGTCTAATTGGTGCTTAGTGAGATAATCATAGAATAGTGAAGTTTGATTTCTGTCTATATATGATTTTAACGTATCTAAAGAAAACTCATCCATGTTATTTCTCTGCTGATAGTAATACTCTTGACATTGAAGAAGCATTTTGAAGATCAAGTAGTGTTATCTGGTCTGCCGCTTTTCTGCCTTGATTGTCTTTTATTGATACATCGCCTCCTGCGGAGATAAAGAACTTAACAGCCTCTGTATTACCCATGAGAACGGCATAGAACAGAACTGTTTTACCTGCTTTATCTTGCTTGTTAATGTCAAAGTATTTGGTAAGCATTCTTGCTACTTCATAGCTCTTATATTGTTTTGTAAGTAGAACAACATGGAAAATATTGGCTACTTCATCAATATAAAAATCTTCTTCAATAACGCGGTTTTCATTAATGAATTTTTCAATTTCAATTGTATTTTTGGTTTTTAATATGTCTGTTAATGCTTTCATGATTTTTCCTTTTTCTTTTCAATTGGGTGATAATTATAAATTAAAATAAAAACAAAATATGTCAATGCCAGAAAAGAAAAAACCCGCCAGAAGCGGGTTAAACTAAAGAGGTAGTCCGGTTATTTCTTTACGCTACTTGTAGCATCTGCTTTTTTTGTTCAAGTGCGTTCCTGATCATTTCTTTAAGCTTATTCATAAAGCTTTGGTATTCTTCTTTATCCGCAGGCTTGATTTTAGTGTCGTGGCGATCTCCATTCTTGTTTTTGAGGAATGGACTACAACCTAACTTGATAAGTGCTTTAATCATTTCAATGTCGGATGTTTTAAACAATGCTGTTTCACCATCGTTGTTTAAATGGTTAATATTTGCGCCTTGTGAAATCAAAAATTTGATAACAGCGATGTTTTTGTTATAGAAGATAGCTGTTTCACCTTTCTTATTGGTAAAGTTAACATCAGCGCCGTGAGCTACTAATGCCTTTGCTACTTCTAAGTTTTCAGCTAAAGCTAAAGGGAATACACTACCCATAAGGCCGTTTACATCAGCTCCGGCCTTTACCAATATATCTACATCTTCGGCTGTTTCAGCAAACAGCAACTCTCTTTTAATATCTAAATCAAGCATAAACCACCTCTTATAGTTTAAATTATTTATAATAAATATATATACTATTTTTTTAATAAAATCAAATTTTGCACGCTTAATATAAAATATTTAGCGCATATATTTGAAAAATATCGAGTAAAATAAAATTGATTATTCCATGAATAGAGTGTATATTGAAGTTCTATTCATAATGTGTTTTCTATTTTGGAAAACGACTATTTAATAAAGTTTAAGGGGCTGCTTTCGCAACCCCTTTTTTTTATGTTCTATCAAAGTAAGCGGAATAATCTTCTTCGTATTGAGCGGAAGCTTCAAGTATTTTGTTTATGTTAAACTCACTATCAGCATTGTTTTGATTAAGAATTTCGGTTTGTCCTTCTGTTTTCTCACTATCGTTCACAAGAACAGTATTCTTTGTAGTGAACATGGTGGAACTTAGCTCATCTATAGGTTTCAATGTTAAGCGAACAGTTCTTGTAGTGGATAAACCTAAATAATCCTTCTTCTTATCTGTAAATTTCGCGTCATGTTCAACCATACCTAACTTCTCAAGAGATTGGCAAAGCTCGTTAAAATCAAGTTGAGCATGTTGTTTGAGGTGTTTGATGCCCATAGCGTTGAAAACTATTGTTCCGTCAAAATCATCAGCGTGTTCCATGACTCTATTGATCTTAACTTCCGCTAAAACCGAACCTCTATGAGTAGCATTGTTAGTAAGCGTTTGAGCCGCTTTTTTCTGCGTTCTGCTGATACTTTCGTTTATATCATCTGATTGTTCAGCATAAGCAAACTTACTCCAAGAGATCATGCCTTTGTTAGCATTAATCCATTCATAAAGACGCTCAATATGAGAAATGTATTTATAATCAGCATAATCAATTTGTTCGTTAATATCCTGAGCATATTTATTTTTATAAATGTTTATTGCTTCATGAGTTAACATAGCACTTTCTTTGCCTAAAACGCTTTCCATAATTTCAGCACCAAGCATGATAAGAGCTAAAGTATGCGCTGAACGACGGTTCTTTTTGAAATATCTTAACTCTTCTGTAGTTAATAACTCAGATTCAAAATCAGCAAGTTTTTGCTCAAGTTCATCAGCGTTTTTTGTTATATATGCGATAATTTCATCATATATATGACCATAATTCTCTGAAAGCTTAGACATCCACTGAGAAACTTTACCTCCATCATTCTTGTCAGGGAAGAAGATATGAAGGTCAGGATCATGAATATCTATTTCAATAAGACGAGTTAAAATAGCCGACTCTTTGCCATCACCTTTAACACTTTGTCTTAGTGATTGGTTGGAAGTCGTGAAGAACATACCGTTCCAAACGTTAGGTTGTTTAAAAGTGTTATCTTTATCGAAAATAACTCTACCACCGCCGTTAGTAAGGCGCATTATCCTTTGTGGTAAGTCATTTGTTCTAAGTAGCTCGTCAATCTCATCAAGAAAAACAGGGCCATGATTATAAGCAGTAGCAAAGTTTTCAACGCCAACTTCTGAACTTATAGCTTCAATAATCATACGGCCTTTAGCTGGAGAACCTTCTGTAGCCGCACATATTTTAAGAGTTGTAGATTTACCTTTTTCACCTTCACCCGTGTAGTTAACAATCGGGCAAAACTCATCTGAAATACAAATACGGCCTTTTGTGTATGACGCATATGTGCCAGCTAAGAAAATACGAACTGCCGGAGAGTGTTTAATTATCTCTCTTGTAGTTTCCTTCTGGATTTCAGGATCACCTTTCTTTTCACTCTGAGTAGCAACCTTGCCGACATACAGATCATGCTTAGAGCGGATATGAAGGTCAGGAGTCACCCAGCCTCTTTGTGTGTAGCCTGTCATGCGCTTGATGAAAGCAGGATAGACTTTACCATTTGGCCTTACATGAGGCTCATAGCCAGCTTGTGCGGCCTCCATGAAGGCTTTATACACTTCTGAACGGTCAGAACCCGCAGGAGGCGTCCAATCGTTCAAGGTAAGACGTGATTTAGAGCTGGTAAACTCTGCTCGATCCGATGAAGAAAGAGCAACTTCATTTACTTCTAAATCGTTATTGAGAAATCGAACACCTGTATAACCAGTATTAGCTTCTAAGGTTTTTACGCCTGAACCTTGTTTAGCAGTGGAAAGCTTTAAGTATGGAATAGCAAAATAGTTGTGAATTTGCTTCCAGTAAGGATTACCATCTTTTGGGTAAATCCTTTTAAAGAAGCCTTTAGGATGAATAGCGTAGTTATTTGAAGCATAGAAAGCTTCATCAGTAATACGCTCGTCGTATAATTTAGCATTATCGAAAGCATCAATTTCAGGATGCGTTAAAGTTGTATCTTCATCAGATTGTTGTTCTTCATCATCTAATGACAAATCCATATTATCAAGAAGCTTTTCAGCTTCCATTTCTGTATTTTCTCTATTCATAATCTCACCTATTATAATATTTTTATGTATGTATTTTTGGTGTGTTATCACACTCTTTTACTGTTATACCATTTTTTCTAGAAAATTCAATACTTAACACGTCAAATTGTATATCACATAGATAAGTGTGTGTTTTTAACGAGTATTTGACTTATCCAGTTGTCGATCATTTGAAGATGATATTTTTTATTTATGTTATCCATCTTTCTTGCGTCGTCTTTAAGTTCTCTAATAACATCCTTGATTATTACTTGTTGTAAATCTCTTTCATGGAAAGAGTTTGAAACTAAAACATTTAGTCTACACATAATAGCTTCTTTGAAAAAGTAATAAATAAAACTGTCATAGGGTGATTCTGGCCTGACAAATTTAAAATCTCTAATATCTTTAGCAAAATAATCAACAAAAGAAACAATGCTTTCTGATATTAAATCTTCTTTGCCGTAAATCCAAAAGCTGTTATTGCCTTTTTCTACAACCAAGTTTTCATTAATATGATAGCGAGTTTTTAACTTTTCAAAAGTTTCATGAGGTCTAATAGCGTTCCAGACAATACCCAAGAGAACCAAATCACTTTCTAATGATAAAGTTTTTTCCTCTCCTGATATTTCAACTTCTTCCTGAACTTCATCAGGCTCATTATCTAAACTCTGCTTTTGCCTTAATAAATCACTAACTGACTTTGATAATCCCATATGCGTAATCTCCTTGAGGTAAGAAAAACAGGGGGCGTTAACCCCCTTAATAATGTTTTATTTTTTAGTTGGTTTATTTTTATTACTGTTATCAGCTTTATTCTTTTTTTCTATATCTTTTCTTATTGCTTCCTCTAAAGCTTGTTTATCAATTTTAAGCTGTTCATTTTCTGATTTTAATGTAGAGTTTTCTTCCTTCTCTTTATTATAATCAGCTTTTAGCTTATCATTTTCAATTTTAAGGCTATTATAAGAGTTGATATGTTCGTCAACCTTTTTAATAAGATCTTTATTGCTTTCAGTAAGAAGTTCAATCGCTTTATCGGTTTCAATCTTCTCTTTTTTCATATCATCTATGATTTTTTCGAATGAAACTTTCTCTTCATCACGTTTTTCAAGCTCTTCTTTGTGCTTACGTTCCATGTCAATAATAGCTTGTTTAGCTTTTGCTAATTCAATCTCAAGCTGTTCTTTATCGAATTTGAAACCATCCCTTTCTTCTGTGATACTTACAACGGCATCTTTAAGATTGGTAATTTCGCTATTTAATCCGCTAACAATAGAAGCCTGTTGAGTTTTAAGCGTTTCAATCTCGTTTTCATGCTCAATATTAAGCTTTTTAATAGCGTTTTCATGAGTGGTTTCCAACAACTCAATTTCATTTGTGTGTTCAAGATCTTGTTGAAGTAGTTGTTGATTGAGGCTTTCAACGACTTCTCTATGTTTTTCAATGGTAGCTGTATGAGTTTGTTCTAACTCATCATACTGCTCACCAAGAGCTTTATACTCATCAGAAAGAGCATTAAACGCTTCTGTTTTTTCTGCTAACTCTTCACTTGTCTTTTTGGCCTTTTCTTCAAACTGGCTTCTAAGCTTCGCTTCTTCTTCAAGTGATTGCTTAGTGTTGGTCAGCTCTGTAGTAAGTTCCTGATTAACACGTTTTTCTTGATGAAGAGCTATAACAGCTTCACGAGCCTTTTCAAAGCCTTGTATCTCATTGTTTTCTTTAATAGCTTTAGCGGCGTATTCAGCAGCAAGTTTTTGTTTTTGCTTGATAAGAGCATCTATTTCATTTAGTTCATTCTGAACAACAGCATCTTCAATAACTTCTTTTGGAATTTGCTCTTGATTTTTAATAGACTCTTCTTTAGCTTTTTCTCTTGCTGTAGTGTATAAATCATCAAGATATTCTTTATTATTTGTATCAATAACCTCTTGTGCTTTGATTTCTTCTGGAGAAAGCATTTTACCTTTAGATAAGTAAATGTTATCTAAAAGAGGTAAACCAGCGGCTTTAAGATTGTCATTGATATTTTTAAGAACCTGCGTTCTTACAAAGTTATCTTTTAATGAAAGACTTGCTGTTATTCTTCTTGCGTCAGGATTTAACTGATTTATGATTACTTCACCAGTATTTGGGTTGTATTCATAGTTTTTATCAGTAATGGTATGCGTATGCCTAAATATATGAGAGTGAGTTTTAGTTTTTTGGTCGCTATGAACACCCCAAGCAAAAACACTGTTTTTACCAATAACAGGCATATATTGCTTTGATTTTCCCGGCCCCTGATCTTTTACATAAATAAAATTAGGGTTAGCAATACTGTCAGTGATTATGTCATGTGCTAAAACCTGATCTTCTGCTCTAAAACCTGATAAATCAATAAATAGCTGTTCCCACTCATTCCCCCTGCCTCCAATATCACCAAAAAGAGCTTTTGGATCTTTATTAGTGCTTAGTTCTGAAAGAGGTCTTTGAATGGTATTCAAATACTGTTTTGACATTATCCCACGGTCAATTGTAGCTTCAATTTTTTTAAGAAGCTCTAAACCGTTTTCAGCTTTAATAACTATATCAAGTTCACTATCTTTATACGTAGCGCCGTTGATGGTTGGCTCTAATGGACTTGTTTTACCGCCATTAATGCCCTGAGCATCACGCATTCCGTCTTTATCTAATACTGCTAATATTTTTGCTCCACTCATAATGTATCTCCTATGTATTTTTTGAATGTAGATTTTTTTTGTTCTTACTATATTAATCTACCCTACAATCCTACATTTGAAAATATAACGGTAGTCCGTTCATCCTGTTTAATTACGCCTTTTATCAGGATTTCTTTTTCTTAGTAAAATGAATAGATTTATTTTCTCTGATTAACTCATCTGCTTTTAAATCAGCAAGAGCAAGAATAGTATTTGATAAAGCATCATGGGAAAGAAGCTTAAACTTCTCTTCCAGAGCTTTAGGAACACGGAAACCAATTAAGCGGGGTTCATCTTCCGCTACTACTTTAAAGTCGCAACGAACGTATGACGTAGTGAACGGCTGGAGTTCTCCTAAGTCTTCTTCTCGATGCGCCCAGTATGTGCCAGCATTGGGATCGGAAAAGGCCGTTTCCAGAGACAATTTTTCAAAAGTCTCCATATCATCGAGCCATCCGGCAGGTTTTTTAGATTTTTCTTTTTTGTGGTCTGTCATGCTGAAACTCCATCAGATTTCACGAGAAACGATATATATTAGTATATATTAATATATATTAACTTTTATTGCGTCGAGCCTCAACACCGGCTTTGATTTTCTGGCCTACAGCTTCCATCAACAACTCAAACTCTTTACGGGCATCAGATACCAGCGGTAAGCCTGTCTTGTCTTCAAAGATGGTGACGCCGTTGTTGTATGAACGAGGATAGGCAACACGCTTTTTGATGTATGGCAAATCGTAGTCATGGCCTGCTGCCCTGTGTTCTTCCTGTAGCTTGATTAACAGGTCGAGCTGTTCTTTGTTCTGGATCTCAACACGATTAGGAACAACGATAAAATCATTGTCTGTCTTACCCTGTTCACGTAGTTCCTGAACGCTCTTGAGCGTAGCACTGTATGAGCTGGCATCAAGGATAGTTGGAATGATTACGAACGGGGCAAGCTGACCATCACCACCGCTATGAATGCCGGGGCTGTGGTCAAATACGAACACATCAACATCTTTAGAGGTTGGCTTACGAGCTACGTTAAACGTTAGTTTTGTTCCGGCCTGTTCTGCGATGCTCGCAAAGAGCAAACTCCCGCCCTGTGGATCGAGGTCTAACAGAGTTGTCTTTTTGCCGTTGTGTCCAAACCAAGAGGAGATAACGATGCTGAAGAGACTTTTCCCAACACCACCTTTTTTATTGTAAATCGAGATAGCAAGCATACACCTACTCCTTTTGTCCTGTTTTACAGTGACTTAAATGTAGTTAGCCGATTGACTAACCATCAATATATATTAATATATATTAGTATATACTACATTTCAACATAAAAAACGCGAGGTAAAAACATGAGTAAAGATAACGATTTAAATGATTTTGAACAGGCTTTTTCAATGGATGCTCCAATGCCTGATTTCCCTGATTATGAGATTGTGGCCGACAACGTATCCCCAGCTGCAGCTCCGGTTAAGAAGCCAGAACCTGAACCAGAAGTTAACCTTGAGCATGACATGATGGAAGTAAAAAGCCGTATAGATAGCTTTAAAGACGTGCTCAATATTGGCGACAAGTTCGGTATGAGTGACGAGCAAAGGAAGATGATTAAGAACCAGCTTTCAGAACTGGAACTCACTTACGTTAAGCTACAGAAGACGCTTAACCTTGAAGAGCCAGCTCCTACCGCTTCCCTGATAGAACCTAAGAAACCAGAAGAGGCCAAACCAACCGTTCCGGCTGCTGTTGTCTCCGCTGCTGATAGCATACCAGCTCAAGACTTCACTGATCTGGACAAGTTTACTCAAATGAAGAATGAAGAGGCTAAACATCCTGTTAAGGCTAAGAGTCTTAAAGACCGCATCAAGTCTGTTCGTTCTAACATCCGTGAAGAAGAAGAGGGGGAGATCAAGAAGGATAACAGACCTCAATATGTGAAAGACTTCGAAAAAAATCTCATGCCTGAAACTGAATTGAATGTTAAAACCAACGGCAGAAGCCGATATTTAACTAACGATGAATTAAAAAATCTTTTTGGTGATAACTATCTTCATTCAAGGGATAACATAGAAGAAGGGAAACTTACTTCAAGAACTCACTATTTCGGGGATGGTCTTTTAATTAAAGAAACAGAAGACGCTATAGCTATTCGTGGTAGACGTAAAGCTAATGATATTGCTGTTGATTTGATTGATGTGGCTAAACAAAAAGGATGGAATAGTATTGTTTTAACTAAGGGTAATCCTGTATTTATGGAACAGGCTTATATAAGTGCTATAAAAAATGGTATCAGGGTTGAAGCCACTTCTCTTAAACAAGAAGAAGAATTTCAGATGATACACAAAGCATATGATTTAGATCGCTACATGAAGTTTGGCGAACCAAAAAAAGAAGAGATTAAAAAGGAAGAACTTATGCCTGAGTATCAGGTTAAACGTGGTAGAAGTTTAAAAATGTAAAAAGGGGCGAAAGCCCCCTTTCTTTTGGCAACAAAAAACCCGCCGTAGCGGGTCAACAACAAGAGAGTAGAATTTTCTTAGTGAACCAATCCAACCATGTAAGCAAACATACTTACTGTAAAAGATACAGCTACAAAAAAGACTGCGATAGCCGGAACACCCATAAAAACACTAAGAGGGTAAATAGCAACATCAGTTGTTTTGTCTCTGATTTTAGTGATTAAATCAGCCATTGGTAAAAGAACTACTTTAACAGATAAAAAAATCATTACTAAACCAACAATAAAAGCTGGGATGTAGTTGAAAGTGCTAAGTAATGTCATCATTTTAAAACCCTCTCTCGTTGTTTGTTGATTAAATAATATCGTACAGTTTTATGGAATTCAAATTATTTTTTAAGTATTTTTTAAAAGGTGGCTACCACCTTTTATTTATTTCTTTCTTGCTCTTCTTTTGTTTCAAGGAAAGCAACTATTGGTTTATCTTCACTGTTTGTTGTAGCTCTAACATCATAGAATGGATTGGGTAAAATGTTATCAATACCTTTTAAAGCATTAAGCTTGTTATCAACTGTTGCGTATTTTAAACAATAGGCTCTTACTACACATCTAAAATAAACAGCAAATGATAAGAATACACCTGATCCAAATGTCATGAATGATAAAACCTTTGCTGTTGTGTCAATGCCATAATAGATTTTATAACCACCCATCACAGCAACACCAATCATAAAAACAAAAATCACTAAAGAAGCTATAGAGAAGTTTGTGTAATTTTTTTGCCTTACATTTTCATCAGCATTATTTATACAATACAACTCTTCATATGATAACTTCTTATCGTTATTCCCTTTAAACCTATTAAAAAGTTCTATACTGGAGCGAGCTGTTTCAATAGGGGCTTGAACTGTATTAGATGCCGAGTCATATAGATTATTCATAATCTTTTTTGGATTAACAGTAGTGTATGACTTTAAAACATTTTTAGCAGTGTTTTTTACTTTATCTTCAAATTCTTTATCTTTCATAAATATCTCCTTTTGTGTATGTATATAAATTAATTAACACATAAAATAAACACGTCAATAGAATTGATAAAAAAAAGGTAGCGAGTTGCTACCTTTTAGTTAGTTTCAGATAAAAGGATTACTTATTCCTTTGGGTTTAAATCTGTTATAGATTGACCATGATTTCCTTTATCTGCTGTCGTGTTGTTAGTTGGCTCTTGATTATTACCCTTGCCAATATTACCTTCATTACCGCCTTTAGGTTCAATATCTCTTTTCTTCTCACGGTTTCTTGCCATATTTGACATAGAACTTGCTGTAGCTTGTCCTGCTCTTTCAACGGTATTAGTAGTATTACTTTTCGCACTATTAAGAGCTTCTTCTGAACCGCCCATAACTTTACCGCCTAATGAAGTTGCTCTTGCGCCGATCCATTCTAAAACAGTATCAGGAAGAGTAGACATAACTCTTGTAGCGTTCATCGTATTGTTTAAGTTTAAACACATATAAACAGCTATCATTGCTATTGAGTAAGTGATACCTAACCAACCGGAGTCAACGAAGCTTGTTGCTATCAAGAATGTTGCGTTTATGAGGGCAGCCCCCGCACACATCATCACGAAGGAAGCAAGGAAACCAAATATTGCTAACCCCGGCTTTAGTGTTACCACCAGTGTAAGCATATAGCCCTGTCCTTGTTTACCTACAACATCATCAGCATCCGGCGCTAAGTGAGCTAAAACCCACATGGGTGAGGCAACATAAGCTTCTATACACGTAGCCATGTATGACAACACAATCCCCATCCAGATGATATACGGTATCATAGGTATGACGTAAGCAAGCATGATGCCGTTTATCAAGCCTACGATCATCAAGAACGAGAAGAATGGACCAATTATAGTTCCGGCTGCTATCAACACATCTGATAACTTAGGTATCAATGCTAACAATGAAACAGAGCTTGCGCCTATACCCATTGCCGCTACGCCGTTAAGAACGTGATTACCAACGTTTACTTGTTGCGTAATAGATAGCAATTGATCTACTTTACCATCACCCAAGAAAATACCACCGTTTGAATTTGCTCCTCTTAATAGACTTGTAAATAATGAACTATCTTCACCCGCGATATTAGTAGTGTCAGCATTAAGTTTATCAGAGCGATTAACAATATTTTTAACTTTCTCAAAACGAGGGCCAAATCTATCAGCTAAATAATTTAAACGTTCAGCAGCCTGACCGGAGGAAGCTGGAATACTATTCATAGCTGCGTTAGTCCCATTTATAGACTGAACGATTTTCATGTAATAAGCGCCGAAGAAAGCCCACCCCTTTTCTGTTATATCAGCAATTGAATCAACTTTAATTGCTTGAGCCATTGCTAATTTACCTGCGTCATTCATTGATTTTTTATAAGCTGCCGTCATTTCTTCAATTTTATCATTAATAGGTTTTGGATTTGCTGGATCAGCTTTAACTAAAGTATCTGAGTAAGCGATAGCATCTAAAACCATTTTGTTGAGTGCCTTAGCCTGAGCTTGTTGAACCGCATTTTGAATTGACGAAACATCAACTAATGGTTTATATCCAGATCCAGACGCAAGAGCATTTTGTTGTTCACCAGAGTTTGATACATCTAATCTAAGAAAACCGCACATTTGAGATTTATCACCTGTATTCCAGTCATCTTTTAAACCACCAAAGTTATAGCCGATTACTCTTTTTCCATCGCTTTTTGCTTCAAAGTTCTGAACACTAAAATATTGAATATTACCTCTAAAATATTTAGATGATTGAGCTAATTCTCTTGCTGTTTCTTCATTATATATTTGAACGCACGCAGCACCCAAAAGCGTATCTTTAGCAAGTTTTCTTATCTCAAGATTAGAACTTACACTTGAATAATCAAAGAATATAGTTATACAGGCAATAGCGAGAGGTATCATTGTTCCTGCTAAACCAACCCCAGCTTTTATAAATGAGTAAATCACCATGTGAATCGCACAAAAACCAGTTGGCATAGGAAGAAGCATAGCCGTTCCTAAAGCTGTTCTTATAGGAAGCCACATTGAAGACCATTTCTTACCTAACATCTCACCATCATGAGCTGTAGCCATTGTTCCAGCAATTAATGTATATGCTGCTAAGATACCACCCAACACTAAAAGAAAGCTAAGAAATAAAGCCATTATTCCAGAGAATACGCCTAAAGCTTCAGGGTTAAGATATTTGTCTACAAAGTTGTTCATAAACCAATCTGTTGATAATGGAGTTAACCAATCCATTGAAAAAGTATCAGCACTCGCATTTGTCGCATACAATAGCATTGCCATTATAAGCAATATTTTTTTAATCATAAAATATCTCCATGTAATTTATATAAAAGTTTTTTTCTGATGTTTTTGTTATTTTTATTAAACGCCATTATTTAATAAATAATATATTTTAAAAGATTGTCAATAGGTAGCGGTTTGCTTGACAATATTAAATTTAAATTATATTTAATTATATATATAGAAAGGAGGTGTTAAAGAATGGGTAATACAAAAGAATATGTAATTCATCCTTTTGTTGCGGGTGAATGTTCGATTGATAAGTTTGAGTCAGAAGAAATAGCAGTGATTGATATAATAACAAGAGAAGAGATAGTGTATTGCGATCCGGGCTGTTATTTGATTAGCAGATCGCTATTAAACACATTAATAGAAAGTAATGTTGATTGTGTGAACATCATTAAACATGAAGATTTAAAAATAAAGTTTAGTGTTAAACACAACATGGAACATCCAAATAAAAGAATACCAAAATGGTATAGATTGATACCGTTTAGTAAAGGAGAAGAAAGGAAAGAAATATATTTAAATGAAAGCAATAATCTTATCGTAAATGAAAGAATACTTAATCTATTAAAAAAACACAGAGTTAAAAGGTTAAAAATAGAAGAGTATGAAGATGAACATGAAGCAAAGATAATAGAAGAAGAAAAGGCTAAACCAGTATTCATAACAGAAAAAAACAACACAATGAAGCAAATCATCATTTTTGTTGTGATAATGGCTGTTGTCGCTTATTGGTTCTTTAACTAAAAATGGAGAAAACAATGAGTGAAACGAACTGGTTAGAAATAGAGAGTAAAAATCATATAAAAGTGATTAATGATACAAAAATAAACAAGCAAGATGAAAAGATAGCTATACGTGTTGAGCGTAGTTTATTACGAAAGATAAAGGATATAAGTATGGGGAGCATTTCATATGCTGTTTGTTCTTTAGCTGATTACGCTCTTAATGATGTGATAAAGAATAAAAAACATCTTGTTCTCAAGAGAGAGAAAACAGGCAATGTGTCTTATCAGTTGAGAGATTACATTGATAGCGACACAAACCATATATCTATCACTTGTGAGCGTAGCGACATAAGCACAGATCTTACAAGAACTACAATTTGGGCTTACGAAAACTTTATACAGAGGATAAAAGCAAATACGAACTCATACTATACGATAGCTGTTATCGGCCTTGTTAAATATGGAATAGATTTGCTGGATACCAAAAACAAAACATTGATGATTACAAAAAAGGAGAGAGAATATGAAATCATGCGATAAGAATAAAAAGCTACTACTGGATCTTTTGGCGTTCATAGCATTTGACATGCTGGATGAGAAATACAACAACAATAAGTTAATCATAACAAACAGAGCAAAAAAATATTTAGATAATAACTACACTGGTAGATTTGATTACATCATGAATTTAAAGCCTGAAGTTATCGCTTCAACCTTCATGAAAGAAGGGATAGAAGGCCATATCTTCGCTTACAGTGATAAAGATGAAGATATTGAGGATTTATTTGATTATGTTGTCAGAGATAAGTTAAGGGCTTACATAGATAACACAAAATACAATCAGGATGAGTTAACTAAAGAGATAGAGATTTTAGCTAAAGAGTTTCACAATGGATATATGAAGAACTATTCATTCCTAAACCAAATATTATTGTATGTATGCGGTTGCTATAAAATAAAACCTCGCCTTGAAAAACCAATCATGATTGCTTTATAAAACATTTTGTTATTTAAAATACTGTATGTTAGATTACCCCTTTACTGTATGGTTAAGGGGTTTAACATGAGCGATCTTTCTCACTTATCAAACATCCGTTCTCTGCGTAAAATCGCCAATGAAATTGGTGATGAAGAGTTCTTAGTGTTCGCTGAAAAGGTTGAGGCTGTAAAGGAAGAGATCAACAAGCGCATTGAAGAAGAGAAGCAAAAGCAGCTACTGGTTGAAGACAAGCTTAAAGCTACTACTGAACTACTCCAGTCAGAAGGCTTTGAAGTGAGCTTAGACAGCGTGAGAGCGTTCCTGTTGGGTCAAATCGAGCTTCCTGCGGCTTCCACTAAGGGTAAAGGCGCTAAGGGCGTTAAACGTGGTTCTGTTGAGCCTAAGTACGCTTATACAGACAGTGAAGGGCAAGAACAGACATGGACAGGTCGTGGACGTATGCCGTTAGCTCTGAAAGCATTGATCGATGGCGGTAAGGAGCTGGAAAGCTTCCTGATCAAAAAAGACTAATAACAACCGTCAATACCAGAGAAAACCAAGCCCCTATTCAGGGGCTTTTATTTGGATTAACTTTTCTTAAGAAACTTTCTTTTAGCAATTTTATACTCATCCCTTTTCATCTCTTTGTTTATTTTGTAAGCCTCATATAACAGCTTCAACGAAACCAGATTAAAAATGATACCTATTACACCATATCTTGATATGTCTGTTGTCTCGAAAAACAGGTAAAATGAATATCCCGTAAATATCATTGCTACAACTATATAAAACCATGCTTCTAAAACTTTATTTTTCATAATCCAACCTCTTATTTATCGTAAAAGTAAACTGTAATTGGTTTGTCTGAATATCCATCTTCACCATTGGCGCAAGCCGATGTTGTAGTAGCCATATTTAGCTCTAAACCATTTTCTATATTTTTAACTTCTGTAGATCCAACAACTATTTTAAAATAACTTGCTCCGGCTTGTGAAACGAACTTAGGGCAAGCATCTACAGATACGTTCTCAAACCCAATATAAAAGCTTCCATCGTAGTAAGGTTCTATTAAGACGTTCGCGCCCCAACTATCCCAAATCAGATTATCATCAACTATATCTTCTGGAACTATCTTAGACTTGATTACTGCGTCTACTGATAAACCTGTGAAGTCGGCTTGTCCAGCATACAGATTTTTAATACCTGCGTTTAATGTTCCCAATATTTTAATATCACTGTCAATTTTTTGACCTGAACTTACTTTAGGGTAAACCATAAATACAGCTACTATGATTGCTGCTATAACACCAAAAACCAACAACAACTCTAACAATGAAAATCCTTTCTTCCTTTTCTTACTTAATATGTGTGTCATAAATAACCTTCCTTTTTAAATGATGGATGTAAACATAACAGTTGAGCTTTCTTGTGATGCGCAAGCGGCTGTAGCTTTGGTTATGTCTATTCCATACCCTTCTTCTAAGTTCTTAACATCAGTGCTCCCGTTATCGTTGTATACTGTGATACTCACAAAATTACCGGAAACCGCTGTAATGAGTTTTGCGCAAGCATCAGGGGGAACGGCATCATACATAATGTTGTATTTGCCATGATTGCCGCTGTATTCAACGCTTACATTGCCTTTCCACTCGTTCACTAACTTCCCATCCAAGATCATGTTGTCAGGGGCGTTCTTAGACGCAATGAAGCTATCAGTATTCAATGATGAGATCTTAGCTCTGCCGCCGTAGAGTGATTTCACTCCCGCTTGAATAGCTGTTATGTTTCTGCTCTCTTTATCTATCTTTTGTGAAGCCTGAACTTTTGGAAAAACTATAAAAGCGGCTATTATTATTCCAGCTATAACACCTAACGTTAAAAGCAATTCTAATAGTGAAAACCCTTTTTTACTTTTCCTGTCTTTTAATAATATAAAACTATTTATCATAATCATTCTCCTTTGTCGTTTCGTTCAATTTCATTTTCTTCTTTTGATTTGATATTCTTATCCTTTTCAAAAATATTCATAATGTTGTATTTTTGACGAAACATCCAAGGTAATAAAGCTCCTGCCATATAAAAACCAACTCCATATGAATAGTATATAAACATTTTATCAGCTACTTCTTTATTTATGCCCAACTCATTTTTTAAGAGAATGGTTGTCGAGCAATACAGCATAACAAAAACCCCAAACCTAATAACGAACATAGAGAAATCTTTTAATAATTTACCTCTTTTACTATCATCATCTGAATACTCTTTTAATATTCTTGTTATTTTATCTATCATATGCCACCTCTCTTTTTTGTCTGTTTTGATTTTTATAAATAACACCACCTTCTTTAAGAAACTCATCAATAAAATCTGACCATGTTTCTATTTCTTTTTCTCTTGTTTCTGTTCCCATACTCACCTCTCTTTTGTTAAATACTCCAATATATATCTGCTTTAAAATGCTCTGCTGGCTCGTTCACATAAGCCTTAAACGGTATAACAGCAAGAGCTTGATTGATGTAGCCAGATCTTTTATATGATGCTCTTATCTGATTGAAACCATGCTTAATGTGGGCTGGTATAATCTTACGTGCTTCAAGTCTGTCTATTAATGCTATTATTGATACTAATCTGTCATTCTTTATTAAAAATGCGCTTGATATAAACTCACTTCCGTTATGTAAACCTAATCTTTTTAAATCTCTTATTATGTCTTTTTTCATTTGTACCCCCTCAAATAAATATTACCCAAATAAAATACTCATAGTTATAAGTGCGCCAAGTATTGGTATTAGTCCATAAATAGAAGCCGGAGGAATAAAAAATGCCATACACATCATAATCACACCTGCTATAAATTTTTTACCATCTGTCTTTAACAATTTATGGATAACACCCATTATTATCGGTATTAATCCTGACATTGTTATTACCATGCCTGTAAATATAATAAAAAAAATATTCACCCCCATATCAGTCATGCTAATTTCCTCTATGAGTTTTTCAGGAAGCAATAAAAGTGTTGAAAAGGAAACTGAACTTATAAACAATCCCAATATCACACGAAATAAATCGTTTTCAATGTATTTTTCTTGAACTTCCTTTAAGTATGTTTTTGTTTTTTTTATCATAATAACTCTCCTTTATTTGTGTATAATCAATTAATACTATATTTAAAATGTTAGTCAAATAAATATATACTTTTATTTTAAATATCAGACGAGCGGATTAGTTAAACCATTTTTTAAGGTATTATTTTTTCAAATATATTGATCCAGAAATCAATTGGGCCAACAATTATACGATTATTACCTACTGCCAATCTTACACGGTTATATTTAGAATTTGGAAGTGTTAGTATTCTTATAATGGTAGGTGTATTCCTTTGTAATTCTTCTTCTTTTGCTTTGTTTTTACTCAACCAAACAACACCAAGGTTAACTCTATCGTCAGACCATTTCTGTATTTTCGTAATTAAATCTAACTTATCAGATTTAATTTTGTTTTTACATATTTCATCTGTATATAAACATTCTTCATCATTCAGTTGTATTCTTTTGTTTTCTAAAGAAAGACTAATAAAATCAATGTTGGATTTTTTTATGGCTGAAGCATATTGTTCATCATCAAAATCTAAATCAAGGAAGTATCTATTATTCTTTAATATATTTTCATAGTTATTTTCATTGACAACATCATAAGTTATTTGATTGTCATATTTTCTCTCTGATAAAGTTTCCGTAAAAAGAGGTATTAAAAAAATAAGTAAAAACAGAAGAAAAGCTATAACTGTTTTACGTCCTACTTCTATTTCTTCCCCAGCCTCTGACTCAATTTTTTGTTGAACGTTAATGTTTAAATCTTTCTTAATGCCTTTGTTTTTAATGTTTTTTTTATTCTTACTCATAATGAATCTCCTTTATTTGTGTATATTCAATTAATACTATATTTAAAATGTTAGTCAAATAAATATATACTTTTATTTTAAATATCGGATGAGCGGATTAGTTAAACCATCTCTATTTAAAAATAAAAGCCCGGAAGGTTCTTCTTAAATTTGACAATAACAAATTAAAGCGTTATAAAATATAAGTAAGCATGGGTTTCATGGGTGTTTCCCATCTTATAGGATGTTTAATTTGATAAGTTATATATTCTGACGGCCAATCTACAATATATAACGGTGATTAGAACATGGGGTTTAGGCTCCATGTTTTTTTTGTGTCTATCTGTCCCACCTGTCTGATAACTTAATTATTAAAAATCAATCTATCTGAATAACCAACCTTAATCGCATTAAATAAGAGTTCATTTTTGTTATAACAACTTTATTTTTCATATTAATCTCCTGATAAGGGGTTTCCCCCTTATGCTGCTTGTCTTTCGTTAATGGTTGTCATGAATGCTTTAGCTTGAGCTGAGTAGCCTCTCCAATTGTGGTGTATGTCTGCCCCTGCTTCGATTAGAACGGTCATAACAGCCTCATCACGTCTTATGTAAGCCATTTGAAGGGCTGTAGTGTTGTCTACGTGGGATTTGAAGTTAACTCTTGCTCCAGCCTTTATAAGCAAGCTTGCTTTTGATCTGTCTGCTCTGAAAATCGCTGTCATACCAATGTTGTTTCTATGATTGACATTAGCCCCTTTGTTTAAAAGAAGATTTGAAGTCATATAATCAGAGAAGAACAACGCTGTATTGCCGTCTTTATCTTTAGCATTTATATTGATGCCAGCATTTATTAAAGCTTCTGCTTTAAGGTAGTCAGCACCAAACAAAGCTGTTTTACCTTCATCGTTTATAAAGTTTAAGTTAATATCAGGATGAGTTATCAATACTCTTTTCACTAAATCAATATCATTGCTGAATAAAAGTTTTTCAATTCTGTTTTCTTTTGTGTTTGTAAATGCTTTTACTTTGTTTAAAATAATACTCATGTTAATCACCTTTTCCTTTTCTATTGTGTATATTAAATAGATAACATATCTAACCCAATTGTAAATATTAAAAAGAATGTATTTTAATAAAACAGGACGGACGGATAACCTATACTACTTTTTTGAAATATTTTCTCAATTAAAGTTGACTTATATATAATAAGTGCTAATTAATATATAAGAGACAAGCAATCTTGTCCTTTATATAAAAGTTTTTATGTTTATGATGCTTCACCTTTCTATGTATGTGTGTGTATGACTAAAGCCCTCTCACCGGGGCTTTTTTCTTTTCTATTATCCTTCCAGTTAAATTAATAATCATTTAAATATAGAGTGTTTTACTTATACCGCTTATCGGATAGTTAAAATAAAAGTATATATTTATTTGACTATTATTTTAAAAGTGTTATTAATTATATATAACAGAAAAACAAAAGGAGATATGTTATGAATACAAACACTTTAAATACAGTTTACAACGCAATGATAAATACTATGAATATGGTTGAGTTTGATTTAGATAGCGGATTTATTTTGTGCCAGAATGAAGATTATGATTATACTGAAATAGGAAGAACTTATTACAGCAGAAATGGGAATCCAACATTCTATTTGATACATGATAATGAAACTCACTTTTTAATCAAAAAAAATAACACAATTTACAAGAGAGTCAAAAAAGAAAATATTTCAGAGGTTATTCCAGCATTGTTAGAGCTTCTAAAAAAAGATGGTCATCAAATAACAATGAAACACTAACCCTTACAGCCCCTTCGGGGGCTTTTATTGTTTTGGTATATTTATTTTTGATTTTTATTTTAAATATGCTATTAATTGAACTGGTAAATAAATAAAGGTGATTATATGAAAAAAACAAAAACATTATTTGAGCAATTAAAAGATAGAGCTAATCAGCTTTCGGCGGGTGAAGCAATAATAGTGCTTGACGAAATCAATAAAAAAGAAGGGTTTGAAAATGCTGTTATCTTTCTCAACAGTAGAATGAAACATATTAGAAAGGCAATTCTTAAAGACACGTTCACACTACAGGGGTGTAGGAACGTCAATCATAAGCTGGCAAACGAGCTTATCGCTACAGTTCAAAAGGAACAGTTATCAGCCATCATACAGGCCACAACAACCAACAATGAAGCTACCACCAGAAAGCGTATGTAAGACTGAAAGAGAAGAGGACGAGTTTAGTGTTCTCTTCTCTCTGATTGTTCACTCACTTCATTACCTTGCCAGCTTTCACTAACGCTTTGAGTTCAGTCTCTGATAACAGCGCATTGTGAGTAATAGCTGAGTATACGTTTCCAACCTTCCAGATCTCCGGCTGTTCAGTAGCTTTAAGCACCACGACAGGCTCACAGTCTTCACCTTTCTCATAAACCCATATAGCGGGGTGGTTAACGCCGTTCTCGTCCTCATACTCCTTTAAATCAGTATCAAAATGCTTGTTCAGTAGAGTGATCAGTTTCATAGTAGTTTCCAGTTTTC
>OIEW01000107.1_pt1 | contig 31044 bp, 28 predicted proteins | sample 1581891 | NCBI WGS metagenome assembly OIEW01 (sample SAMN07977758, study PRJEB24534) | human gut metagenome
ATCCAATTTTGTATCAGGAATGGCCGGACCGCTCAACTTACCAATTTGCCATGCCCAGTTCATATACCCCGACAGATTTTCATTGAAAGAATGGGTGAGCTCAAGCTCCACACCACGCCGCTTTTCTTCTCCGTAGTTGATATACTGTTTGTGGTGGATATATCGGTTCTTCTCCATTTTGCCTGTCTCTTTATTTAATTTATCTTCATAGCCATAAAAAGAGGTGTAGGCAATTTTATCTTTTGTTTTTACCTGATAGGCATTGAGAGACATGTTGGTCTTAGGGGATAATTTTTTCTTAACCCCGATTTCATAAGTGTCCGATTTTTCCGGATTTAAGGCAGGATTCGGGATTACGTTCCCCATACCGCTTCCGCCATAGCGGTAAATATTGTAAAGCGGCGGCGGATTGAAGGAATGTCCGTAAGACACATAGTAGTTTGTATTTTCATCGGCCTGATAGCTGAAAGCTACTTTCGGGCTGATTTCATTGTAGGTTTTTCCTTTTGAGGAATAGTCATATCCCTTGTCTTTTACCTTGTCTTCTCCGTCGGCTTTCCAGAAATGGCCGTCTCCTTTTTGGAACCGGTCATACCGTACGCCCAGATAGACCGTTGCGGGATCGGAAATTTTCCATTCATCCTGGACATAAAGTGCCATATTTTTTACTTTGCCCTTATCATGGGCATAGTATTTTGTTTTTGAGTCTTTATCTTTCCACCGGGAAAGATTGAATCTGTCCTGGTCCATTTCTTCCTGTTTCAAATTCAGTCCGGCTACGATGGTGTGGTTGTCTCCCACTTTTTCCCATGCTTTTTCCAAATTGAAATTGTAAATTTTTTCGGGATGGCTCGAGTAGTCCCCGGCACCTTCCCAATCTGCTTTTTTATATTTCTTATCAACAGTAGCACTGGTAAAGCCGTTATATTTATCCCGCGAATAGCTCAGGGAAGATTCCAACTTATTGGCTGTATCCTTGAAAGAAAGAATATGCCTTTCTTTCACGCCTGCACCACGGTATCCGTAAAAACGGGATGTAGGAAGCTTTAAAATGTCCCCCTTCTGTGTTTTTACGGTGCCGCTGAATACCATATTTCCATTCGCATCCTTTACATAACTGAAAGGATTGTTATACTGATAGTTGCTTTCCGTATGGGCATAGGAATATTTAACAGACTGGGTATCATTGATATCATACTTCACATAGGCGTTATACCCTTCATACTTCCACGATTTTTCACCGCGGCCGCCATAGACATAGCTTCCGTCAGACAGAACAGGCAAATCGGCTGTATAGTCTGCTTTTTGTCCCTTTTTCCCTGCAGCTGCCCTGTAGAACCCGCGGAATCCGTCGGATTTTCTTTCTTCATACCCCATCCCGAAGGACCATTTTTCATTGGCTTTTGAATGGAGGTAGACGGATTTTTTCCAGGTGTTATGACTGCCGTAAGAAAGATTTGCCGTTGCCGTCGTTCCTTTTTCTTTGGCTTCTTTTGTCGTAATATTGACGACACCGCCGACAGCATGTCCGCCGTAAATGGAAGATGCCGCTCCGCGGAGTACTTCGACGCGTTCGATATTATCGACCGGAATGTCATTCAGATTCACCGAGCTGTTGTAGGTGCTGTTCATCTGGACGCCGTCGACAAGAACAAGAATATTCGTTGTATCAAAACCGCGCAAATTGATTTCGCTGCTGTCGCCTTTCCTGTTGATGTAAAGACCGGGCATCTGACCGATGGCATCACGGACGGTATGAATATTTTTCTTTTCCATGTCTTTCGCCGTGATGACGCTGATGCTCGAAGGCACCTTTTGGATTTCTTTCATCGTTCTTGTCGCGGTAACAACGACCTCATCAAGGGAATAAACGGGCATTTCTGCAGCATCGGCCCCTCCCATACAGGGTACGCCTGCCACGAGCATGCCGAGCACACCGGCTTTCAAAACATCTTTCTTCATGATATCCTCCTTTGATTATCTGTGATTCTGTCTTTATTATGTGATTCTGTCTTTATTATATGTTTTATATATATTTTTTTCTATATATTTATTAAAAAACCAATTTTTATATTCATTTATCTTTTTTCTGTTTCCTCTTTTATTTCTCAAGAGTAAATTCTGTTTTTCCTTTCATGAAATTAAAAAACCGCCCTTTCCGGGCGGCTGTTTTATACAGTCAGAGAAGCCAGCGGTAGAATCCGAAGTAGGCCAGTATGGAAAGCGTAACGACTCCTGCTGCGGAAATGCTGAACATTTTGATAAAGAGCCGATCCAATTCTCCTGCAGCGGCTCCCGCTTCTGCGGAATAAGCGGCGAGTGCCAGTGCTCCTCCCGTAGAAAGAGGACTGATGCCTGCCGTATTCGATACCATGGAAATCGCCGTCACCCATTCGACGGGATTTACGGAAATACTCATCTGCTGGATGATATGGGGAATGGTCGGTATAAGGGTAGGCATGACGACACCGGAAGTGGAAGAAAACCAGGACATGACGCCTGCCGTTACGCCGAGAATCGTTGTCGCCGTTTTCGCGCTCATCACGGAGGCAAGCGATGCGGAAAGCAAGTCAATTCCGCCGAGAGCGATAATAACATTCATGAGGACACCGACACCGCAAATCAGAAGCAGTGTGCCCCAGGGAATCTTTTTCAAGGCCTGCTCTTCATCGGACACACGAAGGAAGGAAAGGACCATGGCCACCGTGAAACTGGCGAGGCCCACATTGACTTTGAAAAGCATGACAAGTCCCACCATGCTCGCTATACCGATAAGAGTGACAATCTGCTCTTTATTAAAAGCAGGAATATCGGAAAATTGTAAAACCACGTCGGATTTCAATTTATAACCGCCGAATGCGACATACACAAGGGCCGCATAGACGGTGGAAGATAAAACGCCGTTCACAAGAAGGGGCAGTTCGATGCCGGTAAGGCCGAATCCCTGGCAAAGGTCAAGTCCGATAATGCCTGTCGCCGCCAGAGGTGACATACCGCCTCCCGCCGCACCGAGGAAAATAATGGCTGCCAGCATGGCCGGATTGATTTTCATTTCCACCGCAAGGGTCATGCCGAATACCATCATAATCGCCGTCGTCGGAATCGTTCCCGGTCCCAGTGCGGATAAAACGGTAGCAAAGATATACATCACGACAGGAATCATATAGGTGTGCTTTCCTGCCAGCACGGTGATTTTCCGTGTCAAAAGTTTCAGTGTCCCATTGATTTCCGCGAGCCCGAACAGATAAGTCACGCCGAGAAGCATAAGAAATAACGAGTAGTTAAAGCCGCCGATGATGTCACGATCGGCCATGCCTGCGATTTTCCCGAGCAAAAGTGCAAAACCGATACAAACCAGTCCTGTATTCATCTTGCGGAAAAATCCGAGAAAAATGGCGCCTGCCAACGAAAATAAAGATAATAAAGCCATAGGTTTCCTCCATACCTGAAATACATGGGTATAGTTCTCGTGATGGCCAGATTCGTTATTATTGTTATGTCTGTCCTAATTTCCTCAAAATAATATCATGAACGATAAAGAGGAATAAAATAACCAATCTCTATATAACCTATTCTTTATTCTGTTTTATAAACTTATTTTCATAACTCTGATTCTGAATCAGAATAACAGCATTCTTTTTGTCTCTTTTTTTGGACAAAAAGAAAAAGTTATGACAGTATTTCATAACTTTCAAGGTCTCCATTTCTTATAGATAGTTTTTATAAAGAAATATAAAGAAAGCGAAATCGTTCCCGCTATTCCGGTTCTACCAAAAAACGGCTCTTCCGCAGAAAAGCCGTTTCTCTTATTTGCCGAACGCACCGGGATAGACCCGGGATGCTATTTCATAAACCGCATCTGCAAAATACTGGGACGATGCATAACGGTACCGGTCTTTTATTTTTATAATCTGTCTTTTTTGCACGGCCTTCACACCCTGCAAAGCAGGATCGGACAGTACTTCCTCTATGTAGCCGTCAATATCCTCGCCCGTGCGGCTGACAAAGGCCCTCTCGGGAAAAAGGAAATAGTCGGGGTTAACGGCAAGGATTTTCTCTTTCGAAAGATGACCGCCCCGTTCCAATCCTCCCAGGGCCGCTCCGTTTTTCACGCCTGCCATGGTACAAATCTGATGAAACAAGCCGTCTTTACTTCCGAAAACGCCGTTCATGGAATAGGCCATAAGAATTTTTCTGTCCTCTTCGGGAATGGAAGAGAGCGTCGTCCTGACTTTTTCAAGCTTTCTCTCCATCTCACGGAGCATTTCCTGACCCTTTTCTTCTTCCCCTACCGCCTGTGCGGTCATCCGGATATGACTGACCACGCCCTCATAATTCAGGGCAGGTTTCATCTCGCAAACAGGTATCCCCATATCACGGAGTGTGGCAGCTTTATCCCTGTCGCCCGCGGTCTGCATGATTACAAGATCCGGTTTCAGCGCCAGAATCTGTTCCGTACTGAGCGTTTCCGGTAATTTTCTTCCCACCTTTTGCGCCTCTTCATAAATCAGCGAATCCTTTTCATCGTACGCCTCCTGCGGCAGTGCAGTAATCCGTCCGGGATCGACGAGATGAATCAGTATTTCATTCAGTCCCAAGGTGGAGGCATAAATCCGCTCCGGTTTTTTCGTAAAAGTAAGAGTATGACCGAATTCATCGGTCACCTGATAGGCAACGGAAGCTCCGTCTTTTTCGGCAGGAATACCGCATCCTGCGACGGCAAGAAGGCCGCACACCAAAGCGATATTCATAAAAAATTTCCCTATTTTAGAAATATTCATTTCATTCCTCATTTCTGTTCTATGATGATTTGTATCCAGTATATAATTTTATTTTCTAAGTTTCTACCCGCGGTTTTTTTATGAAGTCGTTCCCATCATTTGGAAATACAATTCATCCCTGCCGTCATTTTTGAAATTCCGTTCTTTGGTTTCTGCTCACACTTGCCCCTTCCGTCAACCTGTCGGTTGACACCTTCCCCGACAAGCGGGGACGGCTTACGTTTCATATTCTTTGGCTTGAGATTATTCGGCAATAACGTCTTTCGATTTATATAAAAACTCTGAATTCTTTCTTTCTTGGTGTCAGCTTCCCCCGAATACGGAGGGAAGTGCCGAGCCTGCAAGGTGATAGGGGCAAACGTGCGTACACAGGTCAGAATATGTAATACCTGTATCCTTTGCCAGATTCTTCACTCTTTCCCGTACTTTTTCATAACGATATTCCCGACCGCTTTTTACGACCGTTCAAGAATGACAGGCAGGTATTTAATACCGTTTTATAAAAAACTCTTTTATGTTTCTGCTCACACTTGCCCCTTCCGACGGCTCCGCCGCCACCTTAGCCAAAGGCAAAGCGTCTCACACACTTTTACAGCGTCGCTTTGCTCCTCGAAAAGTGGTTCGCTTGCTTCCCGACAAGCGGGGACGGCTTGTCGGTTTTCATTCTTCCTTTATTTCCCATCATGCGGAGATGACTTTTTTATATGAGTCATTTCGTTATTTTTTGTTTTTACTCATATAAAAACTACGAATTCTTTCTTCCTTAGTTGTTCGCTTCCCCCGAACACGGAGGGAAGTGCCGAGCCTTGCGAGGCGATAGGGGCAAGCGTGTGTACACAGGTCAGAATCTTCTTTCGTTTCTACTCATACTTGCCCCTTCCATCAACCTGTCGGTTGACACCTTCCCCGACAAGCGGGGACGGCTTGCGTTTTTCATTCTTCCTTTATTTCCCATCATGCGGAGATGACTTTTTATATGAGTCATTTCTATATTTTTCGGTTTTACTCATACAAAAACTATGAATTCTTTCTCCCTTCGCCGTTACACAGGAACAGCTTGCGGTTTCAATTCTTTTTTCTATTATCTTATATATAAAAGAGCAGGCTTGCGCCTGCCCTTGTTTCTGTCCTTTTTTGAAATGATTTCAGTCCAGTCCCAAATATTTTTTTATTTTTTCTATATCCCCTTTATAGAGATAGCCTTTCCCGATTTCCATAAGCAACGGAATTTCTCCGGTGTCTTTGCCGAAACGGCCGTTGGCTTCTATCAGCATGCCCAGGTCTTTTGCGGGAATATCGAGTGATGTGGGAAGTCCGAGGAATTTCAGCACTTTTTCGATGCGTTCTGCCGTTCCTTTTTCCGTGAGTCCCAGCATTTCCGATGCTGCGGTCATCATGTACATGCCTGCCGCCATGGCTTCTCCGTGGGTAAGTGCCCGGTCGTCAAAGCGGTAATAGCTTTCTGCCGCCCTTCCGATGGCATGACCGAAGTCAAGAATGCGTCTTTCTTTTTTATCCGCCGGATCCGCTTCTACAAGGCGTGATTTGATTTCTATGCAACGCCGTATAATTTCCGGAAGTTTCTTGAAAATTTCTTCTTCCGTACTGGCTTTTTCAAAAATTTCAAACAGTTCTTTGTCGGCTACACAGCCAACTTTCACCGCTTCTCCCAGTCCGTTGTGAACGTAGCGCAGCGGCAGTGTTTTTACCAAGCCGGGATCGACATACACGGCCTTCGGGTAATAAAAAGCACCGATTAAACTTTTCTTTTTCCCTAAATCGATGGATACTTTACCGCCGATGGCACTTCCGATTTGTGCGAGCAGTGAAGTCGGTACCTGCACGTAATTCATTCCGCGGTGGAATGTGGCGGCCACAAAGCCTGTCACATCACCGACGACACGTCCGCCCAAGGCTACCAGGAGATCCGTTCTTTCCATCCCGAAATCGGCAAGACTTTCGTAAACTCTTTTGACCACCGATAAATTCCGTGTTTTTTCATGGGGAGAAAGTACCATCATAAGAACGTCCGTCCCCGCCGCTTCAAGCTGTGCTTTCAAGTCCTGCCCGTAAAGTCTGTCGAGGCCCGCTTCTGTGAGAATGACCGCTTTTTTTGCACCTGTGAGGTCCTTGATTTCTTTTCCGATCCGGCCGATCAGCCCCCGGTCAATGATGACATCATAGGAATTTGCACCTAAATCAATATGTACCTTATCCATAATGTATCCCTCCCTTTTTTATATTATAGCAGAATACGGCCATAATACTCCAGAAAAGAAAGGAAATATGATTTTCCCGCGTCTTCTCATCCTATCTTTCACTCCGTTTTTGCATTACAATAAAAACAGCAAAGGATAAGGACTATGACTGACTTTTATTTCCGCCATAAAAAAGAAATCCGCCGGATGGCTGTATTTTTTCTCACTGCTGCAGTGGGACTTCTTTTGGTGGCACAAATCGCAGCTTTTGCGGCGGCACAGATTTTTAATTATGCCGTAGAAAAACAGCATATGTTGAAAGGGACGATTACGGCAGAAAAAATCTCTGCCGATATCGCCGGTTACGTGCTTTTTAAAAACTTGCAGTGGAATGATGAAGCAAACCGTCCCATTTTATTTGTTCCCGAGGTACGTATGAAGGTACGTCCCTGGGATATTCTGCGCGGTAAATTGCGGGCCACTGCCATTTCGGATATCAAGCTGAAAGATGCTTCTTTTGCCCTGTATTTCGATAAAAATATGAATGTCGATCTCATTGCCCGGCCCGAAAAGAAAACGAATGAACCGGCCGGACAGAAATTGACCTTGGATGACCATATCAAAAACTTCACACGAAACGGAAATAAGATGAAGTTTCAACTCCATTTGGACAATTGCCGTATGGAAGCTTTTTATGACACACGGCATTTTATTCTTTCCCATGTAAATCTTCACGCTTCCGTTGATACGGAAAAATCGCTTTTCCTTGATTTCCGTTCCGGCTCATTCGGCGGCACGGCGGTAGGAGACGGTATTTCCCTCTACGGGGATATCGACATGACCCGTCCTGAGCATGAAGTGAACATGAATGCCGTTTTTTCGGGAATCGATCCGTCTTCCCTCGGTTTCGGCGAAAGTATCCGCGATAAAATGGATCTTACCGCCACTGCAACAGGTCCGCTCAAACGTCCGCTTGCCCTGGGCCACCTGTCGATGAAAACACTTTCCATTCCCGCTCTTGATTTCACCCAAGTGGAAGGAAATGTCCGGTACCGCGGAGGGCGTTTTGATTTCACCAATGTCACCGGCCGTGTCTACGGCGGAAGGCTCGAGGCCTACGGAAATTACCATATCGATACGAGAGCCTACGACATTTATGTCAAAGGATTCGATCTCGATGCCCGCTATCCCGCCAAAAGCATACGGATGTCCTGCTATGTCGACCTTGACGGAGAAATTCATTGTGACGGCAACTCCAAAAAAACCATTTCTTTCGGCACTTTTTCTTCCGGGAGCGGCCACTATAAATTAATTCCTTTCCGGAAAATCAGCGGCGCTTTCCATAATAAGGGCAAGGCTCTTGATTTCTACAACGTGTCCATTGAAACGAAAGCAGGCACATTCACGACCGATGCCTTTCATATCATAAACGGCAAAGTAACGCTCGGCCCTATTGATTTCACCGGCGACTCTCACAGCGCCACGGACATTCTTCCCCGTGTAAAAGGCGTAAAAGACACAGTGCAAAACATAAAGAGAAATATAGGGGAAATCAAAGAACACATACATGATTTAAAAAATTATAAAGAATCTTCCTAAAAAATTCTTTTCTCTTTTATTTTTTAGGAAAAATATTTTCTGAAGCATTTTATTTTTATATAAATACTTGTATAATTAAAAAAGACGGTAAAGGAAACCGATTCAATGGGTAATCCCGAAAGGGGATTTTTATCCGTTTCCGTGAAATGTTTTGCGGAAAGCGGTGTAAAAAGAAATAACCGGCCTCGTGACCGGGTTGAGTTGGCTTCCTTTTTCATGTTTTACCAGCTTGTAACAGAAAGGTCGTGGCGCAGCAGAAATGAAAGATTTAGTGCGACTCGAAAATATTACCAAACGCTATGATGGCCATATCATTATTCCGCCTTTGAATCTCACTATCCGTGACGGTGAGTTTTTGACTCTTCTCGGTCCTTCCGGCTGCGGAAAAACGACTTTGCTCCGCATCATCGCCGGTCTTGACCGTCCCACGTCGGGAAAAATCATTCTTGACGGGCAGGATATCACAGACTTTCCCCCTTATAAAAGAAATGTAAATACGGTTTTCCAGAATTATGCTTTATTTCCCCATATGACGGTGGAGGAAAATATCGGTTTCGGCCTCAAAATGAAGGGCGTTGCCAAAGAGGAAGCGGAAGTGCGTATCGCAAAGGTACTGAAACTCATCCAGCTTGAAAAACTGAGAAAGCGTTATCCCGGCCAGATGTCGGGAGGACAGCAGCAGCGTGTCGCTATCGCCCGTGCCCTTGTAAATAATCCTAAAATGCTCCTTTTGGACGAACCTTTAGGTGCTCTTGATTACCAGCTCAGAAAAACGCTGCAGATTGAATTGAAAGATTTGCAGGAAGAGTTGGGCCTTACCTTTATCTTTGTCACTCACGATCAGGAAGAGGCTCTTACGATGAGTGACCGCATCGTCGTCATGAATGAAGGCGTAATCTGTCAGGATGATGATCCGGATACGATTTATCATCACCCGAGAACGACTTTTGTCGCCGAATTCATCGGGGAAAGTGATTTCTTTACTTTCGGAAATACGACGCTCGCGCTCCGGCCGGAAAAATTAAATCTCTGCGGCGAACATGATGTTTCGGCAGATCATCCTGCGCCCCGTCTTTTCGGCAGAATTGACGATGTCATTTTTTACGGCACGATTGATAAGGTTTTCATCATTCTTGACGACTCGGGACAGGAAGTCATCGCTTACCAGTATTTTGATGATGTAAAACGCTGGCAAATCGGTGACCGTGTAGGTATCTGGTGGTATGAGAAAGACGGGGTTATCGTGAAAAATGAATAAAAACGGCAAACTTCTTCTCACGCCCTCTCTTCTGTGGCTGGTGGTGTTTTTCATCATTCCCATGCTGATTGTCATCGCCGTGTCCCTGTCGGGCCGTACACCTTACGGAGAAATTATTTTCCGCTGGACTCTCGGAAATTACGCCCGTTTTTTTGATGCCCTTTATATTTCTATTTTTGCACAGACTCTTTTTGTAGCCGCCGTTACTACAGTCTGCACGATTCTCATGGGCTACCCCCTTGCTTACTACATCGCCGGAATGCCGCCGCAGATTCGCCAAAAAGGACTGATTCTCTGCATGATTCCTTTCTGGATTAATTTTATTATCCGCTCCTATGCGTGGGTCATTATTCTCCGCACCCAAGGTGTCATCAATACGATTCTTCTGAAACTGGGAATTGTCGATTTGCCCGTCCAGTTTCTTTATAATGAAGGCGCTGTCATGGTCGGCATGGTCTATGCGCTTTTGCCGTTTATGATACTTCCCGTTTACGTATCTATCGAGCAACTTGATCACCGGCTTTTGGAAGCGGCAGCGGATCTCGGGGCCTCTCCTTTCAGAGCGTTCCGTAAAATCACGCTCCCTCTCACCATGCCGGGTATTGCCGCCGGAACGATACTCGTTTTTATTTCTTCTCTCGGTATGTTCGTTATTCCCGATGTCATGGGTGGCTCAAAGGCCGCTCTTGTGGGAAATGTCATACAGAACCAGTTTCTTTCCGCCCGGGACTGGCCTTTCGGATCGGCGCTGTCCATTCTGCTCGCCCTTCTTTCTCTGGTCCTGATTTTCCTTTACTACAAAGCCATCAATGTACGGAAAGGAGGAAACGGCCATGCAAAAAACCTGGCGTAATCATGTCCTTCTTGCCTACTCGCTCGCTGTTCTCGCTTTTTTATACCTTCCTCTCCTCATTCTGGCGCTCTATTCTTTCAATGACTCCCGTCTTAATGCGGTTTGGACGGGATTTACTTTCAAGTGGTATGCCGCTCTTTTCCAAAACCGCCAGGTCCTGGAGGCTTTGCTGAATACTCTTTTTGTCGGTGCCGTTTCCACGGCGGTCTCCACCGTGCTCGGTACGACGGCGGCCATCGCTCTCCACAAGTACAGATACCGCTTTGAAAATCTGCTGAACGGTTTCATTTATCTTCCCATTCTGATTCCCGAAATCGTCATGGGTCTTTCCCTGCTCGTTCTTTTTTCCCAGACGGGACTGGCTTTAGGAAAAACGACGATTATTCTTGCGCATATCACGTTTTGCCTCTCCTTTGTGGTCATTACGGTAGGTGCCCGCTTGGAAGGTATGAAAACGGAATACGAAGAAGCGGCGAGTGATCTGTATGCAAAGCCTTGGCAATGTTTCCGCTATGTGACGCTCCCTCTCATCATGCCCGGTGTCGTTGCCGGCGCATTGATTGCCTTTACGCTTTCCATCGACGATTTTGTCATCAGCTTTTTCGTCGCCGGTCCGGATTCCACCACTCTTCCCCTCTACATTTACGCCATGGTCAAACGGGGTATTTCCCCTGAAATCAATGCCCTTTCGACACTGATGATTCTCGTGGAAATTTTTCTCGTCCTTTTCGCCGATTTCCTTCATGTCAAACATCTGAAACGGCGGGAACAGCAACATGAACAGGAAGAACTTCTATGAAAGGAACGTCCATGAAAAAAATCATTTCCTTTATCCTTTCCTTTTTTCTCCTTACCGCCGCAGGGTGCGGTGAAGAAAAAACCGCAGACACGCAGGACATGCGGGTGCTGAATCTTTTCAGCTGGGCCGATAATTTTTCCCCCGAAGTACTGGCGGACTTTGAAAAGAAATATCACTGCAAAATCAACTATGACGTATTCGGAAGTAACGAAGAACTTCTTGCAAAAATCCACGCCGGCGGCTCACGGTACGACCTCATCCAGCCGTCGGACTACATGGTATCTACCCTTTTGAAACTGGATTTGCTTGAAGAAATGGACAAGTCGAAAATGCCCAATACTTCCTATATTCTCCCGTCGCTCCAACATCCGCCTTACGACCCCGACGGACGCTATTCCGTCGTCTACACCTGGGGCGTTACGGGCATTGCCTATAACAAAAAATATATAAACACGGCCCCTTCATCATGGTCCGATCTCTGGAATGAAGACTACAAAGACAGGCTCATTCTGCTGAATGACAATCGAGAAGTCATCGGTATGGCACTCAAAAAGCGGGGCCGCTCCGTCAATTCCGAAAATCCGCAGGAAATCAAAGAAGCCCTGGACGACCTTTACCGTCTTTCTCCCCTGATTCTTGCGTATGATACGGACACAATCAAACAAAAATTTATTGCCGAAGAAGCATGGATCGGTATGATGTGGTCCGGTGATGCCTCTTTCTCCTACCGGGAAAACCCCGATATCGCTTTCGTTATTCCCAAAGAAGGCGCCGTCATCTGGGCGGATACTTTTGCCATTCCCAAAGGAGCAAGAAATAAAGAACTGGCCGAAGAATTTATCAACTACCTCTATGACCCCGAAGTCAGTGCGAAAAATTACGAATACATCGGCTACAATGACCCGAATACAAAATCGGCACCCTACCACTCGGAAGAGTACAAGAATGATCCCATGCTGAAGGCCGCCAAAAAATATATCCCCCTCGGCGAATGGATAAAAGACCTCGGCGAAGTTCTTCCCCTGTATGACAGAGCATGGACAGAGCTGAAAATCAGAAGATAAAAGAAATAAAAAAGGCGTTCCGTGAGAACGCTTTTTTGTTTGCCTTTATAAAATTTTCAAGTCTTTCCTCTTTTTTCTGCAGAAGCGGACTGCTTTTTCTCCGTTTCCGCCGCCATGATTTTTTTCATTTCCCTGTTAATCACCGCCGCCATCATTTCCTTGGCCTTGGCATCGGGATGAAGTCCGTCGGCGGCAAGACCGGCCGGCATGGTTTCATAACTTTCAAAAGGAAGCGCCGTGTCGATATGGAGCTCTCCGCGAATCCAGTCATTCACTTTTTGGAACGAGGCTTTCCAATCTTCCGCGGTTTTCTGGTGATAATACATTTCTATCCGCTGAGGATCGATTGGAGGAATTGTGAGAAATACGGGAACGATATCCGCTTCCCTGCACATGTTTCCTATCGTCCTCAAATCGCTGATGACCGAGTCCGCCGTTTTCCCGAGACGCAGATTATTTGTCCCGCCCAGGATAAGCAGATACCGCACATGAAAAGGAAGCACGTCCCTTGCAAACCGTTCGGCCATCATGGACGTTTCATCACCGCTGCGTGAAAAATTCATGACGGGAAAATCAAGATACGCCGCGTAATTATACGACCAGTCGGCAGGACTGTAAGCCATACGCCCGCCGCCGTGACTGATACTGTCTCCCAGTATCCCCACCTCACGTTTTTCCGACGGATCATTCACGATTTTTTCAGGCTTGCTCCATGTCCCCAAAGGTTCGCCCGCCTCGTCAAGACCGCGGACACGCCAGTAAAAGGTCCCTATCCGCGGAAAAGGGTCAAACAAATCGGGACTTGTCACCACGTCCCTGTAAACGGGATAATCAAACATCTCCCCCGTTTCTTCTGCCGTCTTTTCCTCTGCCACCTCGACTTCATAAGCCGCCGCGCCGGGAACGGGAACAAAAGAATAAGCGGGATAAAGAAGAACCGTGCCGTTTCCCTTGTGATAATGCACCCTCGGCAGGGGAGCCGGTTCCGGCAAAAAACGGGCCGCTTTTTTCAAATCGCAAGGCAGGGAAAAATCAGAAATAACCGTTCCGTCCAGACCGATACCGCGGACACGGAAATACAATCCGCCCCGCCCCTTATAAGACGAAAAAACAGAGCCGGGCAAAATAATCCCGTTTCTGAACACATGGGAATTGGTATATACCGGCGGCTTCATTTCTTTACGGCCGAAAAATTCCTCTTCGGGAAATATCTGCAAATCATACCATACGGCTTCCTTGTTTTCTTTCCACGTCAAAATAAAAAAACGGTCCTCTCCGTTCTCCGTCTCTATCTTTTGATGATTTTCCGGAAATGAACGCTCTCCGCCGGAAACGGGCACTGCCTCTTCTGCTCCTGCAGTAAAACAGACCGTCCATAAAAAAAGAAATAAAAATAAACGCCGCATCACGCCGCTCCTTTCTCTATCCTTTGAGTATACCCGCCGCAAAAGCATTTGCCAACCCGTCTTATATGCGGAACATACAGTTTTATTATTTATATGATGATTCCTCTGCCGGATTCTTCGCTAATCATAACAATCTGTTTTTTTATATTTCATTTCTTTACGCATGCTTAACATCGCTCAAGAATGACGGCAGGGGCGATATTCGTATTTCGGTAATATTACCTGCCTGTTGTTGGCATAAAACGATAAAATACAAACCGTAAGCCGTCCCCGCTTGTCGGAGGAAGGTGGCGGCGAAGCCGTCGGAAGGGGCAAGTATGAGCAGAAACAAAAGAAGATTTTGACCTGTGTACGCACCCTTGCCCCTATCGCCTCGCAAACTCGGCACTTCCCTCCGTGTTCGGGGGAAGCTGACATTAAGGAAAAAAGAATTCATAGTTTTATATAAGCAAAAATAATGAAATGACGCACATAAAAAAACTGTCCCCGTGATGAGGACAGCTTTTCTTTTTATGATACGGATTAAATATGACCGATACTCTTTAAAATGACCTGGGCAATAACGGCCGATCCGATATAGGTACCGACAAATACTACGATACTGACAAGAACGATTCGCCAGCTGCTCTTGGCAAAGACATCAAGGTCCTTGCAAATAGCAATCCCCGCATAAGCAAGAATCGGTGTGCAAAGCTGCAGGAATCCTACATTCTTTACATAGTAATTGATAATGTCACTTCCAGGAAATCCCGGATAAGTAACGATACAACCTAAGGTAACGATGTAGGCTGCTCCCGGAATATGTCCCGGAAGAACACGGCCGAGCCACATACCGATAAAAGCGATAACGATAAGAATCAGCATGCCCGGAATCGCCTGGGCGAGCGGATTATTTGTGCCTACCACATTCGCAACGAGTGACATGGCACCGGTAATCAGGAGAACTTGTAATATTTCCGTTAATTTCATTTTGTCTCCTCCTCTTCTGCCGGTACTTCCTCTATAGTATCATGCGGTTCCGCTTCCGGCGGATATTCACCGTATTTGATACGGTAACATTTTCTGTAAAGCCATTCCGACATGGGGAGCGCCATCCAGATACTCATGTACAGTCCGTCAAGACCGGAAAGCATATTACTTGCTGCCCCGAAAGCCGCCAGCTGGTCTGCCATCTGCGGATACATGGCAGAAAGCGATCCTACTGCCGCGGTCATCATACTTGCCGAGCCGACACCGGCCGCCATAGCCAGCGCGAGCGGATGGAAAGGCAGGTAAGAAGCAGCTACGCTTGCCATAAGGCCGAAGAAAATCGTGCCGATAACCGTACCGCAAATATAAACGCCCATGACGCCCCGTCCTTCCGGTGCATCCAGTCCGTACCGTTCCCCGATAAGTGCTACGTTCGGTTCACGGGCTACCGAGTGGGCCGCTCCGATAGCTTCTCTTTTCAGTCCGATAAATACGGCAAGCGGTATCCCGATGAGTACCGTTCCCAAGTTGCCGAATTCCTGCAAAATCAATGCCGGCGATGCAGCCAGAATTTTCGGCAGTGTCGGGCCGACAAGAGTCCCGTAACGGGACATCAGGAGCATCAGCGTGACACCCAAAAGTCCGCTTGCCACATGGATTTCCTTTTCACTTGAAATTTTGGTAAACCGCGGTGCTGTAAACACTCCCATAATTAATGCATACATCATCGGCAAAAGTACGATTTTACCGATACCGACGCCGATTGTAATATTTCCTATCAATTCCGATATCACAACCAGGACCAGCACAATCAAGTGCAATTTGATATTTTTCATCTCCGCTCCTTCTTCCTTTTTTACTACCCTTCGAAATAACCATCCAACTTCGCTAAATATTCTTCCTTTGTCAAAATCGGCTTTTCCTTTTCCAGTATGTCCTTTGCCAGCTTTGCATCATCAAAAAGCAGATCAATGATACTCATGGCGAAGGCTTTCCCCGGAGAAAGTGCGGCCGCTTCGAAATCGGTGACACAGAACTCTTTGGTATGAAGTCCTCCGTCCGCTCCGCCGATAAAGGGGTGAATGCTCGGCATCAGATGGGAAATATCTCCCATATCCGTGGAGGCCGTAAAGTGGCCGGCTTCCCTGATTTCCGTATCCGGTGCTTCTTCTTTCACATTATCGACGAATATCTTATTCAGATTTTCACTGCATGCAAGCGGGAACATACCGGGGAGCGTCTCGATTTTCACTTCCGCACCGACCGCCATACCGCCTGCACGGAGCGCCGCATCGACACGCTTATGCTGTTTGTCGATAGCGTCCATCGTCTTCGCCCGGACATAGAGTTCCATACGCACATCGGAAGGCACATTATTCACCAAATCGCCGCCTTTGGTGATAATCGGGTGGACACGGACCATGTCGTCTTCTTTAAACGTTTCACGGAGAGAATTGATTCCCATGATACCCAGGCAGGCCGCATTCAAAGCATTGATTCCTTCATGCGGTGCGTTTGCCGCATGTGCCGTCTTGCCCACATACTGCACCGTCTTTCCGACGAAGCCGTTACTTGATTTTCCTATAAATACGGCTTTTTCCGGTGCATTACCCTGGGAATGCATCATCATCGACATATCGATATCATCGAAATGGCCTTCATACACCAGCTGGCTCTTGCCGCCGATGAAATGAATTTTCCCCTCTTTTCTCAAGCGCTTACGGTAATCAATTTCCACATACTCTTCAGCAGGTACAGCGAAAAATACGGCATTCCCGGAAAGTTCTTTCATCACGCCCGACTTGACAATCCCTGTAGCTGCCGCCAGCATGGACGCCATTTGCAGGAAATGTCCGCATGTATGGGCCGCTCCCGTCAGAGGATCCGCTTTCGGACTGTCCGGTGTACCTACCGCATCCAGTTCGGCAAGTACTGCAATAGTCGGTCCGTTTTCTTTTCCGGAGACCTTGGACTTGACTCCCGTAAGCGCAAGCCCCGTCTTCGGATCCAGTCCGAGACTGCGCATATACGTTTCTATCTTGGCCGCCGTTTTCGTTTCCTTGAAACCGAGCTCCGGCTCACTTTCAATATCGAGTACGACCTTATGAATCGTTTCTGCCGCTTCATCAATCGCCCGGCAAACGGCTTTTTTCATTTCATCTTTTGTCATAGTGCCCTCCTTCTATAACTTTAACTAATTCTATCATATATAAAATAGATATATCAAGATATTGTATCTACTTATTATAAAAAATTCACTATTTTTGATACCTTTATTTACATTTTTAATATCCTTTTAAAAAATGACGTCCCGTTTCCGGTAAAATTTCTCTCTTTCGTCATTTTTTACATGCGTCATTTCAATATTTTTCGGTTTAGCTCATACTTATTTTCATTTTTACGTTTCTGCTACAACTTGCCCCTTCCGTCGGCTAACGCCGCCACCTTAGCCAAGGCAAAGCGTCACACACACTTTTACAGCGTCGCTCTGCTCCTCGAAAAGCGGTTCGCTTGCTTCCCGTGTGCGGGGACGGCTTTCCTGATAGAGTCCTTTTCTTATTTTACCAACACTTGCTTCCCGTCATTCGGGGACGACTTTCTGCTTAAGTCACTTCTTTATTTTCCGGTTTAGCTTATTTCTTGCCATGCAAAAAAGCCCCTTTCGGGGCTCTGTTTTTTTGTTTTATTTTACAATTTTCAGCTCTTCTTTTTCTTTCGGGAAGATAAGGTTCAGCAGAATGGCTACGATGAATACGACGGCTACGCAGTTTTCTGCAAAGACACTTCTGAAAAGATCGGGGAAGAGACGGAATATTTGCGGAGTTTGTGTGAATCCCAAACCTATGGAAAGAGAAAGTGCGGCGATGCTCATATTTCTTTGTGAGTATCCGCACTGGCTGATCATTCTTACGCCGCTGACCACGATTGAGCCGAACATCATGAGGGTACAACCGCCGAGAACGGCATCGGGCAGTGAAGCTAAAATGACTCCCAAAGCAGGAACGAATCCGGCAAGAATCATAATGGCCGCTCCGCAGGCAATGGCTTTTCTGTTCACTACTCTTGTCATGGCAATGAGGCCTACGTTCTGGCTGAATGAGGTAATCGGCATACATCCGAAGAGGGCGGAAAGACTGCTGACGAATCCGTCAACGGTGATGGCCCCCGATATTTCTTTATCTTTGGCTTCTCTGCCGAATCCCATGGCCGCCAATGCTGAGGTATCGCCCAAAGTTTCCGTGGCGGAGACCAAAAAGATAAGAAATACGGAAAATATGGCGTCGGCGTGAAATTCAAGTTCATAAGGCATGAGTGCGGGAAGTGACAGAACGGAAACGGTTGTCATGCGTGTCAAATCGACCATGCCGAAAAAGAACGCCGCTATATATCCTACGACAAGTCCGAAAAGTACGGAGAGTTGTTTGTAGAATGATTTTGCTTTGATATTAAAAATGAGACAGGATATGAGGGTAATCGTGCCGACGGTCAGGTATTTCCAGTCGCCGAATTCAGGATTTCCGAAACCGCCGCCGAAGGAATTGGCTCCGATGGGAAGAAGGGAAAATCCGATAGCGGTAACGACACTGGCAGATACGATAGACGGGACGAATTTCCGCCACCAGGCGGCACCGAGTCCCAAGATTCCTTCAAGAATCCCGCCTACAAGAGCCGCTCCGAGAACGGCACCGTAGCCGTATTTCGTTCCGATGACGCAGAAGATGGAAACAAAGGTGAAGCTGATTCCCATGATGATGGGCAGTCCGCTTCCTATCCGCCAGAAGGGAAACAGTTGGAGCATGGAGCCGACGCCGGCGATAATCATGGCTGCCTGTACGAGCGAGGCCGCTTCTGCCGCAGGCATTTTCACCACACCGGTCACGATGAGTATCGGTGCAATATTGGACACAAACATGGCAAGTACATGCTGAAGTCCGAAAGGAACAGCTTTTTTTATGGAAATATCTCCGTGAAATTCATAAATAGGGTCCTTGTTTTCCATGGTGTCTCCTTAGCGGAATGTAATGGTACCTGTAACGGCATCCATTTTTTCTATAATGGCAAGAGATTTGAGGTCGTAGCCTTTTTGACGGAGACGGTCGCCGCCTTCTTGGAATCCTTTTTCAATGCAGATGCCCACACCTTCTACGATGCCGCCGGCCTGTTTCACCAGTTCTATCAGTCCTTCTACGGCACAGCCGTTGGCAAGGAAATCGTCCATGATGAGGATATGCTCTCCGCGGCTGAGATATTTCTTTGAGGCTACTACATGGTTTGTTTTATTGTGTGTGTAAGAGTGGACTTCCGTTTCGTACATGTCTTTATCCATATTGCTCCCTGCCGATTTTTTGGCAAAGAGAACAGGCACTCCGAAATAAATGGCAGTGAGACAGGCAATGCCGATACCCGATGCTTCGATGGTAAGTATCTTGTCCACCTGTTTATCGGCAAAGAGAGTTTTAAATTCTTTTCCCAATTCACTGATAAAGGGAACGTCGATTTGGTGATTCAAAAAACTGTCCACTTTCAAAACGTTCCCCGGCTTAATAACACCCTCTTTAATTATTTTTTCCTGAAGTAAATTCATTTCCGCCACCACAGCCTCTCTATAAATGTATCTGTTTATTTCATGTATTATAATATATCGGCACTAAAAAAAACAGATAAAAAATGATGCTTTTTCTCCGATAATTGCACATTTCTTTTGTTTTTTATATAATAAAAGTATCTTTTCTTCTGCTGTGGTCTGCTTTTATGCAGTGTAGGCGGAGAAAAATTTTTATTCACTCTGTTTTTAAAGGAAGGGAAAGGTTATGACACAAGAAGAACAAAAAAGGGAGTCCTTATCCAAGCTTCCTAAGGTGGGCGTAAAGGGCATGATTGCTCTTGTCTGTGCGATTTTATTTTTCGCCGGAGTCATGGCGTCCATCCAAGGCGCCGAATGGTTGAAAGCATTCGATTTCGGGACATTAATCGGCAAATTCGGGACGATGAAGGACCCTGCAAAGAATACCTTCGTCGGTGCCGGCGGTATCAGTGCAAGAGGCGGTTTCCTCTTTGCCCTCTCTCTCATTCCGTCCGTCATGCTGGCACTGGGATGCATTGAAGTTTTTGCCCACTACGGAGCGCTTTCGGCGGCCCACAAATTAATTACCCCGCTTTTAAAGCCTCTCATGGACGTACCGGGCCTGACAGGTCTGGCACTCATTACGGACATGCAAAGCACCGATGCAGGTGCAGTTCTCACAAAAGAACTGTACGACCAGAATCTCATCGATAAACGGGAAAAGACAATCATTGCGGCATGGCAGTATTCCGGTGCCGGGGCGATTAACAACTACTTCGCCATTGTCGGCGCATTATTCGGGTTTATGATTTGCCCGATTATCATTCCCCTGGTTGTTATCACCATCATGAAATTCGTAGGCGCTATCATTTGCCGCTTTATACTGGATAAATTTTACAAAGAGGACTTTACTTATGACAACTGAAACGAAACAAACAAAAGCAGCGAGTGAAAATATTTTTGATATCTTCGTCAACGGCTGCCGCAAAGGCTGGAACCTGGCCACCCAGAATCTGGTTCCCAATATTCTCATGGCCTATGTTATTGCTTACATTTTAAATATTCTGGGCGTTATGGATTTCCTGAACCAGTGGCTCGGACCGGTGATGAATCTTTTCGGCCTTCCCGGCGAATCGATTCTCGTCCTTCTCACCACCTGGCTCTCCTGCTCCGCCGGTGTCGGCGTGGCGGCTTCCTTATACAGTACCGGCCTTTTAAACGGCGAGCACATCACGATTCTTGCTCCCGCCCTCGTTCTTATGGCCTCACAGGTACAGTATATGGGCCGTCTTTTGGGCGTAGCGGATGTTCCGAAGAAATATTGGCCGTTCCTCATGGTAATCAGTATTTTCAATGCCGTTGTCGGTATGATTGCCATGAAATTAATTATTCCTTTCTTTAATTAACTTTTTGAAAGAAGGTTATTGTATGAGTAATGTAATGAAACACTTCAATTATCTCCATTCCATTCCGGAAATCGGAATGCAGGAAGTAAAAACGTCCGCTTATGTGGCAGACGTCTTGAAAAAACTCGGCTATGACGTGGAAACAGGCGTCGGCGGCGGCACAGGTGTCGTCGGTGTCTTAGACAGCGGCAAGCCCGGTCCCGTACTGGGACTCCGTGCGGACATGGACGCTCTCGCCACCAAAGACGGCGGTGCCGCTCATCTCTGCGGCCACGACGGTCATATGTCCATGCTTCTTGCTGCCGCTGAAGAAATTATGGAAGAAAAACTTGTCAAAAAAGGAAAACTGAAACTCGTTTTCCAGCCGGCAGAAGAAACAACGGAAGGCGCTTTCTCCATGCTGAAAGGCGGCGTTATCGATGATATAGATATCCTCATCGGTATGCACGGCCGTCCCATACAAGAATGTCGCACGGGAGAAGCTGCGCCTGCCCTTTACTACAGTGCCGCTTCCCACCTGAAAGTGGACATCAAAGGCGCACAGAGCCACGGTGCCCGCCCCTATTTGGGGATCAGTGCCTTAGATGCAGCCTGCCTCGTCGTGCAGTCCGTCAATGCCCTGCGTTTCAACTCGAATGTAGTCTATAATATCAAAGCTACACAAATTCATTCCGACTGCGGCGTTACCAACGCTGTCCCGGGAGAAGCGACCATCACTTTCGACCTGAGAAGCCAGGACAATGATGTCATGGAACTGATGATTGAAAAAGTCAAAACCGCAGCCGCACACGCTGCCGCATCTATCGGCGCAACAGCAGAAGTCACCGTGATGAACCAGGTCCCTGCCTCCATTCTCACCCCGGAAATCACAGATATGCTTGCCGAAGTCATCAAAGAAGAACTCGGTGAAAAAGCATGCATACCGCCGATCACCACAGCAGGCGGAGAAGACTTCTTCTGGTATCCGAAAGAACGGCCGAATCTGAAAACAGGCTTCGTTGCACTGGGTGAAGATGCACAACCTGGACTTCATGACCCGGCAATGCACTTCAATACCGATGCCCTGCCGAACGGTGTAAAAATTCATAAAGGAATCGTCAAAAAAATTCTCGGCTGATTTCTTCATAAAGGCAGCTCCTGCAGGGGCTGCTTTTTCTTGTCCCTTCAGGAAATCCCGGCACGACTTTGCGATTTCCTCTTTAAAAACAAGCACTAAAAAAGCACATGCCTTGCGACATGTGCCGTTTTTTTTACATTATACAGCTTTCGTGCTGTATTTTCCGTCCGTGAGCAAACCTGTCCACGCACCTGCTTTCATTTCTGCCACCATGGCATTCATGAAATTATATTCCCCTTCCAGACGGAGCAGATCCTCCAATCTTCTCGTATGGAGCAGGCGGGAATAAATGCGGCCCGCTTCATCATAGACCATAATAGCCGGATGTACAGAGTTGTCATCGGTATAATCAATGCCGTTCTCTCTCATATAATCCGATACATCTCCAATCAGACGTTCATACGACTCCAGTAATTGTTCCATTTTCATAACTGCATCATACATGTGGTTCATGGCGATTCTCCCTTCTATAAAATTATTTCCAGTGAAATCCTTTATATATGTGACCGGTCTGAATTCAGGTTTCCCTTCCTTCTGATTTGATTATATGACTATTTTCCCCCAATTTCCAGTGTTTTATACAAGTTATTCCCATTTGTTATATCTTTCTCTTTTTTTCTACCTTTTAGTCCTTTTTTGAATGAACTTTGAGAAAATAAAGACATATTTTCCGGTTTTCAGAAAAGCAAAATCAAAAAATATTGAAATGACTCACACAAAAAAGCCGTTCTTGTCTGTTTGAAAAAATAAAACGGCATTAAAAAAGCAGGCATCCCCCCGGAAAGTCCGATTTTTCTCTGATTTCCTAGGCCCGCTTGAACATTTTCTTTGTATTGCACTTGGAAAAAACGAATTTGTCTTCCCTGATCTGGTACTCAAGCGACCAGATTTCTCCATGACCCACTTCTACCCGCATATTTCTCGGTCCCACGTTGTATTCCTTGAACCGCTGGCCGCGGATATGACGGGACCAGGAGGCCTTCACTTCGATGACATGCTCGCCCGGTGCCAGGTATACCGCCGGAACGCCGACACAGTAGAGAAACGGCTCTGCTTTAAGGCCGTCAATTCTTGTGATTTCATTGATACTTGCATAGTTTGTATTTCCTGCATGTCTTTTGTAGAGAAGAACGATGGCGGAATGGCGGTTCGATGTATTCAGGCGGGTAATCTTTTTCTTTTGCATTTGGAAAATAAAGAAAATAACAGCCATAGAGGCAATAATTCCGAGCCCACGCCATATGTAGAGTGTCGTTTCGTCTATCATGCCCGTCATGCGTTTTCCCCCTTCCTTTTCTTTTATTGTAGCTTATATTCTATGGAATAATAAAATTCCTTTAATTTATATATAATATTCTTTTCAGTTATATTTCTTTTTCTCTTATTAAAAAACGCCCTCTTATCGGGAGGGCGCCGGAAATAAGGATTATATATTCCAGTATTTGGGAACGTATTTCGATGTAAATAAATTGATGGCAAAATTGTCGGTAAGACCGCTGATGTAGTCTTTGGCGGCAAGAGAAATATTTCCGCCTGCCAGTTTTTTCTGTTTTTCCGGAAGTTCATCCGGGTGTTTCATGTACCATTCATAGAGCATGACGACTACATCGTGCCCTCTTTTTCTGTCGGGAATGAGGGCCTCTGACATGTAGACCTGGGAAAACATAAATTCCCGGAATTCAAGGAGCGTTTCATCTCCTTCACGGCTCATGTGTATGCTGTCCTGATCTGCTGAATTTGCAACGAGATCTTCTACCATGGCGGTAATCATGGAGGAGTGGGTCGTTCCGAGAACGCGCCGTACTCTCTCGGGGAGCTTGTCCGCCGAGATGAGGCCCATGCTTTCTGCATCGTCATAGTCGTGGCAAAGATAGGCAATACGGTCGGCGTATTTGATTAAACTGCCTTCCAGAGTACGGGCTTTCAAATTTCCCGAGTGATTTAAAATACCGTCTTTCACTTCTTTGGTCAGGTTCAGTCCTTTTCCGTCATTTTCCAGTGCATCGACAATCCGCAAACTTTGCTCGTTATGCTCGAAATGTCCGCACACATCACGGAGGGCCTGCTCGCCTACATGGCCGAACGGGGTATGTCCCAGGTCATGACCCATCGCAATGGCTTCGACAAGGTCTTCGTTCAGCCGGAGTGCTCTTGCCATGGTCCGCCCGATTTGTGCCACTTCCAGCGTATGGGTCATACGGGTGCGGTAGTGGTCGCCTTTGGGGGCAATGTATACCTGCGTTTTATGTTTGAGCCGCCGGAATGAATTGCTGTGAAGAATTCTGTCTCTGTCTCTCTGGAAAGCCGTTCTGATCGGGTCTTCCGTTTCCTTTCTTCCCCGCTCCGCTTCGTCTGCAAAAGCCGCCCGGGGGCTTAATATATTTCTTTCTGTCTGTTCTGTCCGTTCACGAATGAGCATGCTCTCACTCCTTTCTGTATGTATTGTAACATGAGAATCAAACTCATTTCCTTTTTCTTGTATCGGGAATTGTTTCTCCGCAAAAAAGACGGAATATCCGCCTTTTTAAAGAAATATCAGCAACGATTGCCCCGCAGATTGAACCAAATGACCAGACCGGCCACCATGAAAGCGGCGGCAGTCAGCCAGAATACCGAGCTGTAGCCGAAAGTCATGGCAATCGCTCCGCTGCATACGGGACCTGCCACATTCCCCATAATGGTGACACTGGAAACGATACCGAATACGATGCTCCTTTTTTCCGGAGGCACCGACTCGGCGATATACGTATTGGCAATCGGCATGATGAATCCCATACCGAAGCCTGTCGCAGCCCTGAAGAATCCGAGACCCCATATATTAGGCATCAGATACTGCATGATAAAGGTAAGTCCCGCAAAAAATGTAGACGCAAGAAGCACTTTTTTCATCGGTATCCGCGCCGTTACATTGCCTACGGAAAGTGAGCAGGCCGCACTGACACCGCCGGCAAGAAAAATAATGATTCCCACCGTCGTTGCAATCAAATCCGCATCGCCGCCCATCATTTCCTTAATATAAAGAGGAAGAATCGGTCCGATACCGGTAATTCCGAAATTACAGAGAAACTGCATGCCCACCATGATACGGACAAGCGGAATTTTTATGAAATATTTCAATTCTTTCCACGTCGATGTCTTTTTCTCCGCCGGTTTTTCCCGTATATCAGGCATGAAGACATGCAAACTGATCAGACAGAGTATCGCCAGGACGGCGAAAAAAATAAATGGCATGCGGTACCCGAACGTATCCGCCACCAGTCCGCCTGCCAGAGGGCCGAACATAATGCCCATGACCATAGACGCCTGGAAATAACCGAGGAATCTTGACGTTTCTTCCTCAGGAGTCACCATAGTCACCACAGAAAGACCGATTGGCACAAATCCGCCTGCCAGTCCCTGCACCGTACGCAGCACGAGTACCTGCCACGGAGCTGTCGCTACCGCGCAAAGAAGAGCCGTTACAATCGCTGCCGCTAAAACTATCGACATGACCAGCTTCGGTCCCCGCCGTGATGCCTCGAGTGACCAAAACGGCGCACTCAGAGCAATCATAAAAGGAGTCACTCCCGATATAAGCCCTGCCCAAAAGGCCGCCTCTCCCGGATCATTGACCCCAAGCTCCCCCAAAAAAAGAGGTAAGAATGCCATGACACCGATCATCGCAATTCCTGCTCCCACTTGGATGCCGCACATCAGATAGGCAATCCGTTTCCAATTTTCATTTTGTGTCATCGCTTTCACCTCCTGTTCCAAAGTTTACAAATAAATATTTTTACCATTTCATGGTAAAACCTCATCAAGCGGTAAGTCAAGTATTTCCCGCTTTTTATCATGTATTTTCCCTTTTTTTCTCCTCTTTATTCCAATATTTGTTATAATACAATATATGAAATATTAATGTATCAAGAGGAGGATATGATGAAATTCACAGAAATCGCCCCTGAAGAATCAGGCTTTAATCCCTTTACCGACTGGAGTAAATATATCCTTGTCACGGCTGGGCAGAAAGAAAAGTGTAATACGCTCCTTGTCACATGGGGCACATTCGGCCAGATATGGAGAAAAAAAATCGCTACTGTTTATATCCGGCAGAGCCGTTTCACCAAAACATTCTTGGACAGTCAGGACTATTTCACCCTGTCCTGCCTTTCCGAAGACTATAAGCCGCAAATGAGCTACATGGGCCGCCACTCCGGCAGAGATGAAGACAAATACAAAAATTCCGGTCTGCACCCCATAGATTTAGACGGTGCCGCCGCCATAGAAGAAGCGGATCTCGTCTTCGTCTGCAAAAAAATCTACACCGCCGAACTGACGGAGGACCACTACACCAACAAGGAAATCTACATGAAACACAACAGCGGCAGTCACAGCAATGACAACCACAGCGTGTACATGGGAGAAATCGTCAAAGTCTACAAAAAAGTATAATTCAGACAAGAGAAATAAAGGAAAACAAAAGAGCAGAAAGAGGCATAAACACCCTGCTGCTCTTTTTGTATAAGCAAAACCAAAAAATAAGGAAATGACTCACACAAAAAAGACGTCATGACCGTCACAAAACAAAACCGCCATTCCAAAAGCTGTCCTCCTATTGTCTCGTGATAAAGGAAAGTATGCAATCCGCAAGCTGTCCCCGCTTGTCGGAGGAGGTGGCGGCGAAGCCGACGGAAGGGGCAAGTTGGAGCAGACACGGCAGAAAGTTTCTTACAGAATGGTATTAAATACTTGCCTGTCATTCTTGAACGAAGTAATGGCAAGCGAACCACTTTTCGAGGAGCGGAGCGACGCTGTGAAAATGAGTGAAACGCCATACCCGACCAACGGAAGCGGTAAGAATCTGGCGAAGGATACGAGTATTAAATGTTCTGACCTATGTATGCACCCTTGCCCCTATCGCCTCGCAGGCTCGGCACTTTCCCCGAAATCGGGGACAGCTGACAACTAAGGAAAAAGAATTCATAGTTTTTATTTTTTATATAAAAAAACGAAAACCGCCACCCTGTCTTTTGAGTGGCGGTCTCTTATTTCCGGAAATTGACCTTTCCGGTTACTTTACATTGTAAAGTCCTGTCGTTCCTTCTTTCAGGTTGATCATAATATTCTTTGTCTGGCTGTAATGTTCCAGCATGACCTTGTGCGTTTCACGGCCGATACCGGACTGCTTGTAGCCGCCGAACGGAGCACCTGCAGGAATGGCATTGTATGTATTCACCCATACACGGCCGGTCTGTACACTGCGGCTTACCTTCATAGCCGTATTCAGATTGTTTGTGAATACACCGCCGCCGAGACCGTATACGCTGTCATTGGCCAGTTCGATAACTTCTTCTACTGTCTTGAACTTCTGCACTACCACAACCGGTCCGAAGATTTCTTCCTGGCAAACACGGGCTGCATTATTTTTAGCAATCATGATTGTCGGTTTCAGGAAGAACCCTTTATCACAGCCGTTATCGGTGTATCTTTCACCGCCGGTCACCAGAGTTGCGCCCTCGTCCAGACCGAGTTTAATATAGCTCAGTACTTTTTCCTGCTGTTTCTTGTAAATCTGTGCCCCCAGCTGGGTCTGCGGATCTGTCGGATCGCCTACCTTGACCCCTTCGAAAGTAGCTTTCAATTTAGCCAGGAATTCATCAAAAATACCTTCCTGGATAAATACGCGGGAGCCGGCACAGCAAACCTGTCCCTGATTGAAGAGAATCCCTGTAGCTACCCCTTCTACGGCCTGATCGATATCGCAGTCGTCAAAAATCATATTTGCCGACTTACCGCCAAGTTCGAGTGTTACGGGAATCAGCTTATCTGCTGCTGCTCTATATACATTGGCACCCACTTCCGTAGAACCGGTAAACGCCAGTTTGTCGATATCCGGATGGTCGAGAATCCACTGTCCCGATTTAGAACCTGCACCGGTAATGACATTCAAAACGCCCTTCGGAAGAACATCGGCAATCAGTCTTACAAATTCAAGCATGGAAAGAGAAGTATGGGAAGACGGTTTGATAACAATCGTGTCCCCTGCGGCAAGAGCAGGCGCTAATTTCCATGCTGCCATGAGGAACGGAAAGTTCCAAGGAATGACCTGTCCCACAACACCGATAGGTTCATGAATCACAAGAGACATGGTATTGTCATCAAGCATCGTTGCCGTCCCTTCCTGGGCACGGATACAACCTGCAAAATAACGGAAATGATCGGATCCCATCGGGATATCTACCGCACTCGTTTCACGAATCGGTTTCCCGTTGTCCAAAGTTTCCACCAAAGCGAGATGCTCTGCATTCTCGTCAATAATATCGGCAATTTTCAAAAGATAATTCTGTCTTTCGATCGGAGAAGTATGACGCCAGGAAGCCAATGCACGGCGGGCTGCCGCTACTGCCTTATCTACGTCTTCCTTAGTTGCTTCTGCACAAGCAGCCAAAACCTCGCCATTGGCAGGATTATGTGCCTCAAACGTGCCGCCGTCAGATGCGGGAACAAACTCACCATCAATAAAAAGACCGTACTGTTTTTGAAGTTTTGCGTTGACCATAAAATAAACCGCCTTTCAAAAAATAGGGAATGTAATGCCGGGAATCAATCCCGGATCTTTCACCAAACGATGAAAGAGATTCCGTCGGAGTTTTTACGATTGACCGGAAGTCCGAAAGAATATACACAAATCATTATTATGAAGGAAATAGCCTGTCATATATTCACACAGTAGTCCCTCATTCATTCAAATTTGATGAGTATAGTATATCAGGTATTTATAAAACATTCAAGCCTATCGATTTACTATTAAATATTTAGATGTATGGTTTCATGTATGCAAAAAACAGATAACCCCTTCAGGAAATAACCCGTACACCGCCCGTTTAAGCGTATATAAAATAATAAAAACTATAATTTCTTTCTTCCTTAGTTGTCAGCTTCCCCCGAACACGGAGGGAAGTGCCGAGCCTGCGAGGCGATAGGGGCAAGGGTGCGTACACAGGTTAGAATCGTTGTTGTGTTTTGCTCACACGTATTTCTATTCTTTCGTTTCTTCTCCAACTTGCCCCTTCCGTCAGCTCCGCTGACACCTTCCCCGACAAGCGGGGACGGCTTTCTGCTTGAGTCATTTATTTCTTTTTCGTTTTTACTCATATAAAAAAATAGCCGTTAATACCCGCATTTTCTGCCAGATTCTTCACTCTTTCCCGCACTTTTTCTTCACCTTATTCCCGATTGCTTTCTGCCACCGTTCAAGAATGACAGGCAGATATTTAATACCGTTTTGTAAGAAACTGTTTTTCATTTCTACGCACACTTGCCCCTTCCGCCATTCGGGGACGGCTTGCATTCCTTATTCTTTCTTTTGACACAACAGACAAAGAATAAGGAATCGCAATTCACCCCTGCCGTCATTCTTGAGCAGCGGGCAGAATCGAAATGATGACAAAGGAAAAAACATAATGTGACTCTTAGCGAAGAATCCGGCATAGGATAATCGCAAAAAGCGTATTTAACACCCGTATTCTTTGCCTAGATTCTTCACTATGAGTCAATTCCCTTTTATTACATTACAGCCATACGGATTTTTACCGCCGTTCAAGAATGACAGGCAGGTATTTAATACCATTCTGTAAAAATATTTCTTTCGTTTTTGCTCACACTTATCCCTTTCGTCAGCTAACGCTGACACTTTCCCCGACAAGCGGGGACAGCTTGCATCTTGTATTCTTTGGTTTGGGATAAATCAGCAATAACGTCTTTCAATTTATATAAAAATCATGAATTCTTTCTTCTTTAGTCGTTCGCTTCCCCCGAATACGGAGGGAAGTGCCGAGCCTGCGAGGCGATAGGGGCAAGTGTGCGTACACAGTGAAAATGCATTTAATCCTTTCATTCTTTGCTTTTCTTTAAATAAGCAGAAACCGGCTTTGATTTTACACATCAAAAAAGACCTCCCGAAAGAGGTCTCTTTGATTGGAAGCAGTGATTCTCAAATTAGAACTTGTAGTTCAGGGATACTGCCCAAGCATCATCTTCGTCTTTAACGTCTTTTGCGTCTACATCAAATGCATATTCACCCTGGAGATAAACGTTCTTCATAAGTGCTACCTTTGCAACAGCATTCCAGAAAGTAACATTGTCTGCATCTTTAAGGTAGTCCAATGCATTGGTTCCCAAACCGGTACCGCCGAAGTAAACATTTTGATCCACATCATTATAAGCTACATCAATGCTGAAAGTACCCGGTTTTTTCAGGTTCATCTTGCCATAGCCGATACCTGCGTTCCATGCTTTATCATTTTCATCTGCTGTGGTATTCTTCCAGTATTCGCCGAATACACGGAAATCTTCAACAGGAACTACAAGGCCGGCACCCATGATTTCAGCTCTTTCATCCTTCGCAGAATCTTTGTCAGCCACATAGTTCAAATCCAGTTTAGCAACGCCGAAGTCAGCCATGCCTTTTGCATAGAGTACATCTGCATCCTTAGCTGCACCGGCATTGAACTGGCCATAGCCTACGGTTGCACCGAATTTGCCGAGACCGAACTGTACCTGTGCACCGTCAAATCCTGCACCGGATCCGTAGAGCCAGCCGCCCTGGTTACCGAAGTTATTGCCATAACGACCAATAGTAACAGCTGCTGTATCACCGAATTGATGTCTTACATTGAGAACATCCATCTGTACATTGCCATCATCATCTTTTGCATCTTTGAAATACATATTGGTAGAAATACGACCGTTTACAGTGGTGCTTTCATTGACATCAGCCTTTACATTGATTCTCATACGGCCGTCCCAATTATCATCTTTACCGTCTGTTTTATTCTGGTAACGCATACGAGCATCGCCGGACCAGTAGAGGTTTCCGACTTTCTTTTCCAACTTGGATACACGGACTCCGAGGTTTGCCAGTTCGTCAGCATATTCGCCTGCCAGTTTTTCCAAAGTTGCTTTCTGTTCTGCGTTCAGCTGGTCTTCACGGGCCATCATGCGGGCAACAATCTGTGCCAATTCATAACGGGTGATGTTTCTTTCTCCTCT
>OIEW01000112.1_pt1 | contig 30178 bp, 38 predicted proteins | sample 1581891 | NCBI WGS metagenome assembly OIEW01 (sample SAMN07977758, study PRJEB24534) | human gut metagenome
CAAAAATCCGCCTCGGCCAGACTCTCGCTGGCGCAACAGGATGTGGGGGTGAGTATGGCGAACCTTCGCAAAGCGGCACGAGGTCGCGAATGTACAGTGCGGATCACTGGTTACTGCAACGGCAACCCGGAAACCAGCGTGTTGGCGCATTACCGCCTGGCGGGTACGTGCGGCACAGGATGCAAGCCTGACGATACTCAGGCGGCGATCGCCTGCAACGGGTGCCATGACGTAATCGACGGCAGAACCAAAACCACCGATTTCACCTACGACGAATTGCGCCTGATGCACGCAGAGGGGGTAATGCGCACCCTGGAAATCTGGCGGAAAGAGGGACTCATCAAATCATGAAAATCTACGATATCACGCCCATCGGCAAACCCAGGATGACCAGAGCTGATAAGTGGAAGCTGCGTCCGGAAGTAATACGTTACCGGGCGTTCTGTGATGAAGCTCGTCTGCGCAAAATTCACCTGCCAGACTCCGGCGCTCACGTCACGTTCGTCATGCCTATGCCGCAAAGCTGGAGTCAGAAAAAGAGAGCGCATTACGCAGGACGCCCGCATCAGTCAAAGCCCGACTGCGACAATATGCTGAAAGCCCTAATGGACGCCCTCTATGAGGATGATTCACACGTCTGGGATTGCCGCATCACCAAAATATGGGGCGAGAAAGGGCAGATCATCATTGGGGAGTGCGCGCCGTGACCAGAGACGAGATAACCCGATACCAGGTTGAGAGTGTTAAGCGCGCCAGCCTGCCGCCAGTAGCAAAGCACAGTCAGAAAAAAAGAAATCAGTCGAATAAGTTCGAACGCATCTATCAGACCCTGGGAGAGACAGCATGAAACTGGAATTAACCAACGAACAGCACCAGTGGATAGATCAGTGGCTCCAGCTTTGGGGCGCATGGTGCCAGACAGGGAAGATAGACAAGGCGATGATAAATATGATTGCCAAGTTCATGGCCACCGTTGAGCCACAAGCACCATCAAGGCCTGTGTGCAGCGATGATGATGGGATGCTGATTGATGCCGTTATCCGGCATTATTTGAAAAACGTAGATGAGAACGCATGGAAGGTAATTTTTGCCTATTACGTCTGTAACTCAAGCGAGATAAGGATCGCTTCATGGCAGCATGCTGTGAGCAAACCTCGCCTGATGAAGACGCGCGCCGGAAACCAGTATAAGCACCCGAGCATTTCAACCATCCGCCGGGAAGTTAAGCAGATTATCAACGCGGCGCTCTTCTGCCTGTACCAGCCGCTGCAAAATGCGTTTAACGATCGCGAAAGCGTGAGGAAAATTGCAAAAAATAGTCATAACGTGCTTGCATTTCAATGAACAAATGAGCAATATATTTAGTGTAGGTTGCCGTATTTGCGTTTGACCTATCAGAACACCGAGCCCGAGGTTAACGCCTTGGGTTTTTTTATGCCTGCGATCCGGTCAGGGCTCTTGGGTAGAGGCGTGCTGAACGACACGTCGAAACTCGCCGCGCAAGAGCCCTGAACCAGATTGAGGGTCGATCGTATAAAGGTCATTACGGCAGGCTGTTAACCTGCTTATCGTGGTTCGATTCCACGTCGTCCCGCCAAATTACGGAGCTCTGGCGTAGATGGTTCGCGCGGATGCCTGAAGAGTATCAGGAGATGGTTCGATTCCATCGGGCTCCACCAAATTAGCCGGCTTAGCTCCAATGGTAGAGCAGTCGCCTTGTAAGCGAATGGGTAGCGGTTCAAATCCGTTAGCCGGCACCAATTCAGCGCCATTAGCTCAACCGGAGAGAGCAATAGCCTTCTAAGCTATCGGTTTCAGGTTCGAGTCCTGAATGGTGCGCCAGATAATGGCCTGACCTGATGACGGGCTCATAATCCAATCCATCAGGGGCGCTGCTGCAACAGCGCCGCAGGCCGCCAGACCCAGCCAGGGTATTTTCGGTCATCACCGACATTGCTATTACCCTCATGCTTATTGCCTGCCTAACCGCAGGCTTTTTTATTTTCAGGGTCGCGGGAATCACCCTCGACGCTTTGTTGGTAAATCAGCCCGACGGCCCTGAACCTTTTACTGACTACAGACAGCACCCCGAACATTATCGGAGGTGGAGACTATGAAAATGCCTGACAAAATCTTTTCGGCGGCCTCGTACTGCACGTCAGGCGGCCTGATATGCACAGGGCTGGCAAGGACCTATGACTGGTTTCATGGCCTTGACTGGAATTTTATTGCCCTGGCCAGCGGCGTGATAATCGGTGTAGCGACCTACCTGACCAATCTCTACTTTAAGCGTCGCTGGACGAAGATGTATCAGCAATCCCTCGATCGTGGTTATGGTGGCCCACCACCGCAGGATGAATAGCGATGGCTAACCTGAAAACGAAACTCAGTGCGGCCATGCTGGCGCTTATCGCTGCTGGCGCATCAGCTCCCGTTCTCATGGATCAGTTTCTGAATGAGAAAGAGGGCAATAGCCTCACTTCATACCGCGATGGCGCCGGTATCTGGACGATATGTCGTGGTGCCACCCGGGTAGATGGCAGGCCTGTAACGCAGGGGATGAAGTTAACCCAGGCCAAATGCGATCAGGTAAATGCAGTCGAGCGCAATAAGGCTCTGGCTTGGGTTGATCAGAATGTGCGTGTTCATCTGACGCCTCCTCAAAAGGTCGGAATTGCCAGTTTCTGCCCCTATAACATCGGGCCCGGCAAATGCTTCCCTTCCACCTTCTACCGCAAGCTGAATGCCGGTGACCGAAAAGGCGCTTGCGCTGAAATTCGCCGGTGGATTTTTGATGGCGGAAAAGATTGCCGCGTGCGTTCCAACAATTGTTACGGCCAGGTATCTCGCCGTGATCAGGAAAGTGCGCTGGCATGTTGGGGGATAGATGAATGAGCCGATTAACCGCCATTATCAGCGCCGTAGTGATTTGCCTGGTGGTTTGCCTTGGGTGGCTGGCAATGCATTACCGCAACGCTGCTGCTGAGCAGAAAACCAGAGCCGATAGCGCCGAGCAGCAGGTAAATGCAGCGCAGGCGATCACATCCAACGTTCTGACCACCATGACCATCTTCAACACCATCGTCGAGGCCAATCAGCATGCAAAAGAGCAGATCTCACTGGACGCATCGGGAGCCTCGGCTGATATCCGGGTTGCTGTTGCGAATGATGATTGCACTAATCGGCCTGTGCCTGCTGGCGCAGTTAAGCGGCTGCAACAATTCGCGAACGGTCTACGTCAAAGTGCCGGTGGTCCCGTTACCGGCCAGCCTGACGGCTGACACCCCGCAACCGGAAATCCCCGACAATCTGACGTGGGGCCAGAGCCTTGATTTAAACGTCAGTCTGCTATCAGCGCTGGGCCAGTGCAACCGGGATAAGGCTGACATCAGGCAAGCAGAGAAGAAACGAGCCTCGCAATAGCGGGGCTTTTTAATGCGTATCGTACACGCAAACCATCGAGAGTCTTTCAGTCGTGAGCCTGAGGAACGCCGCTAAAGGTGGCGACCTCTCTCGGGCGGCGTTCCTGTACGACAGGCTCACATCTAAAGGAAAACTGCATGAAAGTTATCAAGTATTGGAAAGTTCAGCTTCTGAAGCTTTCTCATTCTTCCGGCGCTCTCTGCAGCCGTAATCCAGACGATACCCTGTTATTTGAGGGGTATTCAAAAGACAAACCCAATATCAAGCTAGGAACCGGGCTCAGCATCGAACTATTTACGGCGCCTGACTCAGTGGAAACCTGTATCTTACGAGACCACCTCATTGACGGCGTGCTCTGCATCCCTGTGTATGAAGATGATGGCGAAAAAAGTGAGAGGGTAGAGTTTACCATCTGGTTTGAGCCTCAGATTTACAACTGCCGAGCCGTCATGGGTGGCGCGGGCGCAGCAAAGGCGCCAGAAAAAATCCATGACCATGCCTGTATTAACTGCTTCCTTGGTCGCGGTCCGTGCCTTGGTGACTGCCACGTTTCCGACGTTAATAAGGCTCGCAGTTCCTCCTTCGAAGACGTCGTGAAGCCGGTGATCAAATGGCTTAACGAAAACGCCAACCCTCATACATCAGTGAGCATCGACGCAACCAGTGCTCATCTGCTTACTGGTGAAATCGGCATTCACACGGAAGAGTTCATTAAGGACTAAAGGCAAAGCCATGACACAGAAAAAATTCGACGGCCGCGTAGGCCGCTCCAGTCAATTTGGGACAATTCCCGGTGTCAGCGAGAGAGGGCTGGATGATGAGGTTAGAGAGACAGGAGGGAGCCTTCAGACATTCAAAGTTAAAATTGAACTGGATACCACTGATGTTGAAAAAGTCATTGCCGAGGTAAACAAGCGGTTCGGCGATTTCATCAAAACCTTAAAGGTAGACGAGCCAGTTTATCGTGTTGTCTTTTATAAAAAATCAGGCGGTGTCATCGAAGGGTTTCAGCCGAATGAAATGATTTACCCGCAATCCAGCTTCTTCATCGCCAAAGTCACACCTGAGCTTGAGGGAAAAGTTTTAGTAGCTGCTGATGAGGTTTCTTGCGTGATCTTGATGCCATATCGCCCGGAGAAAAAGACCAGTGCAGCATAGCGGCATTACAGAGCCACTTCCAGAGGTGGCTCGATAATGTCACAACGAGGTAAGCCATATGCGCACCACTGGAATCCTAATGGCGGAAATTACGCTTCGCCCATACATGAAGCCGCTGCTCATCCTTTCGGTGCTTTTGCGCTGGGACTGGCTCACTAAGAAGTGTATCCGGATTGGCCCTGTAATTGGCAAGCAGGCGTAATTATAAAGTTCTGCAAATGGTGCGTTAAAAGCGCCATTGACAGAGTTTTATATAAGTTTCACGACTTACCGATCAAAAAATTCCCCGGTAAGTATTCGAGCAACCCAGAGGAATATTCTGTATGGCGTCGAAAAAGCTTACAGCTGATCAGCAGCAGCTTTTCGATGCTCTGACTCCGCTGCAAAAAAGGTTTGCACTTGCAATCATCAAAGGGAAGAACCAGACGGATGCCTATAAGGCTGCGAAGGGGAAGGCTAAGACGCCAGAAGCCATTCGCAACTCGGCGAGTCAGATCTTTACAAATCTTGGTGTGCAAGCCTTTCTCAAATCAGTACAGGGAGAGATTGTCGACGAGGCAATCATGACCCGAGAGGAGGCGTTAAAGCGCCTTTCTAAGATGGGTCGAACATCCATCGCCGATATAGCCGAGTTCAGCAACAGCGTAGTTGGCGAAGATGACGATGGCAATCCTGTGTTCCAGGCCGTGTGGAGCTTTAAAGATTCCGCTCTTCAGGACCCTGACGCAATGAGTGCAATCTCTGAGCTAACTACGGGAAAGGACGGAATCAAGTTGAAGATGCACGATCCCAAAGCGGCAATTAAGCAGCTTGCCGAAATGCAGGGTTGGGACGCTCCGAAAAAAACCGAGCTTACCGGTAAAGACGGCGGCCCACTGAATCAGGTGACGTACACCGCTGAAGACTATGCGAAGGCCCAGCAGAAGCTGGAGGGAAGGTTAGAAGGGCTGGACTGATATGAGCGGAATTATCGAATGGGATGACCTGTCATTCCCGGAGCGCGTGATCATCCGTTCAAAGTCTACGAAGTCATTCCTGAACTTCACCCGGATATGGTTCGAGCTGATTCAGGGCGATCGGCTGCTGGTTAACTGGCATCACCGCCTGATGGCTTCGAAAATTGATGATCTGCTTGCCGGGCGTCTTGTCCCGCGAAACCTGATTATCAACATCCCGCCAGGCGGTACAAAAACAGAGTTCTTCTCCATTCACTTCCCGGCGTATGTCAACGCCCTGGTGCAGGAGAAGCGGCTTAAACGCTTTCGTAACCTGAATATCTCTTTTGCTGACACGCTGGTAAAGCGTAACAGCCGGCGCACCCGCGACATTATCGCCAGCCGCGAATATCAGGAGTTCTGGCCCTGCTCGTTTGGTGTCAACCAGGCAGAAGAGTGGGAGATAAAGGACGAGCGAGGGCGCTCTATAGGACAGACGGTATCGCGCTCAAGCAACGGGCAGATCACCGGTGGTCGTGGTGGCTACTACGGACCAGAGTTCTCCGGCATGGTGATGCTGGACGACTACAACAAGCCGGTGGACATGCTCAGCGAGTCCCGACGCAAAAGCGCGAATACGCTGCTGGTAAACACCATTCGATCACGCCGCGGCGATAAGTCGAAAGAGCACCCGACTCCGTTTGTGAGCATTCAGCAACGCCTGCACACCGACGATGCAACAGGCTTCATGCTTGCCGGCGGAATGGGCGTACCGTTTCACCATGTCGCCATACCCGCCATGATCGACGAGAAGTACATCCAGTCGCTCGATGAGCCATGGCGTTCGCTTTGCTGGGAAACGGTCAAAGATACCGATTCTGTGGTCGTTGGTGGCGTTCGCTACTGGTCCTACTGGCCGCAGATGGAAGACGTAAACGACCTCCTGCAGCTGTGGGAAAAGGACCGCTACACCTTCCTGTCGCAATACCAGCAAAACCCGATGGCGCTGACTGGCGGGATTATCGACACCAGCTGGTTCAGAACGTACACCACGCTGCCGAAGCTTACGCACCGTGCCGTGTATGTCGATACGAACAGCGGGAAGGTAGAGGACTGGCTGGATTACACCGTGTTTACGCTGGCTGGTATGGGCGTGGACGGGAATCTTTACATCATCGACGTCGTTCGCGGTCGGTGGGACCCTGAAGACCTCCTGAAGAAAGCGGAAGAGGTTTGGGAAAAATGGCGCCTGTCTGGCTCCATGCGGGTGATGCCGCTCCGCCACATGGCCATTGAAGAGAAGCAAGCCGGACAGGGCCTCATCACCACTCTGAAAAAACGTAGCCAGACCCCCGGACAACTCGCCATCCCGGTGAAGGAAATCCCGCGCGGTACCGGGCAGAACAAGCTTGTTCGCTGCCTTAACGTCATCCCCCAAATCAAAACCGGGAAAGTGTTTGTCCCCGCGACGCACACCGACGACGGACAGAAGCTTTCCAGCATCTTCTACGAGGACGGCACGATCGCAGGCTCAACGGAGTGGGTGCTGACGGCGATGACGGAATGCGCTGCTTTCTCCGCTGATGACAGTCACGACAACGACGACATCCTCGATACCTGGATGGACGCAATCGACGACAACCTGATTTCCGGCCCGCAGCCGATGGTTATCGACCCGAATCAACTCAGGAGAATTTAAGTGTGGTGGTTTAAAAAGAAAGAAGTCGCCGCGCCTGAGCCGGCAAAAGAACCTGAAGCACCGAAGGTCGGGATCAGGCCAGAGGCAGTTGCCGAAGTCCGCGCATTACCGAAAAGAGAGTTTCAGCGCTACGAACCGCCGAAAGGGGTGATCCCCGAGGCTATCAAAAGCGCCATTCTGGCAATGGACTCCACGCCTTACGATGCTCTCAATGCTGCATATGGCGGTTACGGCTACGGCGACTTTGATAGCTTCCCCGGATACCCGTATCTGGCCACGCTGGCGCAGAAGCCTGAATATCGCAAGATGGTCGGCACCATCGCGGAGGAAATGACCCGCAAATGGATAAAGCTCAAAACTGTCGGCGATGAAGACAAGGCGGATCGGGTAAGAAAACTTGAAGAGGCCATGAAGCGGTTTAAGGTGCGCGAGCGCTTTAAAGAAGCCGCAGAACACGATGGCTACTTTGGCGGTGGCCAGATTTACATCGACGTTCGTTCGCCGCGGGGAATCTCCGCATGGATGGACGACAACGAGCTGCAATCGAAGCTCTTCATGAGCGACAAGAAAATCACGAAAGGCAGCCTGCAGGGGTTCAGGGTCATCGAGCCTATCTGGACCTACCCGGGGATTTATAACTCCGACAACCCGCTGAGCCCGGATTTCTACAAGCCGACTCAGTGGTTTGTCATGGGCCGGACCGTACATGCAAGCCGGATGATTGATTTCGTCTCGCGGCAGGTGCCTGATCTGCTGAAAGCATCGTATAACTTCCGCGGCCTGTCTCTCTCGCAGATTGCTGAGCCATACGTCAATAACTGGCTTCGCACCCGCGACAGTGTCAGCGACATGATCCACTCGTTCTCAGTTCCGGTAATCGGAACAAATATGAGCACGATTCTGCAGGGCGGTGGGGCAGATAGTCTTCTGGCAAGGCTTGATGTCTTCAACCGATGCCGTGATAACCGTGGCGCATTCGCAAAAGACAACAACCCTACCCAGCCAGAAACGGTTGAGTTCGTTAACGCCCCGCTTAACGGTCTGGATGCCCTGCAGGCACAGTCGCAGGAGCACATGTCTGCGGTTTCGAGCATCCCGCTCGTCAAACTGCTGGGCATCACTCCAAATGGCCTTAATGCAACGTCTGACGGCGAAATCCGCGTTTTCTACGACTACATTCACGCCCTGCAGCAGTCTGTTTTTAAAGACAACCTGAAGCGCGTGATGGACATCATTCAGCTCTCTGAGTTCGGCGACATTGACGATGGCATAACCTTCGACTTTGAGCCGCTGTACGAAATGAGCGCTAAAGAGCGGGCGGAAATTCGCAAAGTAGACGCTGACACGGACGCTGTCTATGTGGCCGCCAGCGTGCTCTCTGGCAACGAAGTCCGCGAAAAAATCGCCGGTGACCCGGACTCTCCCTATCACTCTCTGGACCTGAATGATGACCTCGAAATCGAAGACGACTACGACGAAGAGGAAGAAACAGACCCTGACGATAAGGGCGGTTCATCCTAACGCTGGCGTCGAAGCATGGTACCGCCGACAGCTTGATAAGCAGGTGCAGGAAATGCAGGCGTCTGTTGTCTACTGGCTGTCAGCAAACTATCTCGCCAGCGGCGCGGCTGTCGTCATGGATGCATCACCTGCAGTGATGATGCGGAATGCCATGCAGAAACTGGCTAAGCGCTGGACGCGACGGTTTGATGACATGGCGCAAAAGCTGGCCGACAGGTTCGCTAACGACGCCATGAAAAACGCGGATGCGTCACTGGCCACAGCCTTCAAAGATGCGGGATTTACTGTCGAGTTCAAGATGACCTCGCAGATGAATAATGCTCTTCAGGCGACCATCGCCGAGAACGTTGGCCTTATCCGCTCCATCCCCGAGAAGTATTTCACCGAGGTGGAAGGGCTGGTTATGCGGTCGGTAGCGCGTGGGCGCGACTTATCCTATCTCACAGATGAACTCCAGAAGCGATACGGGATTACCCGGCGCCGTGCGGCGTTCATTGCCCGAGATCAGAACAACAAGGCCACCTCAGTCGTTCAGTCTGCGCGACAGCAGGCACTCGGCATTACCCAGGGAATATGGAAGCACTCCCATGCAGGTAAGAAGCCTCGCCAGTCCCATGTAAAAGCTAATGGCAAGCTGTTCGACCTCTCGAAAGGGATGCTCATTGATGGCGAGCACATCATGCCAGGCGAATTACCAAATTGTGATTGCACCTGGGAGGCTGTCATTCCAGGGCTTTCAAAACAGGATTGATCAATGAAGCCTACAGAGTGCTTAGCTTTCGATCGCGCCTCTGTGCGCACCATCGACGCAAATGGCCGCCTTCAGATTTCACGAACGAATATCAGTAAGGCAAACGTTAATGCCTACTATGGGCGCGAGATACCAAGAAGCGAAGAGCTTGGGCTCGAACCCAACAAGCTTTATCGGCTTTGGCGCCACCCGGACGAGCTCCGGAAAGCAGCCAAAACCTTCAATAACATCCCCGTGCTCAACAAGCACATCCCCGATTTTCCCACCGACCCTCCCAATGAATTTCGTGTTGGCGTGACGCACTCCAATGCTGAGTTTGACGGCACGTATCTCACGGTTGGCATGTCTATCTGGGATAACAGCGCGATTGCTGGAATTGAGAGCGGAGAGCAGCGAGAGCTATCTGCATCGTACAAGTACGTCGCAGACATGACCCCGGGTGTTACTCCTGACGGCGAGCCTTATGACGGCGTTATGCGTGACATTTTCGGAAACCACGAAGCGCTGGTCCCTGACGGCCGCGCAGGGCCAGATGTACTGGTCGCAGATTCATTACCACCGGAGCTTAATCACATGCGTAAACATAAGGTAGCGGCGATCCGCGCCACCCTTAAGCCACTTCTGGCGCAGGATGCTGATCTGGAGGCAGAAGTCCGCAAAGCTCTTCTGGCTCTTGATGAGGCCGAAAAGGAAGACGAAAAAGAAAACAAACCCGCCGACGACGAAGACGACGACGAGAAGGATAAGAAAAAAACGGCGGACGATGAAGGCGACGAAGACGACAAGGACAAGAAGAAAACCGCCGATGACGAAGACGATGAAGAAGACGACAAAGTCTCCAAAACGGCGATGGACTCTGCGATTCGTCTGGCGGCCGACAGCGCGACCAAAAAGGCAGCGGAAAACTTCCGCAAGGTTCGCGAAGCTGAACAGATTGTTCGCCCGCTGATCGGCGACGTCGTTGCCATGGACTCAGCTGAAGATGTCTATCGCACCGCGCTTGAGCAAAGCGGCGTGGATATCGCAGGCGTTCACCCGTCCGCTTATCCGGCGATGGTCAAAATGGCGATCAGCCAGAAAGAAAATTCACGCCCTGTCATTGCGCAGGATTCCGCTTCCGTCAGTGAGTTCGAAAAAGCATTCCCGACCGCTGGCAAACTGAAACGAGGTTAACATGGCAGGTTTTCAGACACGAATTAACCAGTATCCGGCCCCCGGTGTCGAAGGGGCCTTTGCTGGCACTAACCCTCACGCGACCTATCAGGCTGGCGAGGGTGCTCTGGTTGCTGGTGAGGACGGCCTGACTGTCGGCCGCTTTGCCTGGGACGTCGACGGCGTGGCTTCCAATGCCGGTAGCGGTGTTCCGTCTGGCTTTGTCCATCGTGATGGTCAGGCGTCGATCACCATCTGGCTGGGTCAGGCATCCATGCTTATCCAACCGGGCCGCGAAATCACCCTGATGGTTGCCGGTGACTTCTGGGCCAAAACGTCAACCGCTGCCACCCGCGGGCAGAAGGTTTTTGCATCCCTGACTACCGGTGAGGTGCAAATCGCAGCGGCCGGCGCAACCGTGGCCGGTTATATCGAGACCGCATTCTATGCCGCAAGCGATTGTGACGCTGGCGAGCTGGTCAAAATCAGCACCTGGAGCAAGTAATGAACGAATTTCAGCGACACTACGCCGCAGCCAGCGGGAAATATGGCATTGTGCTGCCCGGCGCGAAGGACTACCTGAAGCCGGAGTTTGCGGAGAATTACGCGCTGGCGATGGACGCCCAGCCGCAAATGGTTACTGCGAATAACGCCGGTATCCCGGCCTACTTCACGAACTATGTCGATCCGGAACTTATCCGCGTTCTCGTTACGCCGATGAAGGCCGCAGAGATTATCGGTGAAGTGAAAAAGGGCGACTGGACCACGCTGACCTCGCAGTTCCCGATCGTCGAGTCGACTGGTGAAACCAGTGCTTACGGCGACTTCAACAACAACGGCATGACGTCCGCCAACGTCAACTGGGTGCCGCGCCAGTCGTTCCATTATCAGACTCACACCCGCTGGGGTGAGCGCGAGCTGGACATGTACGGCGCCGGTCGTATCGGCTACGCCGCCGAGCTCAACGTGGCTTCTGCACTTGTGCTGAACAAGTTCCAGAACAAGTCCTACTTCTACGGCATCGCAGGACTTGAAAACTACGGCCTGCTCAACGATCCGTCTCTGAGCGCTCCGGTTACTCCGGCGGCAACTGGTTCCGGCGGTGGCGTTACCTGGGCATCGAAAGACGGGCAAGCCGTATATGACGACATCTCTGGCCGTCTCTATAAGCAACTGGTCTCTCAGACCAAAGGCCTGGTAGAGCGCACCGATCGCATGGTGCTCGGCATGTCGCCGGAAATGGAAGTCAACCTGACCAAGACGAACCAGTATAACGTGAACGTCACCGATCAGTTGAAGAAAAACTTCCCGAACATGCGTATCGAAACCGCTGTTGAATACAGCACCGACGCAGGCGAGCTTGTGCAGCTGATTGTTGAGCGTCTGGGTGAGCAGGACACCGCTTACGCAGCGTTCACCGAGAAGATGCGCGCCCACGCTGTCGTGGTGGAGGAGTCTTCCTGGCGGCAGAAAAAATCTGGTGGCACCTGGGGTGCAATCATTCGTCAACCGCTGGGCATTGCCAGCATGATCGGGGTGTAACATGGCCGAAACAGTAACTGTAGGATGCAAACTGCCTAACGGCCTGATCCTGGAGCAGGGCGCGTACAAAGTGGAGCTTAACGGCTCCAACTCCTCTATCGTTGTCGGCGGCTACGGCCTGACCGAAAACGTAGATAAGGAAGCCTTTGAGGCGTGGCTGGCGGTACATGCTGATCAGCCCTACGTTCGTAAAGAACTGGTGTTTGCCCAGGCGAAAACCAGTAGCGCCCAGGCGAAAGCGAATGAAAACGCTTCGGAGAAAACCGGTCTGGAAGGTCTGGATCAGAATAACCCGGCCCCGGGCATTGAGAAGGCGGACAAAAAATAATGGCGATCGTTGTCTTTGATGTTGCCGCATTTCGTGAGCGTTATCCGGAGTTCGATGCCGTAAGTGAAACGCTGCTTAATGCGTACTTCACGGAGGCAACGATTTACCTGAATAACACGGACAGCAGCCCGGTAAAAGATATCTCTATCCGGGCTCTTTTCCTGAATATGCTGGTTGCGCACATTGCTGCGCTGAATTCAGGCGTAAACGGCGAAAAGGCTTCTGGGCTGGTTGGCCGGGTTGCGAGTGCATCCGAAGGTTCAGTGTCAGTATCAGCTGACGCAGGACCCTCAAGCGAAAGCTCCTGGTGGTATAAGCAGACCACTTACGGGTCAGCTTACTGGGAGGCTACTAAGCCTTACAGAACCGGATTTTATGTCCCTGGCTCATCCCCTTCTATGTACCCGGGGCATTACAACCGCCGTTCATTCATCCGGAGGTAGCTATGGATGGAATGTCAGGCGGCGACAAGCTGATGGAGCACCTGAAGTCGATCACAAAGGGGCTGTCCTCTGGCGATGATTTAAAGGTGGGTTTCCTTGAGGGGGCTAAGTACCCCGACGGGACACCGGTAGCGCTTGTGGCGGCCACCAACGAATTCGGCGGTACGGTAAAAATCCCGGCGCATACCAGGGATTTGAACTTTTACGTTCGCCGCGACGGCGTTTCGCGCTTCGCAAAGCCATCAAAGGCCAATTTCGCGCAGTCAGTAATGATACCCGAGCATATCGTAACGATCCCATCCCGACCGTACTTCAGGAAGACCATTTCCGAACATGGGCCGGAGTGGGGCGGGGAGCTTGGGAAGCTCATGAAGGCCAATGATTTTGACGCCAGAAAAAGCCTGGCTCTGATGGGGGAGCGGATTAAGGGCCAGATTCAGTCGTCAATCATCGCCTTTTCTGAGCCGCCGAACGCAAAAAGCACGGTCGACCAAAAGGGGTTTAATGACCCGTTAATCTGGTCAGGGCACATGCTGAACTCGGTCGATTACGAGGTGAAAGAGTGAATCTTCATTCCATAGTGCGAAACGCCATTAGCGCGGTTAATCCTCGCGTCGAGGCGCAGATTTACCGCTCGATCGGACCAATCAAAAACCCGGATTACTCGACTTCTCCTGGCTTCGCGCCGCCGGTAACGATGATGGTGCAAAAGCAGGCGCTGAGTCAGGCTGATATCAGGCACATGGATAACATGAATATCCAGGGCGTGCTGGTCAGTATCTGGACGGATGGCAACTGGTGCGGGATTAACAGGGATCGGCAGCAGGGCGGCGATAAGTTCGTTATCGGCAATGAAACGTGGCTGGTCGTGGATGTGCCTGAAATCTGGCCGGACTGGACGAGGGTTATCGCATGTCAACAATTGACGTAGGCCTGCAGGTCACTGAAAGCGATCTGTTTAAGGCGACTGGCGATTTCCTTTCTGTCCTCTTCCCGGATTCAGAGATCACGCAGACTCAGCAAAATCAGACCCCCATGCCGAAAGGCGGTTTCATTACTATGACGCCGCTTTTTCTGACGGACCTCTCAACCAGTGCTGTCAATTACGAGTATGACGGCGTTAGCGATTACGGGCGGGCAGAACTTTGCCGCGTTGATGAATGGCAATGTCAGCTCGATTTCTACGGAGATCAGGCGCAAAACAATGCCACCATCTTTTCGCGCATTGCCCGCTCCGAATTCGCATGCACCTGGTTCAGGGAAAATGCGAATGTCCTGGTGCCGCTTTATTCCGGCCCCCCGCGGCAAACATCGATGATCAACGGCGAGAAGCAGTGGGAATCCCGCTGGACGCTTGAATTCCACGCAAACCCGCTGATTGTCGTCAGCGTTCCTCAGCAGTTTATGACAGGCGCAGATGTGATATCGCAGCCGGTCGACGTGAGATTTCCTCCGGAGAAATAATAAATGGCAATTTCGCTATCAAAAATCGCCCAGATGCTTCCCGGCGTACTGAAGGCGACAGGGACGGCTATTGATCTCAATGGCCTGTTCCTGACCGACAGCGCATACGCGCCGGTTGGTGCAGTACCCTCATTTGCCAGTGCGGATGAGGTAAAGGCGTACTTCGGCAGCGCGTCGATTGAGTACACCGCCGCGGTGCTGTACTTCGCTGCTTTCAACGGCAAAACGCAGATGCCCGGCAAGCTGTATTTTAGCCGATTCAATACTGCGGCAGTGGCTGCATTCCTTCGTTCCGGATCGCACGCCGCGACCACGCTGGCACAGCTCAAGTTGCTTTCGGGTACGCTGACTCTGACCGTTGACGGCACGGAGGAGACTTCTGCGGCTATCAACCTCAGCGGCGCGACCAGTTTTGATAACGCGGCAGAGCTGATTGAAACCGGAATTGGCTCCTCGGTTGTGGTGACCTGGGATAGCGTGCTGAAGAAATTCATCATCACCTCTGCCACCACCGGCTCAGAGAGTTCGATCACCTTCGCCGATGACGGCACACTGGCCGCTGGTCTCAAGCTTACCGAGTCGACTGGCGCGGTAATTTCCCAGGGCGCTGCGCCGGCAGTAGTTGACGATATCTTTACTGCCATTCTGGCCAAAGAGCAGGACTGGGTAACATTTTCCACGACGTTCGCTGTAACCAAAGACCAGGCCAATGCGTTTGCACTCTGGGCAAACAGCCAGAACCACCGCTTTGCCTATGTCCCATGGGACGCATCAGGTACTGCAATCGTGGCGGGCAGCTCGAATGCACTGGTGTACGACATCATCAACACCTACGCCTATAACGACACCTGCCCGGTGTATGGTTATCCGAACCACGCAGCAAACGCTATGGGGTTTGTGGCCGCGCTGAACTTCACGCAGGCCAATGGGCGCTGTTCGCTGAATGGTCGTCAGGTGTCCGGCCTGCTGCCGATGATCAGTAACGATACTGATTACGAGGCGGCCAAGGCCAACGGCTATAACTTCTACGGCAACTATGCCTCGAATGCCGTCGAAACCAATCAATGGGCGCCCGGCTCTATTACTGGTGATTATGCGTGGCTTGACGCCTGGGCGGGTCAGGTATGGGTAAATGCTCAGCTTCAGGCATCTCTCGTTGCGCTGTTCCAGCAGGCGAGTAATCTGCCCTATGCTGCAGCCGGAAAAGCTCGCATTGAATCGTGCATGAAGCCGACCATTGAGCAATTCAGGGCGTGGGGCGGTATGACGGCGGGCACTGACCTTGACCAGTCGCAGATCGACCAGATTAACGCCATCACTGGCGTCGACGTTACGGATTCTCTTCTGGCTGAAGGGTATTACATCTACATCGGCCCGTTCACCCCGGCAATGCGCGCCTCGCGTACAAAGCCAACGGTTTACTTCTGGTACACCGATGGCGGGATCATCCAGGGTATTACCGTTAACAGCACGGAGGTGCAGTAATGTCCGGTCAAAACATTACGTCGGCTGACGCCATCATTGAGCTGGTAATCGCTGAGCTCTACCCGTCAGGGTTTAACCTGGAGCAGTTCGAAGCGCAAAACATCTTCGAAATGGGTGATACCGATATGGCAGAGTACCAGCGTACTGCTGACGGTAAACTGCTGGGCGGTTTTGTTTATGGTGATCTGCCGTGGACGTTTCATCTGGCAGCATCCTCCCCGTCGATTAAGTACATCGACAACTGGCAAACCACGCAGATGACCACGCGGTCTGTGCTGCGTGTCAATGGGACTGTGATCCTGCCGTCGCTGGGTAAAAAGTACATCATGACTAACGGTATCCTGCAGCGCGCACGCCGCATGCCGTCTGCCGGCCGTGTTCTTCAGCCGGTAACTGGACTCATCCAGTGGGAAACTGTCACCCCGGCAGACTACTCAGCATAAAAAAAATCAGCCCGGCTAAGTCCGGGCTTTTTTATACCCGCAATACCCCGCGCTTCACACGCGCACATCACAACACAGAACCTTTCAGGATGACCCTTGAGGATACCGGTTTGGCTATCGGTGCCTTTCTGTGGGCCGGATTCCTGTGTGACAAGGTTCATCACTAAAAGGTAAGCCGATATGAAATATCCAACAGTAATTAATGGGTTAGACTTCCGCGATCTGATTTTTGTGGCCGATAACGACCCGGTAACTGACTCGTTTATGGTGGCGAAGGCATTTGGGAAACGTCCTGACAACGTCATTCGTGATATCGAAAAGACTATTAAGGCATGCCCGGAAGAGTTCGATACAAAACTCAATTTTGAGGTTTGCTATAAAAACAATGAGTTGCAGAACGGAAAGCCGCAGAAGTTCTATCGACTCCGCAAAGATGGATTGATGCTTTTGGTTATGTCCTACACCAAAAAAGAGGCTATGCGTATCAAGATCGCCTACATCAACGCCTTCAACTGGATGTACGCGATGCTTCAGGTTGGGCGGCGCCAGTTTGAAGAAGAGCGTAACGCCGTCATGCTGGAGTTCCTGAAAGAGAAGGATGTTGCCAGTATGTCTGGTCGCCTGTTACGCCGGTGGGGGAAAGAGAAGAAGCCCCAGCTACTTTCACGCATTGAGCAACTGGACAAGCAAGGTCAGTTGGCATTGCCCGGCGTTCCTGGCGCGCTTACCGAAGCATGAAACCCACAAATTCGTGGTTTTTGGATAGCCCACTCAGGTGGGCTTTTTTATTGCCAGATCACTCATTCAGGAAACAAAAATGGCTCGTAAAAGCATCGTATTCACGGTTGAAGCGAATAACCGTGACAAGGGTAAGCAGTTCAAAATCACCGAAATGCCTGCGAGACAGGCCGAAGAGTGGGCGATCCGCCTGGCGTGCGCCGTGATTGGCGCCGGCGTTACCGTTCCCGACAATATGATGATGGCCATCGGTGCTGCGGTGGCGCCGGCCCCAGCCGAGGATAACTCAGAAGCTCGCGAGCTGTACGAAAGCGTGATGGCCAGCGGCATGGCAGGTCTCGCTCAGTGGGGTATCACTTCACTGGCTAAAGTCCCGTTCGCACAGTCGAAGCCTCTGCTTGATGAGTTGCTTGGCTGTGTGAAATTCATCGGCGGCAGTGGTATCGAAACAGCGCTTGTTGACGAAGGGCAGATCGAAGAAATCAGCACCTGGTCGCGCCTGAAAATCGAAGCCTTCAAGCTCCATATCGCTTTTATAGCAGCCTCCGCAAGTTAGAAATCCCCTTATCCGTCCCGGAAGATTCAGATCGCGGCTTCATACAGTATGCGAATGTACCGCGCACTATTGCCGCGGTGATCTCCGGGAAAATGGCGACACTCCACGAACTGGACACGGTGTACAGCGTCCAGGATATGTGGTGGCTGATTGAAATAATGACCGTGGATAACACCAACAGAGCCATAGCAGCGGAGAGTGATCATGGCAGCAACGGTAATTGACGCCCTCCTGATTACGCTGGGCCTTGATACGTCTGACTTCCGTAAGGGGCAGAAAGACGTTAGCGACGACCTCAAGAAGCAGCGTGAGGATGCGAAAAAAACTGCCAAGGAAATGGCGGAGCAGGGGAAAAAGGCAGCAGCATTCTTCGGCAGCATCAAGACGGAATTGCTGGCACTGACTGGCGTTACCGTCACTGCCGGCGGCCTGATGAGCCTTGTTAAAAATACCACGTCTAGCCTGATGGACCTTTCCATTCAGTCAAAGGCTCTTGGCATGACAGCCAGAGAACTTGATGGCTTCGGGAAGGCTGCAGAATCAGCCGGAAGCTCTTTTGAGAGGATTACGGCCGCCTTGCAGGGGTTCCAGGCTGCAAAGCAAGGTTCTCTATTTGGGGATACCAGCAGCCCGATCTTTAGCGGAATGCGAATGCTTACGGCGTTAACTGGTGATACTTTTGACGTCTATTCAAAGGATGCCAAGTCACTTGCAAGGTCTTATCTGGAGTCACTCAGGAAAGTTAAAGACCCAAACATTCGGCGCCAGATTGGTGCTATGGGTGGGTTCGATGATGCGACCATTCAGCGAAACCAGGAGGGTAGATTTCTTCCGGATGTTGACCGCTTAACAAAAAGCTCTGGAATAACTGATGCCTCTGTTAAAGGGGCGAAAGAGTTTACAGAAGCATGGGTGGTGCTCAACCAGAACCTCGAAACCACAAAAAACCAGTTTTATACCTTCCTGATCCCGTATGTGCGTGAGTTTAATGGCGTTCTTCTTCAGTTATCAAACTGGATGAAATCTCATCCAGATGAGATGAGACAAAAAGTCGAGTCCTTTTTTGGTGCCATTGAGAGCGGAGCTAAGGTGGCAGATAACGCTGCGAGATCTGTTGGTGGTTGGGAAAACGCGATCAAGCTACTCATCGGCTTAAAGGTTGCGACATGGGTGATGGGAATCACAAAGGCTTTTACTGGATTGTTCGCCCTCACACCACCTGCGTGGTTTGTCGCTGCCAGTGCTGTGGGTGTAGGGGCTTATCAGAACATATCCAATGCCGCAACCAAAGCAGACCATACTGATTCTCTTTGGGAGTCAATAAAACAGCGCTGGTCTGCAGGTGGTTGGTATAACAATCAGCAAAATATACAAGCTGTATCACCGGAGCAAAGAAAGAAAGATCAGGATGAGCGTTCATTCTGGGAATCAACTAAAAATCTTCTTTCACAGGCTGTGAATGCATTAATTTCTCCGGCTGGGGCAGCATCCATGCAGCCAAATATTGTTGGCGGCTACCAGCCAAATGTCCCGCTTAACGCGCAGGCCGCTCGCCTTGGCGCCAAAGGGAAGGCATTTCTTCAGGCAATGGCTGGCGAATTCGGGGCGCTGGAAGGTAAATATGGACTTCCGGCCGGACTGCTGTCTTCGGTAGCTGCTACTGAATCAGGTGGTGACCCGTTTGCGGAGTCGAAAGCTGGAGCCAAAGGCTTGTTCCAGTTCATGCCAGGCACGGCAAAGGATATGGGGCTCAAAGGTCGTGATGTTTTCGACCCTCACAAGTCAGCTGATGCCGCTGCAAGATACCTGCGCTATCTGCTGGAGGCTACGGGCGGAGATCTGGAGAAAACCCTTGCTTCCTACAACTGGGGGCTCGGAAACGTCCAGAAGAAAGGCATGGACAACCTGCCGTCGGAAACTCGTAATTACGTCCCCAAAGTCATGGCCGGAATGCGTCCCGGCGCCGGTATGGCCGTAGACCGCGCGATGCCGGGTCAGGCTGGCGGTGTTTATAACTTTTATGGCACCAAAATCACCACCCAGGCCCAGAACGTGGAACAGCTTACCAGCGACATCAAAAAGCACGGCGACAACCGCGTCATGCTAATGGCTGGCTACTCAGGACAATAACTCATGTCGTTTTCTCTGAATGTCTCGACAGTGCTATCCGCCATTCAGGGAGGAAGCCTGTTATCCGTCCTTAACAGCGCTCTGTCGCCAACGTACCGGATCACCTACAACACCGTTGACAAGTCGCTTTTGACGGCTGCAGCCGGGCAGGAGGTTTTTTCTCCTTCCGGCTGGGTTAGCGTTGATCGCTACGGTGATGCTAACGTGACGAAGGGGCCGGTTGAAAATGGGCAGTATACTTCGTACAACAAGGTCCGGCAGCCATCGGAGTTAAGGGTTATCTTGGCACTTGAGGGATGGACTGCATATACAGGTGCGCTTCCAAACCTGACAAACTTATCTCTTCTTAGCCGAAGTAATTTCATTCAGAAACTGGATGAGATGAAAAACACGGCCAGTACCTACAACATTGAGACGCCGGACACGGTGTATTACAGCTACGATCTGACCCACTTTGATTACTTTGTGGGATCATATCGCGGGCAGACGTTGTTGATGGCAAACTGCACCTTCGAAGAGATAATGGATAGCGGTGAAGTAATTATCGCTAATGGGGTTTCAGGTAAGGCTCCGACAGATAACGACAAAACAAACAATAAGGGCGCTGCAAAAACAGAGGTAATCACTGCTTCAACTAAAGAAGTAACTCTTACTGACGCAAAAAACGCATGGACAAGCGGGAATACCTCGCTATCAAGCGCCATTGATCTTACCGGGAGCGCCATAGTTTCAGGTGTCAATTCGGCGGCCAAATCGGTATCTCAAGTATGGGATAACTCATCAACAGCGGTCGCAAAACAGATCAAAAGCACGGTGGCTGATTTTCTTAAAAATAAGGTGATGTGACATGCAGGAAATTAGCTTATCACCGTCACTTTCTCAAAAGGTGTATGTTACGCTTGGTGGACAGAACTGCGCGATCAAGCTTCATCAGCGCTCAACTGGATTCTACATAGACCTGTATGTTGATGACACGGCAATTATGCAAGGTGTTCTCTCCCTTAACTGTATATATCTTGTCAGATATAAGTATCTTGGATTTAATGGTGATCTCATTTTTGTAGACACAAAAGGGGATTCCGATCCGGTTTATGACGAAATAGGGACGCGCTTTAAGCTTTATTATGCATCGAGCGATGAGGTGGGCCGATGAGTTACAAGGAAAGAGAGATAACGGTTGAGTTTACTCTGGCCAATGGGACCTTTGACGGTAAAAAAGGTAACACGCTCATAGCCGAAGGGTTCAAGTGCGAGCTTTCTGTTTCGGCTTATGGGGGAGCTACAGGGACGATGATGGAGCTTAGCCTGTGGGGCTTATCCCTTGATAACATGGCTAAATTGACCACCAACTCCGAAAAATTCTTCGGTGAGCAGCAAAACGCCATACGGGTTTTTACTGGAGATGTTTGCGTGTTTATGGGTACGATAATATCTGCCAGGGTAAATCTGAATCAAATGCCTGATGCTCCGATTGAAATAACGGCCTCCGCTATTGGAAAGGAAAAGCTTGTCGTATGCGAGCCAACTTCAATTGAAGGTGAAGCGTCTGTCGCTGATATGATAAAAGCACTGGCCTCTAAGGTGGATTTGAAGTTCGTAAATGTTGATGTTAAATCGGTGCATAGCAACCCTTATTATGAGGGAAATGCTATTGAGCAAATTCAGAAAATTGCGGCCGATCACAATATTATTGCAGATATAGACTTTGGGACGGTTACAATCTACACGGGGGAAAGCCCTATTGATTCTGTGGTTCCATTTATATCTCCAGAACATGGACTAATTGGCTATCCTATTTTTTATGATATTGGTATAAATTTTCGCTGCATTTATTCACCATCAATAAAGCTGGCTCGAAAAATAAAACTGGAAACCTCTCTCCCTCACGCAAGCGGGGATTGGATAGTCCAGTATGGAACCACTCATTACTTGTCATGCAGGGTCCCCGGTGGTCTATGGGAAACATTCGTTGTAGCTTATCCCGGATTTGTATTTGGAGTGTGAGATGCTTACCAAGCAAAAGCCTAGTGACATGTCGTGTCAGGGGAATGCTGTTCTTTCGCTTATAGCCGGAGCCATAAAGGGCTGCGTATTTGCCGATATCGTTTTAGTCAAAAAAGTGAATGGGAAGACCCTTACCGTTTTTCCTCTGGTTACTGGAACAAACGCTTCTGGCGGATCAATTGAAAACCAGGATGTTTACAGTGTTCCATTCATTCAGTACCAGGCTGGAAATAGTTCGGTAAAAATGACGCCCCGAGTAGGCGATATTGGCCTGGTGATTGCCTGTGATAAAGACATCACAAATGTGAAAAAAACTAAAGGCGGAGGCCCTCCGCCAACTCAGCGGCGCCACTCATACTCGGATGCTGTTTACATCACGGCTATAGCCAGTTTGAACGATGAACCCACGGAGTTTGCTGAGTTTACAGGAAACGGAATAAACATACAGAGCCCTGGAGTGGTTAACATAAACGGCCTGAAAATCCTTGCTGACGGAACGCTTCAACTGGCTGATGGCTCAGTGGTCGATAGGCACACGCATGGTGGCGTTGAGACTGGCGGAAGCAACACGGCGCCGCTTGGTGGCTAACATCAACATAAAGAGGATTCAGCATTATGAGCCAGGTTATGAGTAATTCAGATTGGGGTATCTACTTCAGCCTCTACCCCATCGTGGGGATAAAAACATTTGTCCAAAATATCGAATACTTTCGTCAGATAACTCATTTGCCCGCAGCGCATTCCACTTCTCCAGAGCGGCGGCATAATGCCGTTTTCTCAGAGGAATGCCGAGAAGGCCAGCTTCTGGGAAGTCAGGATGTTTCGCCACCAATGCCTTAAGGTCCTCTTCCGCTCGAATCATTTTGAGGTTTACATCGCCAAGTGTGTAGTCAATGGATGCTCTGGCGCATAGTACGGCACCAATTCCTGACAGGCCGCCCTGGAGAAGGTATTTTTCGATGGATTCAGGGAAGCTGTCAGAGTCATTTAACTTGGGGTTCTGCCCGCAATAAGCGAGAACCAAGAGCAACTCTTCCGTCCTTATCGTATCTGGCAGTTCTGTCAAGAATTGCAATAGCACTTTCCGTGCGTCCAGACTTTCCATGTTGACTCCTTAGGGGTTCAAAGCATCACCATAAAGTGAATCGGAAATACTTGAAATCCTGACATTTGATCAGTGTGGATTATTACAGTACTGGACAGATAGACGCATGAGCTTGTTGGGTAGTAGTATCTGGGGGAAGCCGCACTAACCCTCTGGAGCCGTAACAATGATAAAAAATGCCTTAATATTCTCAGTCCTACTAATAGTATCGACGATTTCACACGCTGAAACTCTTGAAGAATTTTTCAATAAAAACAAAGTTGTTAACAATGATGTTGAGATTAGATTAACTATTAAAGAAAAAGCTTATCAACTAGCCTCATCAGAGGCGTTCACCGAGGGCGCTAATGATCTGACTGGTAGAAGCAGCATGTTGATGCGTAAAGATGGTGGCAGTTATGCTAGGTATGCGGTGAAAGCTCTTATTGATGCTTGCAATAACATTGGCCCTTATCAAAGCAACCTTGATGACGCAGCATGCGGTAGACTAGAAAAACTGAGTGGTAGCATCAAGTAAAGCTTTGATAGAAATAAACTGGCATCGTAAAAGGAAATGAAAATGTCTTTTTTGGTTGTTGCTGCACTTCTTGGTCTAATCCCAGCCTTCATTGCGCAAAGTAAGGGGCGATCTTTCGGCGGTTGGTGGCTCTATGGATTCTTGCTTTTCATCGTCGCAATTATTCACGTTCTTTTCGTCCCCTCGCTTAATTCTTCTGGCGCTGCCGTAGCTGATTCTCAGGGCCCAATGAGGGACTGCCCCTACTGTGCAGAGCCAGTGAAGTATCAGGCTACGAAGTGCAAGCATTGCGGGAGTGAGATTACCCCGATGGCATTACCAGAGCCAAAATATAATGGAACTCAGATAGCATGGAGCAGAATTGCAATTTTAATTGGAGGAATTGTGTTGCTGGCTATCATTTCAGGCATCATAGGCAAATAAACCCGCTAAAAAATCAAAAATAAAAACCTCGCTTCGGCGGGGTTTTTTTATGGGCGAAATCCATGAAAACAATATCTCTCAAACTCGACCCCGATACCTGGGATCTTGTCCTTGATGAGCTGGGTAATATCGCAACGGTTGAAAACCCCTACGCCTGCGCTCAGGACGTAGCGACGGCATGCCTGGCTATACGCGGCGAGTGCATTTACGAAAAAGACACCGGCGTTAATTACAAAGAGCTGCTGAACGTGAAGGCCAGCACTGGCGCCATGGCGGCCGCGCTTCAGGTTGAAGCGTTGCGGATGAGCTATATCGCGCGCGCTGAGCCGACGCTGATTAACAACCGCGATACGCGCCGCACTACCGGCGTTATTGCGATCGTGGATACCAACGGCCTGGATTCCAGCGTCACCCTGTGAGGAAAAAATGACGACAATCTCTACGGCGGTACCGGCCGTGACCTTTTCCACCACTGGCCTTGATGTTCCAGATGAGGGAGACATTCTTGCCGGGCGTATAGCAGATATTGGTTCTGCATTCGGGACGGCGATGAGCACGAACCTTAAGACGCCGCAGGGGCAGCTGGCTGTCACTGATACTGCAATCATCGCTGACAAAAACGATCAGCTTCTGGCTATCGTCAACAACATGAACCCGGACTTTTCCTCCGGCAGATTTCAGGATGGCATCGGCAGGATTTACTTCCTCGACCGCATTGCTGCGGCGGGAACGGTTGTAACGGCCACATGCTCCGGCGTGCCGGGAACGGTAATTCCCGCACAGTCCTATGCAACCGACGATAACGGCTATATGTACGTGTCTTTGGCGGCCGGAACGATAGGCGCAGACGGGACGGTAAAAATCGAGTTCCAGAACCTGACTACCGGGCCGATAGCCTGCCCAATCGGGACGCTGACAAACATCTATGTCGCAGTAAGTGGCTGGTCGAGCATTACCAACGAGACCGCAGGCGTTCCGGGATCAAATGTGGAAGGGCGATCTGCCTTTGAGTATCGGCGCCGTCAGTCGGTAGCGCGTAATGCCTTCAACACGGCTGCAGCTGTGCGGGCTGCCGTTCTGGAGGTCGAAGGGGTGCTTGATGTCTATGTTATCGACAACAAAGAACCCACCCCCGTCGATAAAGGCTCGACGAATTACACGCTTCTGGCCAGCTCGATTTATATCGGGGTTTATGGCGGGGCAGTGGCAGACATTGCAGCGGCCATCAATAAAAAACTTCCCCCGGGCACCGTTATGAACGGTGACACCACCGGGACCGTGCAGGATACCGAAAATTATGACGCCCCTTATCCGGAGTACACCTACAGGTGGAAAACTCTGGACGCGGTGAGCGTTCATATCAAGGTGGAATACGAAGCGAATGATGGCCTTCCATCAGATATCAACGCGCAGATCAGAACGGTCGTCCTGAATGCCTTCACCGGAGCAGATGGCGGTACCCGGGCGCGTGCCGGCGCGCGAATTTATGGCAGCCGGTATATCGGCCCTATCCAGGTGCTCGATGCACAGAACATGAACGTTCTTTCTGTCCAGATCTCTCTGGACGGAACCACCTGGTCTAGTGCGCTGACTATGGGGATAGATCAGGAACCGACCCTCGATACGACAAACATCATAACGGAGGCGGTAAGTGAATAATGTCGACTGGACGATCTACGCGCAGTACGTGAACTCAACCAGCCTGCGGTCACTGATTGACACCTTTAACGCTTCTGTAGCGCCAGAGGACTGGATAGACACGTTCTATGACCTCGTGTTCAACATCGAGACCTGCGGCGATTACGGGCTGATGTGCTGGGGTAAAATCGTTGATGTAGAGCGTTTGCTGACTGTGACGCCATCCCAGCAGTTCCTGGGGTTTGGCGAAGCGACCAGCACCCCGGCAGAACTCACCGACCCTCAACCCTTTAACCAGGCGCCTTTCTATACCGGCGTGCAGGACACGAACACTGTGGTCCTGACCAATGATGCATACCGCAAGCTGATCATGTGCAAAGCGATGGCTAATATCAGCGACTGCACCGTGCCGGTCATGAACCGCATGCTGGTGTACATGTTTGGCGCCAGCGGACGATCTTACGTGCGTGATGATGGCAACCATGTCATGAGCTACGTATTTGAATTCGCCCTGTCAGATGTAGAGTTAGCCATAGTACAGAGTTCCGGGGCGCTTCCTTCCCCTCCCGGAGTAAAAGTAAACATCATTCAGGAGGTCTGAATTGAATAATTCAGCCATGCCACTGCGTCTGACGGTGGTCTTTGCCGCGTCTGGCGATCGTAACAGCATTCCTACCGACGCCACCACCGAAACGCTGAATGGGGGGAGGGCATCATTCGATGTTGGCTTCCCCCCAATCACCAGAATCGCTCTCTCATCAGGCGGGAAACCACCTCAAGGTCAGGATTTTAACGGTATATTCTATGAGTCTTTTTTGAGGCACCAGTGGAATCAGGCTGGGGGTGGATATCCATTTGATTCGGCTTATGCAACCGCTATTGGCGGTTATCCAAAAGGGGCTGTTGTTCCATTTAGCACTCTCGACGGGCTTTGGCTGAACACCCTCAATAGCAACAATGGGACACCTGAAAATACAGGTGGTGGCGCATCAGGGTGGGTCCCTTTGTCAAGTTATGGTATTTCGTCAATAACTGCATCCGGATCTGCAAATATCACGCTGACTGCCTTGCAGGCATCACGTCCAGAAATAATTATCAGCGGAGTGCTAACTGGGAATATTTATTTGTATTTCCCTCCGTGGATTAAAGAATGGAAGGTCACAAATAATACCTCTGGTGGATTTAATGTCGTTTGCAAAACAATTGGCGGGAGTAATACGGCAACATTATATCCTGCAGGGCGGGGACATATTCACTGCGATGGAACGAATGTTTATTTCGTAGATGCTACCAGTGGCCCCGGGCAGTCCGGAGGGTTATTTTTTGGAAATGGTGCTCGTCTTGCCTGGGGTTATACGGATGCCAATTGCAATGTTGCTGGGGCCGATGGTGAATACGAAACGGATAACATTTTTGTTACCCCAACGTTTACAACCAGCGACGGGGTATTTGGATTTAATACCATCTGTTCGGTAAAAGTGATGCCCATTGATATTTCTGGGGTCGGGCAGAATGAACGCTCATGGCTTATGGACTCGACGTTTTCAGGAAGTGGTTTTTCATTTCGTTCTGCATGCAAGACGCAGAACGCAACCATTAGAACTCGCTGGGAAGTAATAGGATTCTGATATGGCAATTACAGATACCCAACAGACTGCACAGTTTGCGGCTAGTGCCGCCGTTAGTGCTGCAGAAGCAAAGCAGTATGCACTCAGCGTCGAAAAGCCACTCATTGATATCTCAGAATCCGTTTCCGAAGCCAAAGATGCCGCTGTATCTTCGGAGTTAGCTCGCGACGAGGCGAAAGACATAGCCTCTGGATTGTCAGAGAGTATTAATTTTGAGCTTGCTGAAAAAGAAGCTGAATTTGAGTCTCAGATGCAGGGGCAAAGAACCGCCTTCGAGGTCTCTCAGCAAGACAAAGAAAGTGATTTTTTGTCATCTCAGAGCCAGAGGGAGGCTGATTTTGTCGAGTCGCAGACCGACAGGGAAAACAGATTCCAGACGTTTCTTGACAGCTCTGGCTATGTTTTCCTTGGTGATTACGAAAATGGCCCGTTTCAGTTCAGCGCACGCAATCAGTACATCCGCTATAACAACCAGTATTACCGCCTGAATGCTGCTACTGACGTCGGCTTTACGACCACCGGAACCGATGCGACCAGCTTTGCGAATGACGTTACTCACTTCGTTCTGATGGACGGGGACACGCTTCGCCAAAACCTGGGTTCAGGCGAGCCGGGCATGGGCTCGGATATGCTGGCATTTCGTGACATGCTTGGGCGCTCGTCTACAGTGGGTGATTATCTGCGTGATGCGTATATTCGAGTGCACTCTCGCTATGAGTTATTGCAGGCCATAGAGCATATTAATAATGAAATACAGCATCCCACGGAAATTCGCCTGGCGAGAAATTTTGCATCCTGGAATGACGCTAAAACCGATATTGATATTACCTACGCGTCAATTGTTGGTGAGGGCGGAAATGTTGTTATTGATGCACAGGGTATCCCTGATGCCGCAGGAAATTATTTCATGCGCATTTTTAACAGCAAAAAATCAGACATTAATAATCTCGCCAATATATTTACTGTTAAACAACAGGGCCTCACTGTTATCGGCCCTGGCCGTAATAGCAATGTGGCGTTCAACGTGTTTCAGGGTTCCGGGTTCATGACGCTAGGCACCACTGCGCAGGAATTTGGCATAGGCGACGTTTATCAACAAAACGCATACATCATCAAACACATTGGCCGCGCCATTCAGCGCTGTGTTAATCACGTCTGGATGCCCTCGGGATATTCAAACTACGGCGAGGGTATTGGGTATGTCAGCTGTCTGCTGAGCACCTCTGCAGGTGTCGGGGTCAGGAACGATAATCCTAACGGCGCCATTCGGCTAATTGATTGCAGCCTGGATTATATGGGACGAATCGCCGTTACTAACGGCGGTCGAATTGAGTTCTCAGAGTGTCATATCGAGTTTAACAACGCATCAAATAAACTGACCGGGATACCGTTTGAAACGGCCTCATCTGAGCGCGCCGAGATTATTGTCGATGGCGGGGAGATTCTCGGATATGTAGCCCCACTACCAGAATCTGTGCCAACTATTTTTCGGTGTGGAGCAAACACGAACGGCATTAAACTGACGGACGTCAACCTGATGAAATTGGTTCTCCCCGCCGGAAACTATGAAATTAACGATGGCACTGGACCGTTTATCACCCGCGGCATTACGACTATTGGTGGTGGCGGGAATACGCTGGTACCTATGTTGAAATCTGACAGGCAGAATACGTTATCTGACCCGCTGTATACGCGCCCGACGATTATGGACTGGTATATAACCCAGGACATGGCCGAGATAAAAAGCCGAACCGCAGGATACAACCTCAATCTAACCGTGTCCGCCGATACCTCGATATCTGGCACAAAATCCATGAAAGTGGTTAAAAGTTTCGGCGTTGGCTCGCTGTCAGAAATTAAACTCAGGGTGAAGGCTGCGCCTGGTTCACTCAGTCAGTATGCGCTTTACCTGAAAGGGGCTGCGCTGACGGGGCAAATCTTCGTAGAGTTCTATTACGCTACTACCCAGTATCAAAATCAGTACGGAACGCCAATCACCGGCAGGGATGAGCAGGTCGGCCCAACGCGTACCATTGATGCCGCAACTCTGGCAGACTGGGTGCGCGTAGACCAGCAATTACTGAGGTCTTATACCCCTGAGTGGGCAGAATTTATGGTGATAAAAATCACACTCAGCGGCATGTCTGCCGGCTCTCTGTATGTCGATAAGGTGAAGGTGACCAATTTATGAGGATATTTGAATCTGTCGGCTACGATGTTGAAAATGGCAACGTTCCGTTTGTTGCCGGGTATTATGTTGAGGGTGATAACGGGCTCTATGCATTTACGTATGGAGACCCGCGCACAATCAATGTAGATATTGCACCCGCTGATTACAGTATCGTTATTGATCCGGAATGGCCGTTTATCAGTCTGGTATCCGAGTGAAATACCCCGCCATAAACTGTCTTTTAAGTTTGTAATACTTTGATGGTCGGGATTCCGACCTGCGCTACGCCTTACCTTAGCTTCACTACACAGTGAACCCCGCGGGGGTAAGGCATGCGAATGAACAACCTTTCAGACGTAGCGGAGGATGCCTCCTACGTCACTTCTATTGGCAGCGGCGGTTACTGGCTGCTGCAGCTACTCGATAAAGTCAGCCCCAGCCAGTGGGCCGCGATCGGCGTTCTCGCCAGTATCGTTTTCGGGTTCCTGACCTACTTCACCAACCTTTATTTCAAAATCAAAGATGACCGGCGGAAGGCGCGAGACTATGAGCAACAAAGCTAAGCTCAGCGCCGCACCGCTGGCGGCCGCCGCCGGGTAATGACTCCTGATGTTGTGGATCGCTGCCGCCGGATGCTGGAGAACGGCGCAACCCGGCAACAGGTAGCTGATGTGATCGGCGTAGGTGTGAAGACGATCTATAAGTACCTGCCAGCCTCTTAAAATCATTGCGTTGCGTCGGTGCGTCTGATCGATAGCTGTAACCTGTATTGATCAGATCTCTCAATGAATCTACTGTATATAAAAACAGTGTGCGCCGGGAGACCGGTAGAGATCAAGGGGTGAAAATCCCCGACCATTGAAGGACCAGCAATCCACAAGGTCCCCGAGTCATGCGTTGCATACCGCGAGGTATGGGGCGAAGC
>OIEW01000118.1_pt1 | contig 29296 bp, 27 predicted proteins | sample 1581891 | NCBI WGS metagenome assembly OIEW01 (sample SAMN07977758, study PRJEB24534) | human gut metagenome
TAGTTTTTAAGTGATTACAGATGAATTTTTATATTTTTAATTTAGTTATGCATTAAACTCATTATCATTATGCATTTAACTCATACTATATTTCTCAATACGGTTTACACGTACCCGTGTGTACCATAAATAACAGATGATATATTAGAATTACATTAAATATTTATTAATTAGAGAAACATGCTACTACATATGGTAGCATGTTTTTTCTTTTTTATTAGGTTTCACCGTGCTATAATGACTAATAATATAATATATTACATATTATGCCTTGACCCTTATAATCATTTTCTCTGTTTATTATTTTTGCTTTATCATATTGTGGTGTTTTTTCGTTCGATTTTCACGGGGATACGGGGGAAAAAATTAAATGAAATATATTTAAATGGGACTTCATAAAATTTTTTGTGTATTTTTGATTTTAAAGGCGGTATAACAGCATGGTAAACACACGGGCAACAAAAGGTACTGGAAGCATAAGAGAATACAGTAAAGGACGTTTTAAAGCCATAATTACAACGGGTTATGAATTGAATGCAGCAACAGGTAAAAAGAAACGCCTTACCAAAACATTTACAGGGAAGAGAAGGCAAGAGGTGCTGCATAAGTTACAAGAGTTTCAGTACAAGTCAAACATCGGAGTAATCAATCCACTGTCTCCCTCCACCACTGTCTCACAATTCCTATCTCGCTGGGAAAAGATAAAAGGGGCACAAATTAAAGAAAGCACACTTATTGCAGAAAAGTGTAGATTAGAAAAAACGCTATGTAAAGCATATGGAGACAAAGCCATCAAAGACATCACACCTACTATGCTAAATGATTTGTTTATCACACTGTTGTCTAAATATAAAAACAGCACAGTACATATAGCCAAAGTAATTATCAGTGACTTCTTTAATTGTGCCAGAAAGGAGAAGCTAATCGTAGTCAATCCATGTCAAGACACAATAAAGATAAAGAAAGACAGTGAGTTTAAGACAGAAGCAATACAGCCTTTAAGCATCGAACAGGTCAAACAGTATCTAAAGTATCTGCATGAGTTAAAAGACAGTTCTATCTATCCTTATACTTATGAATTAATAAGAACAGCAATAGAAACAGGTGCAAGAAAAGGAGAATTACGTGGGCTTCGCTTCTCTGATTTGAATGAAGACAAAGGGACTATATCCATATCAAGAACCATATCAAGTGTTAAGGGGTCATACACCGTACCTACTACACCTAAAAGTAAAAACTCTATAAGGACTGTATCTGTGGGAAAAGATTTAATTAAGCTACTACTGGACATCGAACACTCTGAACCAGATAGCTATATCTTCCACAGAATTGGACAGGAAAAGACACCCCTATCACCTATGACAGCTAATAGGATATTAACTAAGACATTAATAGCATCGGGTGTTGCACCTAAAATAGCTACGACGTTCAGATTCCATGATTTAAGACATACCAACGCTACAATTCTCATAACAAGGGGTGTAGACATAAAAACTGTATCAAAGCGTTTGGGTCATTCATCAGTAGTAATTACTCTTGATACGTATGCACACTTCATACCAGAAACAGACAAAGCAGCCAGCAACCTAATAAATAACATATGCTCTGTCTGAAATATATGCTACTACCATGCTACTATCTTCTGGGTTATTGGTTAAAAAGTAGGACAAATATACAACATATTGTAATTGAGACAGATATATAATCAGACATGCAGTATGTCATAATATTTTTTCTATTATATCATTCTTTTCATGCTTTCTTTCGAATCAAGAATATCAAATAGTTCTGTATCGAATATTTTAGTTGTAATTATTTTTTATTTCTATTATAATTTAGTTGAACGAATATTTTCGATGTAAATCATTAAAAATGAAGGAAGGAATTTGTATGTACGGTATGTTTTTTGATGACTATGACACTCCTGTTTTTCGTCCGCCCAGTGAAGCGGAAAGCTTTATTCTCCGTGTCACCCGCGGATGTGCGCACAACAGTTGTACCTATTGCAATATGTACAGAGGTGTCAAGTTTGAAAAACTCTCGGACGACCAGATCATGCGTCAGATTGCCATGGCCTATTCCACCGATGCGGAAGGGGTCCGCCGTGTATTTCTCGCCGACGGGGACGCACTGGTATTGCCGACGGAACGGCTGCTGAATATTTTAGCTGTTTTGAAGAAATATTTCCCCAATCTGGAGCGTGTATCTTCTTACGCCGCACCGCGGGATATTCTGGCAAAGTCCGTGGAAGAATTGACGGAGCTCCGCCGGGCGGGTCTGGCTCTTCTTTACTACGGAATGGAAAGCGGAGATGCACAGACTCTCAAGGATATACGGAAAGGGGTCAATGATAAGCAGTCTATCGAGGCGGGAAAACGGGTCATCGCCGCAGGTATGAAACTTTCCATTATGATTATCCTCGGCATTGCAGGCAAGGAAGGAAGTACACGCCACGCTTTGGCTACGGCGCATGCCATCAATGAAATCAAGCCGACCATGCTGTCCGCTCTGTCGCTTATGCTCTACCGGGGCAGTGAATTGAAGGAACAGTTTGAACGGGGCGAGTTCCACCCGCTCACACCGGCCCAGCTAATGGAGGAATTGAAGCTTATCATGGAGCATGTGGATTTACCGGAAAGCGAGCATATGATTTTCCGGAGCAACCATGTTTCCAATTATATCCGCCTGGCAGCGACATTGCCGCGGGATAAAGAACAGCTTCTCAAGGATATCGACAAGAGCATTCTCCACCTGAAACAGATGAAAAACTGGGATATCTATAATCACGATTTTACAAAATAAGAAAAGCTCCGCTTTAAACGGCGGAGTTTTTTATTTGCCAAAAGAATTTTTCTCTGTATTTTCCTGTCTGAAATGCTATAATGGGTCACAAGAGCGGGTTTGATTCTCCCCGGGCTTACAGAGTTATAAGGAGGCTGTTTCATTGGGCTATATTATCAACCGCTGTAAAGATCCTGTCTTTCTGCAGCGTTTTTTCTTTATTTTGGCAATTACCGTTATCGGTTCTTTTATTTTTTCCGTAGGTGTCAATTTATTTCTCGTCCCCCACCACTTTCTGGCAGGCGGTCTGACCGGGGTAGCCATGATTTTGTACTATCTCTTCGGTCTCCCTATCGGGATTACGAATATGGTACTGAATCTTCCTATTTTATATCTTTCTTTGAAATACATGGGCCGCTTTTATACGGTCATCAGCATTTTCGGCACGGTCATGCTTTCCGTTTTCGTCGATCTCACCGCTTTCATGTCGGAATGGGCCGTCGTAAAAGATCCGCTCACTTCCGCTTTATCGGGCGGCGTGATTATCGGCGTCGCTATGGGGATTTTGTACCGTTACAATTCCAGCACGGGCGGCTTTGATGTAGTCGGTGCCATTATCAAAAAATGTTACAATCTGGAAATCGGCTATGTCGTTTTTGCCATTAATTTCATTATCATCATGTCGAGTGTCTGGATTTTTACACTCGAGCCTGCCATCTGTACTTTAATCTGCATGTACATCAATGCCACCGTTTCTTCCCGTATCGTCATCGGCTTTGCCCAGCGGAAAGCGGCATTTATCGTTTCCGACAAACCGCTGGAAGTGGCGGATACGATTCTCAGAAATATCCATCACGGGGCGACGCTTTTATACGGACAGGGTGCTTTCAGCGGACAGGACAAAAAAATCGTTTTCGCCATTGTCAATTTGCGGGAAATCACAAAGCTCCGTCATCATATAGAAACGGTCGATCCCCACGCCTTTCTTTTCATCGTGAATACTACAGACGTCATCGGCCGGGGCTTTACGAAACCGATTATGCCGAACATTCCCGATTCGACACGGTACACTTTGGACGAAGACGGCCGGATGACCCCCACCCATGCCTGGACTTGGGAAATGGAGCAGGAATCGGCACACCATAAAAACAAATAAAAAAAGCTCCTCTCTTTTTACGGAGAGGGAGCTTTTTTATTTTGCATAATTTTATTTCTTCAGATTTCCCCCGCTGCAATGTCCTTTGCAGGATGCGCAGCAGGAGCAACCTCCCTGACAGCAGGAGCAACCGGAATCTCCGCCATGACAGCCGCAGCCCCGGTTTCCGAAAAGGGTTTTGCACGCATACCGCAGTGCCAGTAAAAACAGCACGGCCACGACAAGAGTGACCAGCCAGGACGTGATATTCATACGTTCTCCTTTCTTATCTTACAGACTTGATTATCTTTCCGTTTCCACATTTTTCGGGATTTCTAAATCATTTCCCTTAGGTGCGGGCCGGAAAATGAAATACAAAGCAATGAGGCACAATACGATGGCCACGCCTTGTCCTACACCGAAAGGAGCCCCGTAGAACAGCCAGTTCCCTAAATTATACGCAACGAGTGCCATGGAGTATCCGAGAATAATCTGGAATGTGATGGCAAAAACGGCCCATTTTCTGCTTCCCATTTCACGCCAAATGGTGGACATCGCTACGATGCAGGGCGGATCAAACAGGTTGAGAATCATGTAGGAGAAAGCGGCTATCGGTGTGAACATACTGGCAATACCCGCCATGACAGCCGCATCTTCCGCTTCTTCAGCAACGCCGTTCAAAACAGCAAGTGTACCGATGGCGCCTTCTTTTGCCATTTCCGCAGAAATAACGGCAACCGCACCTTTCCAGTCACCCAGTCCGAGAGGAGCAAAGATAAAGGAAACCATATGTCCGAAAGCGGCAAGGAATGAATCTTCCACATCTTCCACCATTTCAAGACCTGCACCGAAGCTGGAAAAGAACCAGATAATAACGCAGATGACGAAAATAATGGTACCCGCTTTGATAATGAAGGCTCTTGCCCGTTCCCACATGTGGAGCAGCACGCCCTTCATGGAAGGAATGTGGTATGCCGGAAGTTCCATGATGAACGGTGCGGGATCACCGGCAAAGAAATTCGTTTTCTTTAACGCAATACCGCCGAATACGATGACGGCAATACCGAGGAAGTACATGGACGGTGCCATAAGTACGGAGTCGGGGAAGAAGGTGGCAGTCACCATAGAAATAATGACAGCCTTCGCGGAGCAGGGAATGAACGAACAGAGCGCTATCGTCATCCGCCGGTCCCGTATATTTTCTATCGTCCGTGTCGCCATAATGGCAGGAACGCTGCAACCCATACCGATAATTATAGGAATGAAAGATTTTCCCGACAGTCCGAATTTACGGAAAATGCGGTCCATAATGAAGGCAACCCGCGCCATATAGCCGGAGTCTTCCAAAAGGGACAAAAAGAAGAAAATCAGAAGAATTTGGGGAACGAAACCGAGAACGGTTCCGACACCACCGATAATACCGTCAATGACGAGTCCGGACAGCCAATCGGGGGCTTCTATCCCTTCCATAAATTCCGTAGCGGCATCATTTACGATTTCGCCGAAGAAAACATCATTTGTCCAGTCCGTCATCCAACCGCCCAGGGTGGTGACGGAAATATAATACATGAGTGTGATAATGGCAAAGAAAATAGGAAGGGCAAGAATACGGTTTGTCACGACCCGGTCAATCTTATCGGACAAAGTATTTTTCTGCTTGTCTTTGACTTGGATACCTCTTTCTGCCATGAGGCTCGCAATATAAGCATATCTCTGGTTGATAATGACCGATTCCGCATCATCATCCATTTCTTTTTCCGCTTCTTTGATATGCTCTTCTATCTGCCGTTTTACTTCGTCTCCGAGAGTAAGAAAGGCCGTGGCATCATTGTCCCGTTCAAAGAGTTTAATGGCATACCATCTTTGGAAACGCGGTTCTACCTGATCGGATATCGCCTCTTCAATATGGGCGATGGCATGCTCTACGCTGCCTGTAAATACAGCGGGAAGATGTATTTCTTCGTGGCGGTTTGCCAAATCTACCGCTTTCTGTGCCGCTTCCTGGCAGCCATCTCCCATAAGGGCGGAGATTTCCACCACTTCGCAGCCTAATTTTTCTCCCAATTTTTTGACGTCAATGGACTGTCCTTTTTTCCTGAGAATATCCATCATATTCACAGCTACCACAACGGGGATTCCCACTTCCACCAGCTGGGTCGTCAAATACAGGTTACGTTCCAGATTGGTACCGTCAATGATATTTAAAATCACATCGGGTTTCTCGTTGACGAGATAATTTCGTGCCACCTTTTCTTCCAGAGAATAAGGGGATAAAGAATAAATTCCTGGTAAATCCTGGATAATAACTTCTTTATTTCCTTTCCATTTTCCGTCTTTCTTATCCACCGTTACGCCCGGCCAGTTTCCCACATACTGGGAGCTTCCGGTCAGTTCGTTAAACAGCGTTGTTTTACCGCAGTTCGGATTTCCTGCCAATGCAATGCGTATCAATGCATCCATCTCCTTTCCTTATTCTTCCACCTCAATAACGGCGGCTTCTTCTTTCCGGATAGACAATTCATAGCCTCTCACGGTGACTTCCATGGGATCTCCCAAGGGTGCGACTTTTCTTACGAAAACATCTACCCCTTTCGTCATACCCATATCCATGATCCGTCTTTTGAGCGGTCCGCTTCCTCCGACTTTTTTAATTTTTACCGTGTCGCCTATCGGGACTTCCTGCAATGTTTTCATCACTGCCTCCTTATAATTGACAGACCGGTTTTCCCGGCTTTTCTGTCATATAAAAATACGGGACGCCATGGAGCTGTCTAAAGCTACACGGCTTCCCTTCACCTGAATAATGAAATTGCCTGACACCCTGCTGATAATCATAAGCTCTGCACCGACGACAAACCCGAGTTCCGCCAGGTGCTGACGAATGTCATCTTTTCCGGAGATGCCCTTTATGGTTACCCGCTCCCCTTCGCGGGCGATCCTCAACGGCAACATGCATACCCCTCCTTTAAAAGTGTAAACAATTATCAATATCATTTGTTTCTTATTATATTTTCATTCTTTGATGTTGTCAATGATTTTCAGTATCAAATAGAATTTAACCATAAAAGACGGGAATCATAAATCCCTTTATTCCATCAAAAAAATCCGCTCCGTCCCGATTGGATTTTGCGGATTTCTTTTCTTTATTTTATTCTCTTATACGTTACAAACCGGTGGGGAATATCTCCCTCGCCCGCTTTCGATTCGGTCAGTTCCCATTCGTCACTGCCGAAATTGGGAAAACGGGTGTCGCCGTCATAGGCTTTTTCAATTTCCGTGATATACATCGTATCTGCATAGGGCAGAAGTTCTTTGTAAATTTTTCCGCCGCCGATGACAAAATTTTCCCCTTCCGGAAGTGCTTTCAAAAGTTCTTCCACCGTATGAAATACCATGACTCCTTCAGGCGCGCGGTACTCCTTATTTCCCGTCAGTACGTAATGGACACGGCCGGGCAGTACGCCGGGCAGGCTTTCAAAAGTTTTTCTTCCCATCACCAGAGGCCGTCCCATCGTGCGGGCTTTAAACATTTTCAAATCATCGGATAAATGCCAAATCAGTGCATTTTTGTCACCGATAACACCGTTTGACGCTCTCGCCACAATGATGGAAAGACTCATACGGACACCTCCATGGGAATTTTTTCGTGATGTTTGTAATTTTCCAGTACGATATCCTCCGGCTTGAAATTATAGAAATTTTTGACGTGCGGATTCAATTTCAGTACAGGCGCATCATAGGCTTCATTTTCCCGGGAGAGTTGTATTTTCATGGCTTCCGCATGGTTTTTGTATACATGGGCATTATTGATGACATGCGTGAAAAATCCGGGACGCAGTCCGCTTACCTGGGCTATCATGTGAATCAGAGCGGCATACTGGGCCATATTGAACGGTACGCCCAGACCCATATCGCCCGAACGCTGGACGAGCATGCAGTTGAGACGGCCGTCGTCGGACACGTCCCACATGGTAAGAAATGCGCAGGGATAGAGTGCCATATCGGGCAAGTCTTTCACATTCCATAAATCGACCACCATGCGGCGGCTTTGGGGATCTTTTTTCAGCGTTTCCAAAAGTGTATCCACCTGATGATATTTTCCGAGCTGGTAGCCGTAAGCCTTCCCAATCGTCCCGTCTTCTTTCATCCATTCGTCCCAGACGTGGCAGTTCCATTGCTGGAGAAGCCGTACATCATTGGACTGTTTTTGCCAAATCCATAAAATTTCTTTCACCGACGTCTTAAAAGCAACAAATTTCGTCGTCAGAATGGGGAATTCCTTTTCCAAATCAAACTGCATGATCTGGTGAGGCAATTTCCAGGCAGGCATACCCGTTCTGTTTTCGCCCATGGCTCCCTTGTCGAGAATGTTTCTTATGATGTTGAGATATTGTGTATCTGCAGCGCTCATGATTTCCTCCGTCTTTTTCTCTTACATATTTCTTTTATTATATCATTTTTATAAAAGAGAAATAAAAGGACAAGGCGGGGAAAAAATCTTTTTCTTCTCCCTATTTCCGTAAGTTGACAGCATAAAAAGTTATGCTACAATGAGGGCAGACAGAGATTGATTCTCTTTGATACGTAACCGGAGGAAGCCCCGTCTTGCCTTTCTATATACTTTTCATGTAAATCTGTTTGTATTTCCTGATGTATAAGTTGTGAAGTTATCTGACAAGGTGGTTTTACAACGGCAGGGTAGGTCTACTTTCCTCCGGACATTATACGGCTCTTTACGGGCCCGGAAAAACCGCTCCCGCACAGCGGTTTTTTTCGTGCCTTTTTATCGGTCTGTCACTGCTGTGATAAAATAAAATATATTTAATGCATAAACGCCAAGGAGGATTTTATGCGCATAGTCATTTTAGGAGCCGGTGAGCTGGGCTGCACCATTGCAGAAATTCTCTCGAACGAGAAGAATGATGTGGTTGTCGTTGATTCCGATGAAGCAAAGCTGGAAAAAATCAGCCGTTCTTTAGACGTTCTCACCATTAACGCCGACGGAACCGACCCGTCTTTCACAAAAGATCCGGATATAAAAAAAGCATCCGTTCTCGTCGCTGTCACCGAAGTCGATGAAACCAATATTCTTGCTTGTCTTCTCGCTAAGAAAAATGGAATTCTCCATACCATAGCCCGCTTGCGGAATCCGAAATTTTTACATAATTCCGCTGCCTATGTGCGGGAAAATTTCGGCATTGACCTCATTTTAAGTCCCGAAGTGCTGACAGCGGAAGAAATATGCCGGACTCTTATGACACCAGCCGCTCTCAATGTAGAAGATTTTGCCAACGGCAAGGTTCGCCTCTATGAAGCACGGCTGCACAGTGACTCGCCGTATCTCCACAAACCGTTAAAAGATTTGAAGCTTCCCGCCTCCATTCTTGTGGCCATGATTTTCAGGGATCACCAGATGATGATTCCTCACGGCGATGATTATTTTCTTCCCTTTGACCGGGTCTACTTCGTAGGAACGCCCGATGCCATCAAAAAATTCAGCCGAGATTTTGCCCCCGGGAGCACCCGGAAAATAGAAAGAGCCCTGATTATCGGAGCAGGACGGACGGGACAGGCCCTCGCTCCGCTTCTGGAAAAGGAAGGCGTTTCTCTTAAAATCATTGATAAAGATCCGGACCGCTGTGAAAGTCTGACACCGAAACTGAAAAAGGGCATCGTTCTTTGCGGCGACGGAACAAATATCGAATTACTGAAAGAGGAAGGGGTATCCGAGGCGGACGTCATCATCTGCACCACCAAAGACGAGCAGCTGAATTTGCTTATAGCCCTTCTTGCCAAGCATTTAGGTGCGAAAAAAAGTATTGTCCGTGTTATCCGTCCCGAATATGTCAATCTCATGACCCGTGTCGGTGTCGATATTGTTTTATCGGTCCGCCTGATTGCAGCGAGCGAGGTTTTAAGCTACATCAGAAGCCAGGACGTGGTATCCGTTTCCCTTTTGGAATCTGCACAGATACAGGCTACGGAAATCATTCTTCCCGCCGATGCTCCTGTAACAGGTATTCCCCTCATGAACACGGGAATCCCGAAGGGGGGACTTATCTGCGCCTACGTCCGCGGAGATGAAACGTTTATTCCCAACGGAGCCTCCGTACTGGAAGCGGGCGACCGGGTCATCATCATTACAAGTACCGACGCTTCTGCAGACATACTGTCTTACTTTAAAGGAAAGAGTGAATCATGAATCCCGCTGTCGTTTGTACCATTCTCTCCCGTCTTTTTTTCGGGGCCGGTCTCTTTCTCTTTTTCCCCGTCATAACCGCTCTTTTTTACGGAGAACCGTTTCTTCCTTTTTGTTCGGCCATGCTGGTTTGCTTTTTACTGGCGTTCATAGCCTTTAAAAAAGGAATTCCTACCGTAAAAGATTTAAATGCCCGGGAATGCATCGCCGTAATTTCTTTGACCTGGCTTTCCGTTTCTTTTCTTTATGTTCTTCCCTATGTATTCAGCGGACTGCTCTCCCCTTTGGACGGACTGGTGGAAAGTATTTCCGGAATGACCGGAACGGGGGCGACCGTTTTCCCCGATTTGCGGATTGTTCCGAAAAGTCTGCTCCTTTTCCGTGCCCTCACCCACTGGCTCGGCGGACTGGGTATCATCGTGATTTTTACAGCGCTTTTTCCGCAATTTGGAAAAGGAAGTGCCCGCATGATGGATTTGGAAAGCACGAGTTCTTCTTCCGCCCGGGCGCTGCCGCGAATCAAGGAAATGGCAAAAGCTCTTTTTCTTGTATATCTCATTTTCACCGCCGCAGCGACGGTGGTTTATATCTGTCTCGGCATGACCCCTTTTGAGGCACTGAGCCATTCCCTTTCTACCATTCCCACAGGCGGATTTTCACCGCTGAATGAAAGTATCGGCGCTTATGACAGCCCTCTCCTCAAAATGTCGGTTTTCTTTTTCATGGTCATTTCCAGTGCCAATTTCAGCCTCTATGTCCTTGCCTGGCAGAGAGGATTTTCCGTCATTTTACAGGATACGGAATTTAAAGTGTACCTCGGTCTTGTCGGTATCGGCAGTCTTCTTATCGCCGCAAACCTCTCTACCGCCGGCATACTCCCCCTTCCCGAAGCGCTGACGGAAGCCTTTTTCTACGCCGGTTCCACCTCTTCCACAACGGGATTTTCTTCTTCCGACTATTCCGTCTGGCCCGCATTTTCCCAATTTATCCTCGTCCTTCTTCTTTTGACGGGCGGCTGCGGCGGTTCTACCGCAGGGGGACTTAAAGTCTATCGTCTAATCCTTTTGGCAAAATCTCTCTACGCATTGCTCCGTCAAAAACTTCACCCCAATGAAATCTTTCAGGTCCGCATGGGAAAAGAAACATTTCATACCAAAGAACTTCTCCATGTCTTTTATTACTTCTTTGTGTATCTCGGTTTCATCTTTTTATGGACACTGCTTATGACTTTCACGGGTCTTGAAATCCCCGATGCCCTCGGTCTTTCCATGACAACCATGAGCAATACGGGTATCATTCCGACACAGCTCGGTTCTTTCTCCAACTTGGGACAACTTCCTGCGGGCACGAAAATCATCGCCGCCTGCTCCATGCTGATGGGCCGTCTCGAATGCTTTACACTCCTTGCCCTCTGTTTCCCCTCTTTTTGGCGGAAAACCAAATGGTAATAAAAAAAGGATACCTCTCTTGCGATATCCTTTTCATTCCAAAAAATAAGTGCCTTTTCACAAAGGCACTTTTTTCATATATAAAAGCGGTCGCTTTGTTTGTGAGAGGGTTGTGCCGTGAAAGCGGATGGGGAATCCGTTTCCACGGCACAATTATCAGACTTCAGCTTCTGTCGGGGAACATCAGCTGAGAAGAGGTAACAAAAACAACTTTTAATCTTCCGACCATCAGTCATTTTCGTCATATCTATATTAACAAATTTCGAAACGCTATGCAAGTACTTTTTGTAAAGCAGACATTAAAATTTATAAATCCGTCTTTTATTCGGACCAGAAAAAGAGAACGGCTCCTATCAGTCTGTCTTTTCTGAATTTCATGTGAAGTGACGGTCCGTCTGCGTCTTTTTCTTCCATTCCGCCCCGGTATTCCCAAATGAAATCCCCGTTTTCTTCCGTTCTTTCCGCCGAGGGACTGCCGTAGATCTTTTTTACCTTTTCCGCACTGTCGCCCAGACGGATTCCTTTCGGAAGAGAGCAATCGGAATCATACAAAACCGCCAGGGAGTAAATTTTTTCTCTGCCGTACCGGGAGTCGGAAAAAAGAAGGCTGAAGTCGGGATACATCCAGATACTGTCCCGGATTTTCAAATGCCAAATGCCCGACTTCTTATAATCACCGCTTACCGTTCCCGTCACTACAGGCTCGCCGCAGGCACGGCGGACATCATAGGCAGTCGTATCTTTTGTGAACCCCGCCACGGTAAAATCCGACGGTCCGAGATGATGAGCCTCTCCCGTCAAAGACGATGCGAGCAGCATAATGCCCGATAAAGCGGCAGCTATGTATGTTTTCATATAAACTCCTTTCGTAACCCGTTTTCTTTATTGTATCACTCTTGCCGTATCAGTGCCGTTTTTCCCTCGCCAGTGAAATAAAATTGGCAAGCGGTTTCCATTGGCGCAGCTCTTTTCTGTAACCGAAAGAAATTTCTATTTTCGAATGGGCCAGCGGAATGACGTGAAGCTGTTTCAGTTTTTCCGGACTTACATTGCCTGCCACCTGCACATCGGGACAGAAAAAAGCGCCCGTCCCTTTGGTACAGAGATCGAGAAGAAGTTCCAGATTGTCGGAAGAAACAAGAACAGGCGGTTCTATATCCGCCTCGGCAAAAAGGCGGCGTGACAGACGTCCCTGCACGGTGCCGCTGCCGGTCAGCAAAAACGGAAAATCTTTGAGCGGCGCAAGACAGCCCTCTTTTTTACTTTTGATTTCTTCAATGATTTTTTCGTTTCCCTTTTCGGGAAATAATGATTTCGGTATCAATAATACGATTTCTTCTTTGTAAAATAATTCTCTCGTCACCCCCGGTACATCTTCCTTGAAATAGGCAATCGTCAAATCCATATCCCCGTCAAGCAGCTTTTTCATCAGTCCCCGGTTGATTTCTTCCGTAAGCTCCACGTGAATACCCGGATACGCCGCCGTATAGGCAGATAAGATTTCGGGAAGGACAAGACGGCCTCTGTTCGGAGAAATACCGAGCCTCAGAACGCCGGTCTCATCGGAAGCGGCATCGGCGATTTCCTTTTCCATCGTATCTTTTCCCGTCCGGAGAGAAAGGGCATGGCGGTAAAATACACGGCCCGCCCAAGTGAAATCAAGGGGAATCTGGCGGATCACCAGTTTGCAGTTCATTTCTTTTTCCAGTGCCGCGATATGGGCAGAAAGTGTCTGCTGTGTCACATGCAGCCGCTGTGCCGCTTTTGTATAGCTTTTCTCCTGCACGAGAGCGATGAAATAGTCGAGGCTCGTGAAATTCATGGCGTTTTCCTCCGCTTTTATTTTCAAATACAATTTATATTTGTATATTAAACAATTTTTTACAGTTTTTCAATGATATTCTCTTCTCCTATAATAGATACAAAAGGAAATGCACAAAATCACGGAAAAGAGGGCTCATCATGGGTAAACAGAACTTAAAATTACTTTCCGGTCCCGCCGGATTTTTTCTTACCGGGCTTTTATTGATGCCTGTTTTGGGAACGCACGGCGCATTTGCTATTGCTACAGGCGTATGGATGGCACTGTGGTGGATTTTCCGTCCCGTCCACATCGCCGTCACCTCTCTTCTTCCCATTGCGGTGAATGCTGTTTTTAATATGATTCCCAATCCCCATGTGATTGCCCTGTATTTTACCGACATCGTCATTCTTCTTTTAGGGAGCGACCTGATTTGTATGGCCTGGACGACGACGGGCTTGGACAAAAGGATTTCTCTCCGCACCCTCTGCCTTATCGGCACGTCGATGAAACAGCAGATTCTCGTCTGGTTCGGTGCCTCTGTCGTTCTTTCCGCCTTTCTTCCCAATACGGTGGTGGCCACCATATTCTGCCCCATTGCAGTCGGCATGCTCCAATTTGTAGGAGAAAAAGATATACTCCACAGCAAACTTGCCGTTCCCATTCTTCTGGCTATCGGCTGGGGAAGCGGTATCGGCGGTTTCGGATCTCCTATCGGAAGTCCCGCCAATCTGGTCGGTATTTCCTATCTTGAACAGATTACGGGAAAAGAATTCATGTACGTCGAATGGATTTCCCGCTTTCTTCCTATTCTCATCGTGATTTTCATCGTCAATCTTTTATTCCTCTGGTATATGAATTCCTCCGTTCACAGTCTCCACGGCACAAGAGAAGAATTTATGAAAATGTACGAAGCCCTCGGTCCTGTGAGAAAAGGCGAAAAAATCTGTTTCTGGATTTTTGTTCTTGCCATTATTCTTGCTTTTCTCCGTCCTCTCTATGCGGATATTCTGCCGGGCATGAAACCGGCTTACGTTTTCCTTGTCATGGGCATGCTCATGTTTGTTCTGAAAGACGAAAAAAAAGAAGTTCTTCTCACCTGGCAGTTTGCGGAAAGTCACGCCATGTGGGGCATTATGATTATGGCCTCTTCCGGTCTTGCTTTGGGTAAACTGATTACCGAAACAGGAGCGGTTGACCAAATGGCCCATATCCTCACGGCACTTCATCTCACCGGCGGATTTATGACCATGTTCGTCTTCTGTGCTTTCACCTGCTTCATGTCGGAAATGTCGAGCAATACGGGCGGTGCTTCTATCGGAATTCCCATGATTCTTTCCATATGCAGTGCCGTTTCCATCAATCCCATTCCTTACGTTTTCGGCGCTATGGCGTCCTGCTCGTGTGCCTACATTCTTCCCGTCACCACAAGAGCCATTCCCGTCGGTTTCGGTCTTGACGCAGGCGTACAGATGAAAGAAGGACTCAAACTGTCGCTTATAACAATGTTCGTCAATGCCCTTCTCTGCTGGGCCTGCATGGAATATCTTCCCGCTTTCTCCACATTATAAAAAAGAAATCAAAAAACTCTCTCCGTCATAAGAGAGAGTTTTATTTTGCCCCAGATTTGTCAGAACCGTCCGCCGCCTCCTCCGTGTCCGCCGGAAGACCCTTGGGAACTCTGTTGTGATTGTCTGGGTATAGGCGTTACGATACGGTTCGTATACAGATAGCGGTCACTTTCCGAAGTCAGATGAAAACTGTCTTTTTCCAAAAATTCCGACACCGATACGACAGGTTTTACATTGCTCATCGTGTTAATAAGACGGCCGCGTATTCCCAAAGCCGCCAAAAAAGCAAGTACACCGCCTGCAAGAAGCGCCATAGGAGAAAATGCATCGACCGGATCATAAGGCTTTCCCTCTTTTTCATAATAGGTGAGAAGCCTGTCCGTTACGGAAACATACGCATTAAACGCTCCCTCATAATTGCCGGACGATAATTCTTCCGTAAAGGCTTTCCTCATTTCCTCCATCCCCGTCTCATCGGTAATCTTTTTTCTCATTTCACTGTCGGTGGATACATAATATTCCCGGCTCCCCATATCGATAAGAAGGACGATATTTCCGTTTTCTCCGTCACTGTAATACATATCGGCAAGGCGGTCCGCCGCATCTCCTATCCTCTGCCCGTCCAGTGTCTTTTGTGTCACTACGGCGATACGGACATGATGTTTATTTTCCATAACGGCAATCTGTTTTCTCAGATTTTCCGCCTGGTCGGTGTTCAAAAGATTCGCCCCGTCAAATAAAGACGGTACGGCTTCTTCCGCCGTGCTTGAGAAAGAGGGTAAGAAAAGCGCTGTCAGGATGAGCAGGCAAAACATTATAATTTTCTTCATCACTGCCTCCTTATAACAAATCAAGCATGCCCAAAATATATTTGGAAATGTAATAGAGGACCGGTAAAAGGAGGGCAAACGACAGCCCTGTGTAGAATAAAGATTTATTTCTGTCCACAGGCAGACTGCCCACAAATTTTCCGCTTTGTCCGTTCATGATAAATGTATAAGGCTCGCCGCGGTACCGTGTCGTCAGTATCCATACGGGAGCCAGTGCATAAGCAACCTGATTTTCATCTTTGGAAATAAAGCCGTCAATCCTGCTGACCGATGCATATCCTTTTACCGTATCATCCAGCATGGAAAGCGACGTGTCCGCCACAAGTTCATCCGCCCTCGGCGCCGCCTCTTCGGCAGGCACATCATACTTATCCGCCAGATACCCTGCCAGATAGGCCGTCGTAAACGGAACCATCGTCGAATAATCGTAAGCACCGATACTTTCCATCCAGATATCGTCCATTCTTTTACTGCCGTCTACGGGGACACGGCAAAATTTCATGGTCCCTTCCCGTTCACAATCGTAAATATGCTCCTCCGTCACCCGGTTATCTCCTACCACAAAAGTATCCACATTTTTCCCGCGGAAACTTGCCGTGGCGGTCACGGAGGAATCAAAAAGCCAGAACGGCACATACATGCCCTGTATCGCCTCAATCCTGCTTTCCGTAACAAAACTTCCCGGCAAAAGAATCTTTCCTTTATAAAAATTTTTGAATGCCGCCTGGGCATCTTCCTTCGTTTTTTGAAAAGGAATCACATAGTCGGGACGAAGACTTCCGCTGTATCTTTGGGGAATCATTGTCGGATTTCCGCAATAACAGCACTCCGTGGCAATCGTATTTTCATCACAAACAATTTCCGCACCGCACGACGAACAGGTAAAGGCACGGAGCATTTTTTCTTCCTCATCGCTCCAGTCCTTTCCCGCTTTCTCCGTATCCCATTTTTTTAATTTCGCTTCCTCCGCTTTCGCCGCCTGTTCTTCCTTTGCAGCATAAAAAGCTTCCAAATCGGAAACGGCAAATTCGGTGCCGCAATACGCACAGGTCACCTTTTCTTCGCCGGGCTCATAAGCAAGAGGAGCGTTACAGTTCGCGCATTGATAACTTACAGAAGTATCTGCCATACATTTCCCACCCTACTTTCTTTCTGATTTCAGGAAAAGGGAAATCATGAAGATCCTCCGCTTTCCTTCTAAAGCGGTCCTTCAGATTTCCCTTTCCGTTCTTACATTTTCGGTTTTCCGCAGTTGGCACAAAACTTACCGTGATTGACCGTTCCGCATGAACAGGTCCAGTCTTCCCCGGGTCTCGGTTTTCCGCAGTTGGCACAAAACTTACCATGATTGACCGTTCCGCATGAACAGGTCCAGTTTTCCCCGGGTCTCGGTTTTCCGCAATTGGAGCAGAAATTTCCCGTACTTCCATTTTCTCCGCAAGAAGGACAGTGCCAACCGTTCTGCGACACCGGTGCCGGTTTTTCTGCCGCCGCCATACCGTAAAGATTTCCTGCCGCATTTCCCCCTGTCATTCCTGCCATATTCATACCGAAGAAACCGCCCATAGCGCCCATACCGCCCTCATTTTCGGCAGCCTTCCGCATAGCATCCGATGTGGCATCTACCATAACACCGGCAGCGACACCGGGACGGGACATCGCCATACCCATCTGGAGCTTCTGGATTTTTTCCTCGTCTTCCTCATTCGCCCTGACACTGTTCACGCCGAAAGAAACGACCGCAATCCCCCGGAGTTCCGTCCATTTTTTGGAAAGAACTTCATTTAAAGCATCGGCAATTTCATTCGTATGCCCTGCCAGTTCCGTATAATCAATACGCTGTGCCGAAATCTTCGCAAAAGCAGGTTGGAGTGCCGTGAGAAGCTCCGACTTGAGCTGGCTGTCAAGCTGGCTCCTCTCGTAGCGGTCTTCCGTATTTCCTGCCACATTCGTATAAAACAGAATGGGGTCGACAATTTTATAAGAATACTCGCCGAAACAACGGATACGGACCGACAATTTCAGTCCCGTATCGTCATCGGATACCTTGAACGGAATCTCACTGGGTGTACCGTATTTATTTCCTACAATTTCCTTCGTATTGAAATAATAGATTCGCTGGTCCTTGCCCGTATCCCCGCCAAAAGTAAAACGGCGGCCTATCTGCTTGAACACGGCAAGTACACTTTCCTTATTCAAACCGCCTGTAAAAAGAGACGGTTCCGTGGAACGGTCATACGTATACTGCCCCGGCTCCGAACAAAGATCCACCACCTTGCCGGACTCGACAATCATCATGCACTGCCCGTTATTAACGGCAATCACCGACCCGTCGGATATGATATTATCCTCGCCGCCGGTATTCGAACTCCGCCCGCCGGTCCGCTTTTGCCCTTTCATCATCAGCACATCGGCAGGCATACTGTCGCAATAGAAAAATTCTTTCCACTGGTCCGCCAGTACACCGCCTGCCGCACCGATTCCCGCTTTAATCAGACCCATAAATCCTCCTTATAAAGGGGTTCACTTTTGAATCCCTGTCACTAAATAAATGAATGAAATATGAATTCTTTCTTGCCTTTATTATACTTGACCGGTAAACCGTTTTCAGCCGTCATAAAAAATATTTTTTGCGTTTCTGCTCACACTTGCCCCTTCCGTCAGCTCCGCTGACACCTTCCCCGTAGTCGGGGACGGCTTACGATTTGCATTCTTTCTCTTTGACTTAAATCAGTAAGAACAACTTTTTGGTACGAGTCATTTCAGTATTCTTTGGTTTGACTCATATAAAAATAATAAAAACTATAATTTCTTTCTTCCTTAGTGTAAGCTTCCCCCGAACTCGGTGGCAAGCGAATTGTGTTTTTAGGAGCACAGCGACACGAAAACGCAATGAGACGCTTTGCCTTTGGCTAGGGAAGTGCCGAGCCTTGCGAGGCGATAGGGGCAAGAGTGCGTACACAGGTCAGAATACTTAAATCCTGTATCCTTTGCCAGATTCTTCACTCTACCCCGTACTTTTTTGTTCTTGTATTCCCGACCGCTTTCTACCACCGTTCGAGAATGACAGGCAAGTATTTATTGCCGTTCTGTAAGAAACTGTTTTTGCGTTTCTGCTCAGACTTGCCCCTTCCGTCAGCTCCGCTGACACCTTCCCCGTGTTCGGGGAAGGCTTGAGCCTTGCATTCTTTCCTTTATTTTCTAATAATCGGGGACAGCTTTTTTGTGTGCGTCATTTCGTTATTTTTTGTTTTTGCTATCCTTATTTTCTTGTTTTCAGGCGTGAAAATATCTGTCTTCTTTTTGAAAACAGACATTTCTTTTATTTTTATTCTTCTCTTATATCAGTTATATTGTAAACCGAAAAATATTTTCAGTTGACATTATATTTTTCTTCCCTTATAATCAACCTAGAAAAAATAGAAAGAGGTGTTTCTATGGAAAATACTAAAATAAGAATGCAGGTTTTGGCGGCGCTTTTTGCGGCTGCTTGTGCCGTTTTGGCGCAGCTTATCATTCCGATCCAGCCTGTTCCTATTTCTCTTGCTTCCTTGGGGGCCATGCTGGCCGGCGGATTTTTGGGAAAACGGTACGGATTTTTGGCGCTCCTGATTTATCTTCTTCTCGGTGCGGCGGGAGTTCCTGTTTTTTCCATGTTCCGCGGCGGGATTCACATGTTTGCCGGGCCTACGGGGGGATTTCTTTTAGGTTTTGCTCCCATGGCTTTTGCGGTGGGTTGGCTTTGTGAGAAAACGGAATATAAATTTATCAAGCTTTTCGGCGCTGTTTTCTTGGGAAATCTGGTGTGCTATGTATTCGGTATCGCCTGGTTCGTTTATCTCACCCATACGGATATGTGGACGGCTTTGACACTTTGTGTATTTCCTTTTATCCCCGGCGATCTTTTGAAAATCGTTCTTTCCGCTTTTCTTGTGAGCCGCTACAGAAACCGCCTTTTGCGTATCCGTTGAAGATTACAAATTTCCGGGACAAAAAAACAACTGCAGGTATTCTTCACTGCAGTTGTTTTTTATTTCTTTTATTTCTTTTTCGGTATTGTCTTCATGATAGCAAGTATGGCAATGAGTGTCATAAGTACATTGAAGAGGAGTGCTACCATAGCGGCAAACCGGATTTCTGTATTATCCGTTCGTCCTACAAAGATATTTTGCAGAAGAACAAAGCCGCTTCCGTTCAGTCCCGTAAAAATAGCGGCAGAAAGAGCAACGCCGAAAGCTGCGCCCAAAGAAGAGGCCATTTTGTAAATACCTGCCGCCGAGCCTGCCTGTTCCGCCGGTACGTTTGATAAAGCCGCATCGGTAGAGGGTGTCGCATAGAAGCCGAGGCCGATACCGAATAAGGTGAATCCTGCTACGGCAGCGATGAGATACTGCCAGGTGTAAAGGAAACTGAAAGAGGTAAGAATGATACCGGTAGCCGTAATGCTGCAGCCGATAATCATCGGTTTCCTTGCGCCCCATTTCTGGAGAAGTTTTTCACCTACACGGATCGTTGCGAGAATCGCAATCAGGTATCCCAATGTGACCATGCCGGCTTCAAAGGAGGACATATTGGCTCCCGCCTGCAAAAGACCCAGGGATACCAGGATAGTTCCTGCCGCACCGTTCAGGAGGAAGTTGGAAAGTGTCGCCCCTGCATAGGTCGTATTATTAAATAATTTGAAATCAACGAAGGCATTGCCGCTGTTTGATTCCACATGATAGAATGCGGCAAAGCTGACGAAAAATACAACGATAAGTCCGAGAATCACAGGGCTTGTCCAACCGAGTTTGGCACCCTGTCCGATGACAACATTTAAGGAAACAAGAGCCACCATAAAGGTTGCCAGTCCGGGCCAGTCGAAGCTTCCGCCTTTATTTTCCACTTTGCTTTCCGGTGTTCCTTTAATGAGGTACAAACTGATAAGGGAAACAACAACGGAGCCAAAGAATATGTAACGCCAGCCGAAACTGGAAGCGACAGCGCCGCCGAAGAGGGAGCAGAGTCCCGAGCCGCCCCAGGAACCGATGGACCAGTAGCTGACAGCTCTCTGGCGGGAAGCCCCGTCATAATAGCTTTTCAAAAGAGCCAGTGTGGACGGCATAATGCAGGCTGCCGACAGCCCTTGGATGATACGCCCTGCCATAAGAAATACTACGGTTCCTGACGGAGAAAGGGCAATCAGAAGAGAGCCGATGATGTTTAAAACCACACCGATCATTGTAACTTTCACACGGCCGAATTTATCACCCAGTCCGCCGAAGACAACGGTGAAAATACCGGAAAAGAGAGCGGTAATGCTGACGGCAATATTGCTCCAGTTTTCCGTAATCCCCAAATCGGCCCGCATGTCGGGTGCTACATTGAGTGTCGTCTGGGCAAAAAGCCAGAATGTGACGACTGCAAGAACGATACCTAAAAGAAGCCTGTCATTTCCTACATAGCCTTGGGCTGTGTCTTTATCACTCATATCGTTCCTCCTTTTATTTTCCCAGCCACAAGCCTGCGGCGGTCAACATCGTTTCAATACCGGTTCTCATGGTCGGTTCCAGTGCAGGTGCCCAGAACGGGGAATGCGGTCCGGGCAGGCTGTCTGTCGTTCCGTCTGCTACCGCTTTTTCATATTTCTTTATATCTGTACCGCCGACAAACCAGTATACATACGGTACTTTCCATGCTCTGCCGAAACGGCTGAAGTCTTCACTGGCTCCGGCCGGCGGAGTTTCAAAAGCAAGGTCGCCGAATTGGGCGTGGAATGCTTCTGCAATTTTTTCTGTAGCTTCTTTATCATTCAATGTCAGCGGATAGTTATTGATTTCCTCAAATTCCGGTGCTTTCGGAGCACGGGATGCTTCCGCTTCCGCCTTGCAAATGCGTTTAATGGCATCAAGGACATGGAGTCTGACGTCTTCATCGGTCGTTCTTACATTCAGTTTGATATACGCTTCGTCGGGAATAATATTTTCCGCTTTCCCGGCATGGAATTCTCCGATAGTGACGACGGCCTGTCCCTGGGGAGATACTTCTCTGGAAACGATGGTCTGCAGTCTCATAACGGCTGCGGATGCCATAACAACGGGGTCGATCGCATTCTGCGGCATTCCGCCGTGACCGCCGGCACCGAAGAATGTCACTTTCAGGCTGTCGCCGGCTGTCAGAATCTGTCCTGCTCTGTAGCCTACCGTTCCTGCTTTATAAGACATCATATGCTGTCCGAGAACCACATCAGGTTTCGGAACTTTATTCATCAGGTCGTCATCAAGCATAGCCTGCGAACCTTCCGCCGTTTCTTCTCCCGGCTGGAATATAGCAATAACCGTGCCTTTCCAGTGTTCTTTCTGTTCCAATAATACTTTCAGTGTACCGAAAAGCCAGCTGGAATGCATATCATGACCGCACATATGGGCAACGGGAGTTTCTTCTCCCTTGCGGTTTACCATTGTTTTTGTGCTTGCATAAGGAACGCCTGTCGCTTCTTTCATGGGCAGTGCATCCATATCGGCACGAAGCATGACCGTCGCACCGTCACCGTTGCGGATGATTCCGACAACACCTGTGCCGCCGACACCTGCAAGAACTTCAATACCCAGTTCTTTCAGTTTACCGGCAATAAAAGTACACGTTTCCTTTTCCTGCATGGATAATTCAGGATTTTCATGGAGATGTACATACATCTCTTTCACTTCCGGCAATACTTTCGTAATCGAATCACCGGCTTGTTCTACCAATTTCATTTGGCACCTTCTTTCTGAAATTACGTACCTTTCTAAACATTAACCACAAATTAATTGTAATTAAGAAAAAATAAAAAATCAAGCTTTTTTCTGTGTTTTTCTTTTAATTCTGCATGAAGTTTTATTTCCGGATACAGGCCAAAAAAGAAATCCCACTATTATAAATATACCGCTTTATTGCTTTTGTGTGAACTGTCCCGGACCATATTTTTTTGAATTTTTTCAAGCACAAATAAATATACTCTTCCGTATCTCCTGTTGTGATATCTTCGGACAACTTTCACTTATTTTTCATGCCTGCTTTTTATCTGTATTTAGAAAGAGTTTAACTCATGAAAAGGGAGCGTTAAAAACAAAAAAGACTTTTCCTTTGACAGAAAAGTCTGTGTATTCTGGTGCGCCTAGGCAGATTCGAACTGCCGACACACGGTTTAGGAAACCGTTGCTCTATCCAGCTGAGCTATAGACGCCTGCGAAATTTATTGTAGCATACTTCGCTCTGTTTTTTCACTCTTTCAGAGCCATTTTTTGAATTGTTCCCAGATTCCTTTTTTCTCTTCTTTTTCAATAACCGGTCTTTTTCGTGTCACCGCCGCCCGTTTCATTCGTTCTTCTCTTCTTTTTCTGTCCTCTGTGGACTCAAAGGGAGCCGGTGCGGTGAAGGCGGGCATTCTCAGCACGGGAGGTGCCATGATTTTCGGCCGGGAAAATTTCGGCGGCTCTTGTTCTTTTTTTGCTTCGTTTCTTCCCCACGGTACATAGTGGTACGCTTTGGAAGAAGCATCGGGTACATTTTTATCGGCAATGTATTTTGCTCCGTTGAAAGGAACGCCGCGGAGTCTTTCCAGCAACTGGTCCGCCATAATTTGGGGAGAGAAGTAGGAAAAAGGAAGACGCGGTGCCATTCTGGCGATAGAGGAAAGGAAGGCGCTCCTCACACTTTCGACGGTCATTTTTTCTTTGTGCCGTAACTCATCCATCAAAAGAATCATACCCTTCTGCGTGGGAAAGAGATTTTCATAGGGTGTGACCGTATTTTTATTTCCCATGCCCGACATATCAAGGAAGAAAACAAGGAAGAGATAGGAAAGTGTTTTATCCTGTTCGCCGCCGCGGAGATGAAAATTGGCAATGATGTAGTATAAGTTCCGCAATTTCGACCATTCGCCTGCCATGGTATAAATGGAAATCTTCTGGTGAAAGGCCCGGGCGAGAATATCTCTGGCGGTGTAAGGATTTCCTTTCAATGCCAGTGCCGCCTTGGATTCGCCGATTTCTCCTTCTGTCAGTCCGTATTTTTCACGAACATTCAGTATATAAGCCATATGGTGGCCGATTTCCGCTTTTCCTTTTTGCTCCACCACATAAATTTTGGGTACGCCGTGGGCATATTCTTTTTCTGCAATATCGGAGATAATACGGCGGACAAGCTCGGCGTGCGAGCCTTCTCCCGAAAGACCGTGCTTTTTTAAAAAATCGGAAAGTGCCTTGTCGGGAAGCATATTCAATGTTTCCTGAGGTTTACTTTCCCTAATCCACCCGTCCGCATAGAGGCGGTCTATCCGCACCTGAGCGTCTTTTCCGTAAGTGGATTGCAAATAAGACGGCATCTGTGTATGCAGCGGTTTGCCGTCAAAATAGTCGAGCAGAAGTATGTCCTTGATAGGCAATGCCATAGTTGCCGCCTCCTTTGCATAATTTTCCATTTTTCAGTATAACAAATTTATTTCTTCTTTAAAAGAGCCTGTCCCGCTTCCCGGAGATTTTTGTAAATATGTGCGACTTTTTTATTCTCCTCTGCAGGAGGAAGAATACAGGGAATCATAACAGGGATAAATCCGCCTTCAGCGGCTCCGGCAATCCCGTGGGGACTGTCTTCAAAGACAAGGCAAGCGGCAGGAGGGACATGAATTCTTTCTGCCGCCAGAAGAAATATATCCGGCGCAGGTTTTCCTTTTTCCACTTCTTCACCGCCCACAAGGGCATCGAAAAAGACGTCTGTCCCCGTACGGGAAAGGTTGGCTTTGATTTGTTCCATCGGGCTGCTGCTTGCGACGGCAGTTTTTATCTGCAATGCTTTGCAGGTTTCTAGAATTTCTACGGCGCCGGGCATCAGGGGCACGTGATTTTTGAGTACAGCTTCCACCCGTTTTTTACATTCTCTCTGTATTTCTTCTCCCTTATAGGGACGGTAATATGTTTCAAGAATGCGGTTCATTTTTTCTCCGCTCGTTCCCATGATGTCCCCTGCAAAAGAAGGTGGAAGAACAATCCCCCGCTCGGCGGCTATTTTCTCCCAATTTTCCTGGAAAATCCGTTCCGTATCAAAAAGCAGGCCGTCCATATCAAAAATACAGCCTTGTATCATAACCGGCTCCTTTCTGTGAGTTGAGTATCATCGGCTTATAAAAACTTTCGGGAAATCAGAGGCCCTGTACCGCTCCTGCCGCCTGAAAAACGGGAATGATAACGGAAAACACCAGCGCGGCGACTATAGCACCTACCACAAGGAGAAGTACCGGCTCCGCCATTTTCCGGAAGCGCCGCAATTTCATGTCCACATCTCCGGCTATCCATTCTGCGGCATGTTTCAAAAAAAGCGGCAGTTGTCCGCTTTCCATACCGGCCCGGAGCATGCGGGGAAAGGCGTTTCCCGTCCACCCCGACTGCGTGACAAGTTTCGGAAAATCGCCGCCTTTTTCGACAGCCGCCGCCCATTTGAATATTTCCTTTGAGGCGGTCAGATTATTTTCCATGAGTGCCGTTTGTTTCAGTGCCTCCGATAAGGTCACGCCGCTTTCCAGCAGTGCCGACAGTGCCCTTGTGAAGCGGACCAGAATCGTTTTCCGCACAAAGGCGGAACGAAAGAGCAGGGCATCCGTTTTTTCTTTTCCTTTTTCCGTCCGTGTCCAACGGAATAACCCCCACAGGAAAGACAGGAGGACAATCAGTACAATAATTCCATGCTTTTGCAAAAATAAACCGGCCGCTAAAGCCGCCCGTGTCACCCCCGGAAGAGGAACGGCAAGAGCATCGAATAAAAGAGCAAAAGACGGTAAAAGAAAGGTAAGCACCAGAACGGATACCAAAACGGCAAAAAGAAGAACTGTCAGGGGATATAAGAGAGCTAGTCTGAGATTTTGCATAAGCACCGCTTCTTTTTTGTAGCAGTCGGCCGCCAGAGAAAGTTGGTCGGGCAAGGTTCCCGACAGCTCCCCGACTTGCAGAAGGGCACAGAAAAAAAAGGGAAATGCCCCTGATTTTCTGAAGGACTCACTGATTCCGTGTCCCGCTTCTATGGTGGACTGCAGTTCCAAAAGTACCTGCTTTTCTTTTTTCCCCTGTCCGTCCCGCAAAACGGAAAGTGCCTCCGTCACGGGAATGCCTGCGGAAATAAGGGCCGACCATTCGCCGGCAAAAAGAGCCAACGGTGCGGGAGATAAAAACGATGTCTTCCCCGCTTTTTTTATTTCCGAAAGGGAAACCAGATGAAGTCCGCCGTTTCTGATTTCCGCCCGTACATCTTCTGCTGCCGTGCCCTCTATGATTCCTTCACGGACCGATTCGCCCTCTTCATAGGCTTTGTATCTGAAATACATATTCCCTGTCCTTATTTTTCTATGTACGCAAGAATTTCTTTTCTTTCCTCTGCCGTCACTTTTTTCAAACGGTACGCCGCCTGTTTTAACGTACGCATCTGTTTCGTTCCCGTTTCCATATAGGAGGCAATTTGTTCTTCCCGTCCCTGCCGTATCAGATTGGAAACGGCCGGCGTGTTCCAGAGAATTTCACGGAGAAGGACCGTTTTTTCTTTGCCCTGCCAAAGTCTTTGGGCCGAAACGGAGCGAAGTACACCGGCAAGAATTCCCCTGATTTCTTTCTGCTCTTCTCCAGGGAACGTGTGTATCATCCGTCCCAATGCTTCCCTGACGTTTCCGTTATGAAGTGTGGCAATCACGAGATGCCCCGTTTCTGCCGCCATAAGTGCGGCCTGCACGGTCTCTTTATCCCGCATTTCCCCGATAGCAATCACATCGGGATCTTCTCTCAGCGACTCCCTGATTCCCTCGGCAAAATCTTTTACGTCTTCTCCCACCTCACGCTGGTGAACGAGCGCACGGGACGAAGAAATCAGATACTCCGCCGGATCTTCAAGCGTCACGATATGACAGGCTCTTTTTTCTCCTATTTTGGTCAATATTCTCGCCAGAGTCGTACTCTTTCCGCTCCCTGACGGCCCGGAAATAATGACGAGTCCCGTTTCAAGGTCCGCCACTTCTTCTATCCAGGCTTCATCGGGATCCTTTTCCACACGGTTAAGTGAGGGAAGAATCCGGAGGGCCCCGCAAAAAAGACCGCCTGCCCGGTAGAGATGTACACGGATGCGGACTCCGCTTTCTTCAATAGAGGCATCGCAAACTTTTTCTTTCGTGCAGACACTCCTTTTTTCCGCACTCAGGCTGTCCCATATTTCTTTTCCCAGAAGGGCCGCATCCGTATTTTCTGCCGTGACGAGTGTTCCACCCTCACGAACCATGACCGTTCCGTTTTCTGTGAAATGGATATCCGTTGCTTTCGGAAATTTGTCCAGTATTTTCTTTAAAGTATTCATACGTTCCTCACCGGATTTCATAAAGAATCGCCGCCTCTCCGGGTGAAATCATTCCTTCTTCCATACGTTCCTCCGCTATTTCTCCGATTGTTTTCTGACCTTGTTGTTTCATCAGTTCCGAAAGACAGGCGCTTTCCGCTTTTTCATGAAGTGCTTTCCGCTCGTCTTTTCCGATTTCCAGCATTTCAAAAATACCGGTCCGCCCTTTTTCATTTCCTTTATATCCTTTTTTACCTAAAAATGCAGGCGGGAGAAAATCACGGCGTATGTCTTCCGTGCCGATAGTAAATTCCTCTTTTCCCTCATCTTCCAGTTTTACCGCAAGCCGTTGGGAAATCACAAGCGAAAGCGAGGCGGCAAGAAGATACGGCGGTATACCCATATCCGTAAGCCGTGCTGCAGCGGACACCGCATCATTTGTATGGAGCGACGACAGCACAAGATGACCTGTCAGTGCCGCGTGGACTGCTATTTCCGCTGTTTCCCTGTCCCGTATTTCCCCGATCATCACCACATCGGGATCCTGCCTGACAAGCGCTTTCAATCCTTTGGCGAAAGTAAGTCCCGCCTTTTCATTCACCTGCACCTGTGTCATGCCGTGAATGCGGTACTCCACAGGGTCTTCAATGGAAATCGCGGAAATTTCGGGTGTCAGCACCAGCTTGAGCGCCGCATAAAGGGTCGATGTCTTTCCGCTTCCCGTAGGTCCCGTAGTCAAAACAAGGCCGCTTTTCCGTAACAATCTTTTTTCAAACACCTGTCTTTGGAATTCCGTCATTCCCAAATGATTCTTTTCAATAAAATCAACCGCCCCCGATAAAATACGGATAACAATCGTTTCCCCCTTAATGGTGGGCATAACGGAAATGCGGAAATCCCAAGTGACACCGTCGGCTGTTTCGGAAAAACTTCCGTCCTGGGGAAGTCTTGTTTCTCCCACATTCATACCGCCCAGCACTTTCATCCGCACCGAAAACCCCTGTGCCATTGACAAAGGCCATTTCCCGAACATGGAAAGTTTGCCGTCTTTGCGGAAACGGACATAGACCCCGTCTTCTTCCGGACTGATGTGGACATCACTTGCCTTTTCTTCCATGGCCGCCTGTAAAATATGGCGCACTGCCATTTCGGGATTTGCCGCCTGATAGAGTTTCATACATTTCCCTCTTATATAAATTTCTCCTGCCGCCGCTGAAATAACGACTGCCTTATTTCTCTTTTCATGACAAAACGGACCGTCATAAAGACAGCCCGCTCTTTGTTATAACGTTCCTATAACCGGTTTCTTTTCCGCAATACCCACTTTCCGCGGATATGTCTTCGGGCAAGGACCTGTTTTACGGAAATAGAGAATAGAACGCTTTTCTCCACCCGGTAATTCCAAATCCTTTTTTTCGATAAGCTCGCCCTGAAGTTCCTGCAAAATTTTTCCCGCGTCTTTGAGTTCTTCTTCCGCTCCCGGTCCTTTCATCGCGGCAAAGATACCTCCGACCTTCACAAAAGGCATCGCCCATTCCGCAATGACAGGGAGCATTTTCACCGCTCTTGCGGTGACCACATCAAAGGACTCTCTCGTTTTCCGTCTCCGTCCGCCTTCTTCGGCACGCATATGCATAATTTTCACGTTCTTTATTTCCAGCTTGGCCGCAGCACTTTCAATAAAATTCAGCTTTTTCAAAACGGAATCCATCAGTACCACCTGCATATCCGGCCGCAAAACGGCAAGGGGAATACCGGGAAAACCGCCGCCGGTTCCCAAATCGAGAATCCGTCCGTCCCGGGGAAAATATTTTTCATTATAAACGGTCATCGAATCATATACATTCTTGACCAGACTTTCTTCCGTATCTTTAATGCCCGTGAGATTGACCTTCTTATTCATCTCCATCAGCATGGCATTATACTCTGTCAATTTGCCGGCGGCTTCCTCATCTGCCGCAAGACCTAATGCTTCCATCATTTCCCTGACGGTCATTATATCCTCCTTCATACCGCACCATATACTACTACAAGTATATCAAATAGACACCGTTTCTTCACTTGATTTTAAGAAAAAAATAAATTTATTTTGGTAAACCGTCATTTTCCTGTGTACGCCAGCTTGCCCCTATCGCCTCGCTTTGCTCGGCACTTCCCTCCGTGTTCGGGGGAAGCGAACGACTAAGGAAGAAAGAGTTTATAGTTT
>OIEW01000123.1_pt1 | contig 28908 bp, 21 predicted proteins | sample 1581891 | NCBI WGS metagenome assembly OIEW01 (sample SAMN07977758, study PRJEB24534) | human gut metagenome
TGCAAGAAAAAACGCCTATCTCTAAAAAGCATAGGCGTTTTTTGCATGACAGTTCATAGTGAATGATACGCCATAAACTGCCTATATATTATTGCATCTTGAACGTCACCAGCACATAGATAGTACAAGCCGTAGGTCTCCCCTGTGTATCCAAAGCCGGTGAAAACGTCCATTGATAGACGGTATCCACCACAGCCTGGTCCAAGGTTCCACTTCCGGAACCGGTTGTGACCGTTACGGCATTGACGGTGATTTTTACCTGTACCATTCCGGTGATTCCGTCCAGAATGGCTCGACTGGGATATTGCGGTTCTGCGTAGTTCTGAAGCGTCGGCGGTGTGACAGGAACACCCGGATTGGTTCCGATGCCTTCTCCCTCTCCACTGCCGTTTCCATCTCCATCTCCTTCTCCATCGCCAGTTCCGGTACCAATACCATCGCCTATACCACTTTCGGCAGAGAACTTATTAGTTCCTTCGCCTTCTGATGACGTAGTTTTCGGGGCAGTGGAAATATCTGAGGAAGGAGTCGTAGATAAGACAAGATGAGACAATGGGATTGTCTTCTACAGCGACTTCTTGAGATTCTGTTTCTGTGAAGTTCACCGCACTCTCTTCCGGTACAGCCAAACTGATACCATACCGTTCTTTTTCCGAATCCATAGCACCCACCTCCGTTCCTAGTTGGCAGTTTGCAACGGTAAGCAGGTAAACGGAAACACTCACCACCCCGGTTTCTTACCAATAAATAATGAAAAAACACTAACATAACTGCCAACTGCTTACTGCCTGTTGCCTACTTTTTCAGTCTTCTTTCCGAAAGTCTTCTGGTATTCCATGAACCGTTCTCCGAGCCGATACATAGCCTGGACGAAAGAATTGGCCGGGATTTTTTTATATACTGCGTCCTGCCTTCCCTCACTGACCAGCCGATGCTGCTGATCATAGATCGCCACATGCGTGATGGCATACTGTGCTTCTTTCATATGGAAATGCAGTTCCATCTCATTAGCCATAGGGATACTCTTCCCTTCAAGTTTCGAAGCATATTGCTTTTTCAATTTCTCCAGCAAATCCCGATCCTTATAGATGGCACGAACATTCATAATCAGTTCATTCGAATCCTCTGGATTGACACGTCCCGTTTTCACATTCAGACTATACACTGCCAGATCACTGATAAAGATATCCTGCCACTGCATCGCATACTCTTCAGCCAGTGTAGGCTTTTCTCTTCCATTCATTTCATAGATCGGTGCCGGCTTCTCCCCGGAAGGAGATTCTTCCGCATCTACCGTTATAAATGGACACAGAAGAAACAAGAATACCATCAAAGAAAGACTTGCCCATGCCTTAGAATGCATAACGAATACCTGCATTCAGTTTCCACTGCATTTCATAGTCGCCGCCAAAGCTGCGTGTGATATCTGCATAGAAGAGCGAGTCATGCCCCATCTTCCAGGTGCCGCCCAGTGCCAGTTCCGCCCAGGTATCGCCGAAATCCTGTTTGATGGTGATTGGCGTATCATCCGTATCACTGGTATAGGAAGCCTTTGTATCCCCACTGAATTCATGGAGAAGGCTTGCCTTCAGATAGTACGAACTCCGCTCCGTCGTCTTACCGGCAGCAATTCCGAGACGACCGATAAGGCTATCCATCCCATCCTGGTGAATATACATCTTTTCATTGCCGTCAAAAGTACTGGTGGCGCTATAGTCATCACTTCCCAGCTTAGCGTAAGAGAGCTGAATCTGCGGTTCCAAATAGTTGTCCCGGCTGCCAAAGCGCTTTCCGTATTCCAAAGACACTCCATACCCATTGGCACCATACTTGCCATCCAGCTTTTTACCCTCTTTATTGAGAACCGTGTAATCATTGCTGACATGACCAAATTTCCCTACGATGTCCAGATACTGCCCGTCCTCAAAGGTTTTCGTGCCATAAAGACTTCCCAGATACTGTTTCGGATTTCCGCTGCCGCCATAGCGGTAGGATGCGTCGCCATCGTTGTAGTCAAAAGCCGCCCCGATGTGCCAGCCGGAAGCCAGCACATGATCAGCGCCGACCTGCGCGCCCCAGAAGCTGTTGCTGGTGTACGCATGGTCTTTGTCGTACTTCGCTTTTCCTCCATACGTTCTCGCCCAGATACCATCAGATGCACCCATGCGAATATCTCCCATACGTTGCATCATATCCGTCATGCTGCTTCTCCATGCCAGCATCGAAGTCGTCATAGCTGACTTGACACTCTTCATCATGCTGGTTTCCGTCGAGCCTACCGTGGTTCGTGTCCCATCTTCACTGGTATACGTAGTACTGCCATCTGCATGATTTTCTACCGTCATGGCCGGCATCGCAAACATAGCTCTAGGCCGAGCCATGGCTCTTGCCAAAGCTCTCCCCTGTCCCAGAGAACCAGCCCCGGTGGATGCATCGAAGGAAATCGTACCTGTACGAGCCACGGATCGCGTCGTCAGTCCTTCATTGACCTTCACCGTGCCTGTCAGATTCCGTTCCCCTTCAGCATACCCTGTATACGTCAGCTTCTTCGCCAAAGTTTCCATCGCTTCCCTATCGGAAAGACCCGCTCGATCCCCGCTGACGGTCATTGCCGACTGCGGAGCCGCTGCGCTGATCGTCACGCCCGCTCCATTCTTCGTCATAGTACCATAGTTCACCGTAGCATGACCGCTATAGTTATCTATGGTGATCACTTTATCCGACTTCTGATTGATGATACCGGCATTCGCTGCCGTGCTACCGCCCACAAATGTGGTGATATGGCTAGCCCCATTGGAGCCCACATCTTCGTTATCTTTTGCATAGCGGGTATTCCGGGCTTCGTTGGTCCATGTTGCGCCATTCTGCAGCCACATATTGACCGTGCCGCCATTGTCCACGATACCATGGAGATAGGAGTCAGATGTCGTCAGAGCCATATTGACATGGGCTCCAGAGAGGGCAAAGACATCCCCATTCAGCTGTACCTTCTGTGTGCCGGGGGCGGTACCCGCCGTGCCGGTATTCACGTTAATGGTGCCCTGGTAAGCTCCCAAAGTGTAGTATCCATAGTTTCTGCCAGATGGTACATGGATCGTGCCGCCACCGATAGATACTTTGCTTCCTGCTGCATTGACCGTGATGCCATTGCCATAGACATCCATGTTCGCCAGGCCTTTGACCTCGACCTCACTATTCTTGACACTGGTCAGTATCCCGGCATTATTGAAACGGGAATATACATTTTCCGGATTCAAAGAAATCCCCCAAGTCGCACTGTCTGCGCCTTTGATATTCAGATTCCCATCCAGTGTGATTTTATTCGTCCCGGCAGCTGCATCACTGGCTTCTCCCCAGCGGTCTGTCTTCTGGATAGCGATACCATTGCCGCCATAGCCTCCGGTCATAGCAATGTTCGTCGTCGGTGCATGGATCGTAATGCTGCTTGCCCCGTTGGCCGGCGCGTCGAGCCAGATGCCATTCGTGAGAGAATTGCCACCGGTCATGCCAGAGGTGATGATGTTCAGCTTACCTGCCGTGACAGTCACATTTTTCTTGTTTCCTGCATAGATGCCGGAAGGACTGCCGATCGTATGAGAAGACTGAAGCTGGAGGGTGTTGCTGCCTGCATTGAGAGTCACATCATGACCTGCATGCGCATCTACCGCAGACAGTACGTTGGTGGTCAAATCGCCTGTTGCATAGTTGGTTTTCTCAATGGAAATAACGGTATCCTTATCGAAAGTATAGGTAGAATAATCATCTGTATTGTCCATATAGTCATCTTCATCTGCATCAGTACCAGTTATTTGTTTCTTGAAATTAACATCGCTACCAGTTTTCATGACAGCATCAGAATTAATAGCAGCCGTGACGGATACAGATGGCGTCGTCAATCCTTCTGCTTTGACCGCAGTCAAAGTCGCTTCATCCCCGTAGACCGTATCTGGCTGGAGCATGGCCATGAAATTATACTGGAACATATCCGTGTCACCAAAGTCGGTGGCCGCCCAGGTATATTTCGGGGAAGTATCTCCATCTGTATAGACCAGAAGATTCTGTCCCGCTTCTACCCACAGTCTATGGGTATACATTTCGGCATTGAGTTTACCAAACCAACCATCATAGGTACCCGAATGGACTACGGTCCAGTCCTTCGGATTTGTCGCATACAGGTTAGATACAGTCGTCTGATAAATTGTAGTATCAATGCCGCCAGCACTTCCCAGGTTATAAGTCATCACGTAAGCGGTCCCATTCGGTAAGATTTTCAAATCTCTGAAGTCCTGACCAGTTGCTTGTACGCTGGTAGGCACCGTAATACTTTTTGTTTTTTCTTTACTCACTGCCCCATTTGTTAATGTGGCTGCTGTAATGGAAGTTTCAGCATTTCCGGCCCCATAGTTCTGCATGCCACCGATCGCAGAAACAAAGATATGGTCATTGTACATGTTGATTCGTGATTCATCTGTATTTTTACCGATGCGAGTATAATCCTTATATTCTAATGTGCCGTCGGACTTGATGATATAGTGCATCAAGTATCCTTCATCATAGTTGGAATATGTCCCATCCTTGTTTACGCTGGCGATCGCATACAGATCATTTCCTCTTATTGCAATACCTTCCCCATGCGCCTTGGTTTGAGTTGTATATTCCTTCTTAGAATCATCATTAGTTGCCTTAATGTCATTCAACAAATCTACAGGTGTATTTTTATTAATTTCAGTAAGTGTTGTCCCGTTAATTCTGCTAATAGAAATTCTACCCAAATCATATCCTGTAGCATATACATAATTACCATTTGCTGCCACACCATGCGGATTTGCGGCGTTTGTCAATTTTCCGGAAGCATTGGCTATATTAAAATCTCCGTCTGCATCCAGGATTTCATTCACTATCAGTGACCCTTCGCTCGTGCTGTAGGTATACTGCCGTAAAAAGATTTTGCTCTGTCCTTGCATGTTAATATTGAATACGCCCGGATCACCATTCAATCCTTCACGAACTTTTTGAGGTGCACTATCCACCATTGTGGTTACACGAGAACCTGTGATTGTACCCATGATACTCTTGGAATAGTTAGAAGGAATGGTTACCATCAAATTGGCTGCATCTACAGGCATTTCTGGCACCATAAACATACCGGTCAAAATACCTGCCACATAAAAAGCTCTACGGATTTTCTGAGAATTTACATAAGACATAAGTCATTCTTCCTTTCTCTGATTTGAATCAGATACCAAAAACATAGAAACTACAATCAACCATTAAAACTCATAACGAATGCTAGCATAATACGTTCGGCCCTGCAGTGGATATTGCGAATTTACATATAACCCATCTCCTACACTTATTTTCATTTTAGGATTTCGATTGAATATATCATTACAGCCAAAAGCTAATTGCCAAGCTTTATTTGGTTGTAATTTGATACCTGCATTGACTACAGTAATAGATGGATTTGGATATCCCAAATCGATCCCAGTTAATGATGGGGCATTATGAGAATCCGTGTAGACCGCATCTGTATAATGTACTTCCCCAAATACTGTAAACTTCGGACTCGGGAAGTAGGATAAACGCAAACTTCCTTCCCATTTTGGTAGATAAGTGGCATGGGTACTAAACCACCGACCATTACCACCTGGAATATGGGCATCTATCTTTTGCTCAGCTTTGATATTCATATAGGTGGCATCTAAATCCAAGCTAACATGCTTCCATTTCAAACCGCTTTGCAATTCAATCCCATGTACCTTACCCCGACTATCATTGGTATAACACCAGAAATCTTTCGATTTCCTCCGAAGTTGCAACATACGATTCGTATCTCTCCAGAAATAGGTCATCGTTGCATATGCATCCGATTTCAGAAGTTTCCCATTCCACAACGTACTGAAATCAAACTGCTTTCCGTATTCCGGACGAGGGAACGAAGCCTTTTCCCATGTATCTGTCGGCATGGGCAGAATGCCTGCGCCATCTCCGGCAATTTCATACATATTCAATAAACGGAAATAAGTACCTCCGGTCATTCGGAAAGTCAGGTTATCGTTGACATTCTTCTTTAACGCCAACTGCCACGTTCCTTTCCGATCCCGCTGGCTGTCCCTTGGATGGAACCAGCGAAAAGCTTTAGAAGAACCATCTGGTTTTTTATAAAAGTTTGGCGAATCACTATGTCCAATAATAGTAGAAGAATTAAATCGCCAAGATGGAGTCAAGAACCAGGTTGCTTTTTTGTCCAGTGTAATCGTATCCTGCACCTGCAAATTCAATATCTTCTGCTCAAATTGATTCCGAATTTGCCAACTTGTCCATAAGCCAAAACTTTCTTCTGTGAAGTTTTTTAAAACATCAGCCATATTAGAACCATCAATATTCAGTTTTTCATAGGAATAATTGGCTTGAAATTCTAAGATTTGTCGATCGGATAACTTATAACTCCCATCCATTTGTAAATTATATTTGTTCGACGTGTATTCACTCCATTCTCTGAGTACAGAGTACATCCAAAAATTGTCGGAAGCACTGTTTCCCCAGTTCACATAATTTCCTTCTTCATCCCAAGGGTAATTGAGCTTGTTTTCTGCTCGATATTTTTTCTTCTGATGCTGGTAATCCACAAACCAGCCCCATTCCAGACGTCCATTTTGCTGGCGGTTTTGCAGCATCAGATCATAGGTATCCAAAGTTTGTTTTTTACTATCCGCCCACACTGAATCAAAGGTATCTGTTCCGATCCCTATATCATGTCCATTACCAGCGACACTCTCCAGCCCCCAGGTCGAGTCGGGAAGGTGTCTATTGATATGGTTATAGGAAGCCTTCACCATCCAATTGTCATTCTGCCACTTAATTAAACTACTAATATTCTTCCTGTCGTTATATTTACGATGTCGTTCTGCTTTTTCTTTTGCTAACCTTTTATAGCCCTCTAAAGTGAGCTTATAAGAATACAAGTCATTCTTCCTTTTTTCATATTCTACAGAAGTTTCTGGATCGAGTTCATTCTTCGTTACATCAGCCACATTTTTTATACGGTCAATTTCTGCAGCAGCTTTTTTATCAATCTCTTCGTAGATTTTATTATCTACTTGAGATTTGGCCTCAGGGTTATTTTTGAAATACCCATCGGGACCATTTGCATTTTCCCAATCCGGCTTTAGATACAGGTTTAAAAGATCGTCTTTTAATGATTCATCCTGCCTCTTAATCTTAGCGGCTAAAGTTGTTGGATCATCTTTATATTTTTTTTTCAATTTTTCAACGAACCTGTGATACCTGGTTACCCTTCTAACAAAGTTTGCATTGTTTTTCATATACCAGTTTGCTGCATCCTTTAAAAAGGCTTCATTACTTTCTACATACTTATTATCCCAAGACGTAGAAACCGTAGATTCTGCTCTGGCTTTTTCTTTTACATATTCAATTTCCGCCTCTATCAGCCCGCCGTTTCGCACAAAATCTAACCAGCCTTCACTATTGACTTGTCCATTATTATCAATATACTGGTTCCGTACATCCTCAGATATATTACCTCTTTTATACAAATTTTCAATTTTACTTTTATTCCAATTATCTAATGTCAGACTATTCTCAATACTTTCAATCACGTTCGGATACTCATCTAAAACACTTTGCACATATCTCTGATTTTTAGGATCATCATAGGAGTAATTATGATACGGGAAATCCCCTTTGGCGGCTTCATAGTTCAGGCCCACGAGTAAGCTGCCAGAGGCGAGCGGGCTCACCACTTCCAGGCTGGCGCTCTTTCCCCCGAAAGAGGCTTTGCCGAGTTCTGCCGAGATATTCGCCTTTGTCGGTTTCTTTGTCACCACGTTAATGACACCGCCGATGAAGGTCCCGCCAAAACGGGCCGGGATATATCCGCGGTAGACTTCGATGCGTTCTACATTTTTGACAGGAATGGTGGAGATATCGACAGCTGCATCACCGCCGAGGTTCGTCATGACACCATCGACAAAGACACCGACCTGTGCTGCGGTAGAACCACGAACAGTAACGACGGTGTACTGTCCCTTGCCATTCACTTCACGCACATGCACGCCCGGGACCATTTTCAGTAAGTCAGGAAGATCTTTCTGCTCGCCCTTGTATTCCGCAGGACGAATAACGGTGACGGTACCCGGAGAGAGTTTGGATTCCCAGTCCGGACGCTTGGCTTCGACTGTAATGCCAGCCAGTTCAAATTTCGGAATATACGAGGACGCAGTAGCTGTTTCATCGGCAGCAGCTACCCTCCCCGAAAAACTCATAGGAACACTGCACAGAGCCGCCGTTACCGCAGCGCCTAAAAGATGTAAGTACTTTTTCTTACTCATAATGTTACCTCTCTTTCCTTTCCGGATCCATGTGATATTCATGATAGGAAGTGATGTCTGCTCATTGTTGGGTATTTGTGGGTGGGTTGGTTGGTTTTTAGTGAAGGCCAACAACCATGGCATATTCCATCAGGTACCGGTGACAATTCTTCTTGATTCACACGTACAGAAATCTTTCATGCAGAGAACCAAGAGACCTTTAGTATCTTGGAGCATGTAAAGCCTTTTGGAAGCCATAAGTATTTCTCACTTATTCTCACATACATGGTCCTACGGAAGGGATACTTTCCCTCGCATCACTTCCACGAAGGATACAAAAAAGTTGCAAGTAAATACACTATACCTTTGGATTGTTTTCACAGTACACAAAAGCACGCTCTTTACCTGAGGCGATTCAATCGATAGCTTGTGGTATCAGGAATTGTTTTACTCTATGATGGCTAGAAAGAAAATGTCGCCAGATGATTTGGATTTTCAAATACGAAACCACAGACGACCAATAAATCCTTCCCCGGCAATGTGTTTTCTCTTTTTCATTCACTGCGTGGGTCTACACCTCTCCGCTCCATATCAAACCATGCCTGAATCAATCGTAAAATGTCCCCCGGCTATGAACGAGCCGGGTTTCCTGTACCGGAAATAGAGAAACACCCTGACTTAGTTCCTCGCTTCCTCATACAGTTACGGAACAGTGCCGGATTCTCACCGTTCTTCCCCTGTCTACCTCATATAAAGTTTTCGATTCTCTTTTTTGTATCACAAAAAATAATAAGTATGAGCTAATCGATTCGCAATGCAACCATCTCTCAGTTCTTTTATTATTTTAATATTATATGTATTGAAATTCAACCATAATATAATATATTTATTTTTATTAGTTAATATTCAGCCGATTTTTCAGGCATGCTTTTTATGCAAAACTTAGAGTACTTTTAAATGAAGAGAAGAGTCATTTTAATTATCAAAGATACCAACAACCCTGGCCGTTTTTTTATTTTCTACAATCTTTTGGAGTCATACATGTCAAACGAAAAATAAATAAAATCTGTGTTCATTTCTTCAATTCAGTGTGTAAAAAAGACCATCTTTATGCAATAGTTTTTATTTCAAATATAGGCTCTGCATACACTTTATTTCTTATACGCATATTTGCCGAGCCTGTTGTTGGTCAGGTAAAAGAAAGGAGTCAATAATTTTTTCCATCCCGGCAGGAGATGTTTCATTTCCCTTGTGAAATTAATGCATTCCAGATATTGCCAGCGGGGATCGAGACGGACAATTTCACGACCGTCGGTGACACCCCACTTGAATTCCGCCTGCATATGTTTCAAAGTATCGTGCTTTTTGCTGAATTTGACCAATCCTTTGTAAAGCAGGTCGAAATGGGCTTCAAATTCGTCCAAGCCGTCGGCCATAAGGGCCAACAATTTCTTCACTTCTTCTTCCTCCAGGTACATAATCACCCCTTCGGAAATGACAAGGAGCTTTTTCCCCTCCCGGTCAATCTCTTCCGGCCACGATGCATCAAGCATGGATTTCGAAACAGAGGTCACTCTCGGATGCTCTCCGATGAGCTGTTTGCGGAGTTCTATGACCTCGGGAAAATCTATATCGTACCAACGGATTTTCCCGTTATCTACTCTGTCAAAACGGGTATCCAGTCCGCTTCCGAGGGAAACAATGACACCGTCCGGATTCTTTTTGATAAACTTCCGGATTTCTTCGTCCATAAGTTTTGCCCGCGCCAAAATGCCGTAATATGACATCCATGCCGTTTTGAATTGAGACAAGTCATTATCGATATGCGACAAAATTTCCGCCGCTTTTCTGTCATTGAGAACAGGTTTGTCACTTTCCGCATCTTTCGCACGGACATACAATGTGATGAGAAGTGTTTCCTCCACACCGGTCAATTTTAATTTCATAAAGCCCCCTATATTGAAAATTATTATCAATTATTTTTTTTATTATATCACAATAAAATAAACCGGTAACGGCAAAGCGGCAATAAAAAAACACCTTCCCAAGATTTTCTCCCGGGGAGGTGTTTTGATTTAAAAATCAGAATACGTCTTTGATGACAATGGTTTCTTCACGGTTCGGACCGACGGAAACGATACCGATCGGTACGCCAATGAGTTTGGAAATGTCTTCCAGATAAGCTTTACAGAGGGTCGGCAATTTTTCATAATCCCTGATACCGCTGATTTTTTCTTTCCAACCTTTATAAGTTTTGTAAACGGGTTTGATTTTTTCCAGGAATTTCAAATCCGCCGGATATTCTTCCACTTCTTTTCCTTCATATTCATAACTTACGCAGACCTTGATTTCATCGAGTTCGTCTAAAATATCAAGGCGGGTAATGGCCAGATAGTCGAAAGAATTCAAAGCGGCGGCATAGCGGACTGCCCGTGCATCAAGCCAGCCCACACGGCGGGGACGGCCGGTGACCGTACCGAATTCATGAGCCAGTTCACGGATTTTATCGCCCGTTTCATTCAGCTGCTCTGTCGGGAAAGGACCTTCGCCGACACGGGTGCTGTACGCTTTGACAACGCCGAAAATATTATTCATCATATGCGGTCCGATACCGGCACCGATGCAGGCGCCTCCTGCGGTCGGATGGGAAGATGTAACGTAAGGATATGTGCCGTTGTCACAATCGAGCATGGACGCCTGGGCGCCTTCAAAAAGAACGTTTTTCCTTTCTTTGATAAGTTTCTGCACCATGTAATTCGTATCTTTTACAAAGGGGCGGAGCTTTTCGGCATAGCCGAGATAGTCGTGAAGCATCTTTTCATAATCAAAGCCTTCCAGACCGTATAATTTTTCGAGAACCATGTTTTTCTGTTCTACATTATATTTCAATTTTTCCGCAAATACGTCTTTGTCCATGAGGTCACAGATACGGATACCGATACGGTTAATCTTATCTGCATAGCAGGGGCCGATTCCGTTTTTCGTTGTCCCGATTTTACGGCTGCCCTTTCTCATTTCCTCCGCCTCATCAATGCGGATATGGTAGGGAAATACGATTTGTGCTCTCGTGGAAATCTGGAGATGTTTCGTATCAATCCCCTGATCTTCCAGATTTTTCATTTCTTCCAAAAAGCTTTTCGGATCAATGACGACACCGGTTCCTACGATACAAATCGTGCCGGGATACATGATTCCGCTCGGCATCAGACGGAGAGGATATGCCTTGCCGTCGACAACGACGGTATGCCCTGCATTATTTCCTCCCTGGGAGCGGACAACCACATCCGCTTTTGCCGCTAAATAATCTACAATCTTGCCTTTTCCTTCATCGCCCCACTGGGCCCCGATGACCATTGCTGTTGCCATTGATTTCTTCCTTTCTCCACATGCGGAAACTCCGCTATGATTTCCTGTAATTTATGAGCCGGATTTTTATAACCCGAACCGGGCAAATATTTTATCCACATGCACAAGCATGGGCTTGTAATCAAAGCAGGCTTTAATTTCCTCTTCGTTCAGATATTTCCTTACATCTTCATCTTTGCAAAGATTTTCATAGAAATCTTCGCCGTCAAGCCAGCGTTTCATCGCATTCCGCTGTACCCAACGGTACGCCGTGTCACGGTACGCGCCTTTGGAAACGAGAGCCAAAAGCACGCGGGGGCTGTAAATGAGGCCGCCCGTCATATTCAAATCTTCCAGCATTTTTTCGGGATAGACGAGAAGTTTATCAACCAGTTCCGTTGTCTGCGCCAGGATATAATCCAGCGCTGTCGTCGCATCGGGAATGATGACTCTTTCTACGGAAGAATGGGAAATATCCCGTTCGTGCCAAAGAGGGATATTTTCAAACGCCGGAAGAGAGTAGCCCTGAATTAGGCGGGCCATGCCGCAAATCCGTTCCGATTTGACGGGATTTCTTTTATGGGGCATCGCTGACGATCCTTTTTGTTTCGGGCTGAAATATTCTTCCGCTTCTCTCACTTCGGTCCGCTGGAGATGACGCACTTCAAGGGCAATCTGTGCCAGTGTACCTGCTATCACGCCCAATGTGGTGATGTACTCCGCATGATGATCGCGCTGTACGACCTGGGTCGCTACGACTTCGGGGGTAAGGCCCATTTTTTTGCAGACGTATTCTTCCACAAAAGGATCAATGTCCGCATAAGTTCCTACGGCGCCCGATAATTTTCCTACCGCCATTTCTTCGGCAGCCCGTTTCATCCGTTCTATATTTCTCAAAGTGGCACTGTACCAAAGGAGAAGTTTCAGTCCGAAAGTGGTCGGTTCCGCATGCACCCCGTGGGTACGGCCGATGGTGGGGGTGTATTTAAATTCGACGGCTCTTCTTTTCAGCACCTCTGCCAGTTTCTCCAAACCTTTCAGAAGAAGATCCGATGCCTGTTTGATCTGTACATTGAGGGCCGTATCTTTTACGTCCGTCGAGGTCATACCCATATGGATATATTTCGCCTCGTCGCCCACATATTCGCCTACGGCAGACAGAAACGCTATGATGTCATGGTTGATTTCCCTGTCAATTTCATGAATGCGTTCCACATCGAAGTCGGCTTTTTTCTTGATGACTTCCACCGCTTCCTTGGGAATCCGTCCCAATTCGGCATTGGCCTCACAAGCGGCAATTTCCACGTCCAGCATGGTCTGCCATTCATTTCTTTCTTCCCAAATTTTCCCCATTTCACTTCTGGTGTATCTCGGAATCATTGATTTCTCCTTTCGGTTTTCCTTCTCTGGCACAGATTTCCCGTCCTACCACCACGCCGGCGGCAGAGGCCTGGGCCAGTCCCCTTGTAATTCCCGCTCCGTCACCGATGGCAAAGAAATTTTTAAATTTCGTTTCCAGCTGTGGCGACAGTTCTATCCGGGAAGAGTAAAATTTCACTTCCACTCCGTAAAGAAGTGTATGTCTTGAATTGGCACCGGGTGCTACTTGATCCAGTGCTTCGAACATCTCCATAATATCCTTTAAAAAACGGTATGGCAAGACCAGAGATAAATCTCCCGGTGTCGCCGACGGCATGGTGGGACGGACAAGACCGCGGCGTATCCTCTCTTCCGTGGAACGGCGGCCGTCCCTGAGATCGCCGAGACGTTGGACAATCGGTCCCCCGCCGAGCATATTGGCAAGAGATGCTATGTATTTGCCGTATGCAATCGGTTCATTAAAAGGTCTTGTAAACTGCTTGGATACAAGAATGGCAAAGTTTGTATTTCCACTCTTTTTATGGGCAAAAGAATGACCGTTTACCGTCTGGAGTCCCGCATTATTTTCCGTCACCACAAATCCGTAAGGATTCATGCAGAACGTCCGCACCCGGTCATCAAAAGATTTGGAGAAATAAACGAGTTTCGACTCGTAGCAGATTTTTGTAATCGGTTCATACACCTCTGCCGGCGATTCGACACGGACGCCTATATCCACCGCATTGGATTCCGTATGAAGTCCCAGTTTTTTCGCTTCTCCCAAAAACCATTCCGCACCTTCACGGCCCGGAGCGGCTACGATATACTTGGCACGGTATTCCTTTCCTCCTGCTTCCACGCCGAGAACTGCGCCGTCTTTATCCGCAATAATTCTGTCCACTGCCGTTTTTGTCATGACTTTCACGTTTGCAGGCAGGGAATCTCTCATATTAGCAAGAATTTCACCGTTCACGTCGGTCCCGAGATGACGGATACGGGCAGGAACGAGCATGAGATCTGCCGCAGAAGAACGGCGTTTCAGTTCGTGGATTTCATCGGCAAATTCATCGCCGTAAACTTTCCGTCCCGCTCCGCCGTAGCGGCAATAGACGGAATCCACATAGGAAATCAGATGAGCCAATTCCCCTTTATTCATATAATCGTCCAGATTTCCGCCGTAATCGGTGGTCAGCGTGAGCTTTCCGTCGGAAAATGCACCGGCGCCGCCCCAGCCGCAAACGATATTTTGCCGTCTTTCTTTCGGCGGTGCGGTTCTGTTTTCATTCAACGCCACTCTTTCGCGGATATCCAATCCCTTTTCGATAATTAAAACCGATGCGCCCGTATCTGCAAGTTCCAGTGCCGTAAAAATACCGGCCGGTCCCGCACCGATTATAATCACATCATATGATTCAGCCATGCCATCATCACCCTTTACACAGTAAAGTCACCGTTTCCTTAAAATCCCGATACATACGGAAAGCGGACGGCTTCCTAAAAATGACACAAAAAAAGCCCCTAACGGGGGCGAAGATATAGTACATATCCCTTATTTGATTTTACAGTACCCGTGAAATGATGTCAAATAAAAATAACGTTTCTCGCTGACCGGACAGACACAAAAATTTCCGTCTTTTCCGAATGTCCGCCTCTCTTTTTAATTTGTTATAATAAAATAAAAGTATTCCCTATTTTTATGACAGGAGATGTTTCTATGCCTTACGTACATATCAAAATCACCCGTGAAGGAGCCACGGCGGAACAAAAAGCGGAATTAATCAAAGGAGCGACGAAACTTCTTTCTGATGTGCTGCACAAAAATCCCGCCACCACGGTGGTTACTATCGAAGAAGTCGATATGGACAGCTGGGGCATCGGCGGAAATCCCGTTGTCATTGCACGGGCAAAAGCCAAGAAAAAAGAGGAGGAAATCGAAAAACTGAAAGCCAAAAAAGCCGCTTTGGAAAGACAACTTGCCGCATTGGGCAAAGCGGATCCCCTTCTTTGGAAAGCACCGCCGGAATTTGCCATTGATACGAAAGCTCTCAAAAAAGAAAAGAAGAAGAAAAAACATAAGAAATAAAGCAAGAGAAAAGGAACAGCCTGACGCCGTTCCTTTTTTATTTCCTTTTACTGTGCATACAGGAGTGCCAAACGGTCGCCGCCCGCTTTGATGACGGCGTGACCGCTTTCGGGGCCTGCCAGAAAAAGTACCCTGTATGATTTCTCATAAGGGAAAATATACATTTTGACATAGAGCGGAACGGCAATCCCGTCAAACGCCGCCACGGCACGGACGCCTGCCGTATAGATACGCGGAGTTTCCCTCAAACGGTGAAGCTGTTCCGTTTCCAAATAATCGACAGCCACCAGGTTGTAAGGAATATGTACTCCTTTATTTTTTGTCAATTCATTGAGCATCCGCACAGCTCCCACACTCACGCCATTCCATATATTTTCCGATGACAAGAGGATAAGGTTGAAGCGGTACAATTCCTGCCGTGACCGTTCGGGAAGCGGAGTACTTCCGAACATATCCTGCAAAAGATATTTATCTTCTTCCCTCGTAAATTCCGAATGAACGGCCAAAGCAGGTACGAATCCGCCTTTTTGGCGGAACAGGATTTCTCCATAGAGGCCCTGCTCTGTCGCCTCCGGCGGCAAGTATGCGATATCCGGCGGTGTATTTTCCTTTTTCAAAAATCCTTTAGCCCCGGGAGAAAGCAAGGCCTCTCTCAGAACGGACACCATACCCTGCCCGTTTACCACTTCCCCCTGCCCGTTCGTGGGAAGGGCTGACAGGTTCAGCAAAGAAGAAAAATTATTTGTCCCCGTATTCGCCGAAACGGGACAAGCAGCGAAAAGACACGCCGCCAAAAAAGCACCTGCCCATGTTTTCATCATTTCTTTCCCTCCGCCGCTTTTTTGATATAAGGAGCAAAATAAGCACCTGACGGCTGATCACTTATGAAAAGCGTATACACCGTCTCTTTCTCTCCCGGATAGATAAGACCGCCTGCAAAAACAGGCAACACACAGCCGTTACAGGAAATGACCGCTTTCACAAATCCGATTCTGTAGGGCTGCCCCGTTTTGGACATTTTATCCTTCCAGCCTTCTTTTCCTGTCACATATATTTTGATTCCTTGACTTACCAAACGACTTTGTAAAGGTTCTGCCGCCACCCATTCCTTACTCTTTAAGAAATTACGAAGCACTTCATTTTTCTCTTTTTCCGGTATTTTCATCTGTTCTTGTTTCTGATGATTACGGGCAAGCAGTTTCTCCATTACCACTCTGTCTGTCCCTGACAAGGAAGCGGAAACCACCACGGCTTGGTGAAACGCTTCGGGCGTATACGAACGGAGCTGGTAAATCTTCATTTTATCCGTTATATTCTGCGGCTCCTCTACAAGGGAAGAGGAACCGGGAATCAAATCTGTACCGCTTTTTACGATATTTTTTTCTTTCCCGCCGAGTGAATTTCCGGGACGGCTGAAAAAAGATTCCTCCATGGTCCAAACATCGACTTTGTCACCGAAGTCAAGCACTTCTCCGCCGGGCAGTTTTAACGTATCCGCAAAAGCGGAGCCTGTCAAAAGTGACACAAAAAGACAGAACGCGGTTATTATTTTCTTCATACAGCACCTCTTACTTATCATTTCCGTTTTTCTTATTATTATAGCAAATTTCAAAAACGGTTTTTCCGGATTTTCCATAAAAAACGCCGCCCCTGATGAGCAGCGTTTTTTGAATTTTTATTTTATTTCATACTTTCTGCCGCCAGTTTGTCCGCCCCGTTTTTCATCATTTCTCTTTCCGCATCACTGGTAACAACGCCGAGAATGCGGCAATTTTCTCCTTTTTTGATGATGTAGGCTCTGAAATAGAGAGGCATTATAAATCCGTCAACCTGTCCCAAAAATCTTCCGCCGAAAGTGCAGACATTCTTCTCCTTCCGTTGCACCGGTTCTATATCTTTGATTTGCACCGTTGCGAAATCAAGGGGTAATTTTTCTATCTTGTATTTATTTTCAAAAGCAATTCCATTCCGGAAGGCATCGTTCATCATGGCTTCCGCACTGTAAAGAACCATATTGGCACTTGCCATCACCTTTTTTGCCGTTTCCGCAGGTTGCCCGGCCCCGTCGTTTTCAAAAAGTGCTTTCATTTCTACAGGCACCTGGTTTCCGGGAATGATAAAGTTAATGACAAAAGCCATGGCCGTTACATCTTTTTTTACAATAAGCTCACCGAAAGGCAAAGTATCGCCGTCTTTCCATGGCAATCCGGGGCGGTTTCCCCGATTCTCCGTGACGGCTCCCTCCGGATTTGTATAGCGGACAGGTATAAATTCCGCGTCCCCGCCGAGATGCATTTTTTGTTTTAAAAAAGGCTGAGGAGGCTCCGGCATCTTTTGCAGATTTACGGAAGCAGAACCGGCTCCCTTGTCGATTTTTTGACGCTCCGGTCCGTAGCCCCAAGCATTATACGATCCTATTTCAGGCTTTGCTGCGTCAACTACGGAAATATAACCCATCCCGTGCTGCACGCCCGCAGCCTGTTCCGTTCCATTTTGTGCTGCCGCTCCGTAACCGCCGGAAACAAGCAGGCCTGCCGTAATCCATGCGGCGATTTCCTTTTTCATCGGATTCCCTCCATTCCCTTTTTCAGAACAGGTTCCATGACTCTTCCTGTCACCTGGTTTGTGAAAATAATCGTCAGACCTGCTTTTTTGTCATCAGCAGTGCCTACCATAAAACCATAAAAGGGATAGCGGTATCCTTCCTGTTCACGGTCACTGTAGAGAGAAATCATCACGCAGCTGTCCCCGTTGGGAAGTACAATCTCTTTTCTTTCTTTTTTCTCTTCGTTCCCTTTGGCAAGACTGTTTAAAAAGGCTTTCCTGAAATCCTTTTCCGTTTCCGCCGGAGGATATTTTTCCGGGTCCTTTTTATGAAGAATTGCTTGTGTTTCATTCATTTTTACCCAGTCTTCACGGTCGATTGCCACGGAGACGACAAGTGCCTGGTGGTAAGCATCCGCTTTTTCTGTCTTAAGCTGGTAAAAACGGCCTTTCTGCATCAATTTCCATGTGATTTCCGCCAATTCTTCACTGCTTTTCCCCGGTTCTACAGGAAACAGATTCATGGAATCAAAGGTTTTTCCCAGTTGTTTTTTGATTTCCGGATCGGAAAGCATCCGGGCTACCGGTTTGGCAAAATAAGAATCTTCCCCTCTCTTTACGGTCACCTGCCGGCCCAAAGGAAGTACATGCCCTCCCGGAAGGGGTAAATCATCGGCATACGACGGATTTCCCACGAGCAATGCCGCCATAACGGCAAGAGCTGCTGTTGTTTTTTTCATAAACTTCTCCTTTTCATAGAATGCCCGGAACAAAACCATTCCGTTATTTTTGTCCCAATTCCTTATCAATGATTGTGCTTTTTAAAGTCTGGAGCTGCTGCGATAAATTGATTTCCATCGCATCGGGATTCAGGAATCTTGTGTATTCCGGCCAAAGAGTATCCATCTGGCGGTCAGCATAGTCAATCGTTTCCGCAAGGGACGGAAGTTTTATATTTTTTCCGTTTTGAATCACCGGCTTTAATAATTCTTCCACCCTGTACGTCCCTTTTTTGATATATTTCTTTCTCCATTTGGCCGTTTCCGTTACAAGCATATAGTCGGAACCGTCAGGTGCTTTTTCATCAGCCCGGCAGACAAGATCGGTAATGATTTTTCCCGTCGATTTTTTATAGAAACGGTAGACTGTTTTGATGCCCGGATTCGTCATTTTTTCCACATCATTGGATATTTTCATGACAGGAACAAATTCTCCTGCCTCTTCTTTGGCGGACATTTTGAAAACGCCGCCCAGCGCCGACGTGCCGTCAGCGGTAATCACCTTTGTCCCTACACCCCAGCTCGTAACGGTACAGCCCTGGCTTTTCAGCGACTGGATTGTATACTCGTCAAGGTCGTTGGACCCCGCAATAATGGCGTCCGGCAGTCCCGCTTCTTTAAACAGGCGGGACGCTTCCTGTGATAAATACGCAAGATTTCCGCTGTCAATACGGATACCGTATTTCTTCGGAAGCTTTCCTTCTTCCTTCAATTCTTGGAAAATCTGAATGGCATGAGGAACGCCCAAATTCAGAACATCATAGGTATCGGCTAAAAGAATAAGATTGTCATGATATTGCCGTACATATTCACGGAAAGCATCCAATTCATTGTCAAAACTCATAATCCAACTGTGTGCCATCGTTCCCAATACGGGAATTCCGAATTTTCTTCCTGCCTCCACATTGGACGTACCGTTAAATCCGCCAATCATAGCGGCTCTGGCTCCCCAAAGTCCCGCATCGTGGCCCTGGGCACGGCGGAGACCGAATTCCATCAGTGCATCGTCCGGTGCGACAGTGCGGACACGCCGGGCTTTGGTGGCAATCAGACTTTCATGGTTCAAAATCATGGAGAGTCCTGTTTCAAGAATCATCGCCTCTGTCGTCGTCCCGTGGAAACGGAGCAGCGGTTCTCCCGGAAAAGTGACCGTCCCTTCGGGAATGGCATAAATATCGCCGGTAAAATGAAAGTTTGCCAGATAGTCCAAAAATTCGGGATAAAAAATACCGAGACTATCCAGATAGGAAATATCCTCTTTGGAAAAACGGAAATTTTCTATAAAGTCCTGCAGGTGGGCAAGACCTGCCACCACCGTATAGCCGCCGTTAAAAGGATTTTTTCTGTAAAAGCGGTCAAATACGACTTTCCGTTCATGACCGTGTATCTTAAAAAGTGCATTCGTCATCGTGAGTTGGTATAAATCTGTAACCAAACCGTTTGTCATCATTATCTCCTTTTATAAAATCCTGTCCCGTCAAAACAGAGCAGCCTCAAAATCATACTTCCTGTTTCAACTGCATGACCGCATGCCGGTTTCATACCGCCTGCTGTCTTATTGATTATAGCACTTCCCCCGTTTTTATATTCCGGGAAATAAAAAAAGACACGCCCTTTCGGAACGTGCCGCTTTGCTAAAGAGAAAATTCTTCTGTTTTTCCCGTGAAATCCGTAATGATAACTTTCCCGAAATCCACGCGGAAAATCGTTTGTTTCCCTTCATTCCGGATATAATCCAAAGACTCCTCACAGCTTTTAATCATCGCCTTGCGCGGTTCTTCCCCTTTATCCTCCCGCAGATGGCAGGCAAAACGGATAAAGGACTTGTCCGGGTGGGTGGCGCAAATTTCCGCACTGTCATTATTCAGGAGCTGGCCGTAAATTTCATCTTCTTTCAGAAAAAGGAAATGAATCACATCACCGCAGACACAGACATCGTGGGCAGGACGGATACAGGGACGGACACCGTCCACCGTGGCCAGATAAAAAGTGCCGCATTGCTTTAAATACTCCGCTACTCGTTCTGAATGAGTCATACTACCACCTCTTTCCTCTGTTTTTATTGTATCACAAATGAAGAATTTTATTCCGCCGCTTTGCGGTCCGGCAATATTTTGACCGTCACATCGTCAAGACCGTTCAAAACCTCAATCACTTCTTTTCTTGTATCTTCCGTCGAATGAATCATGCAAGTCGCCCGTTTCGGATTGATTGTCGTCAAAACGCCGAGATATTCATACCCCTCGAGAATGCGGTTCACATAATTGACATCGGACGGCGCAATTTCTATATATACCCTACTGTCCACGGCCGGGCCTCCTTAAAATGGTATAGGGCGGCAAATCCGCGTCCGTTTCCATGACAAGCTCCTCTAACGGGTGAGGCGCCGCTTCCACAATTTCCCCTTCCCCGTTTCTTAAAGCGCCTATTTGTAAAGGAAATACATCGCCGTGAGGAGTCAGCACCTCTACCGTTTCGCCGGTCTTGAAATGATTTCTCTGCTGGACAATTACCGTTCCCTTTTCTGCCCCCTCTTTCAGAACCAGTCCGATAAAATCATAAGACTGCTCCGGCTGGGACTTCACATACTCCTGGGCGGTATGGTCGGGCTCTTGGTAGGCGAACGCCGTCGTATACGGACGATGCGATACCTTTTCAAGCTCTGCCCGCCATTCGGGAAGCACTTCGAAATCCGCCCCTTTTTCATAATAAGCATCGATGGCTTTTCTGTAAGCTGCCACCACGGCCGCCACATAATAAACACTTTTCATACGCCCCTCGATTTTAAGAGACGCCACACCTGCCTCGATAAGATCGGGAATATGGTCAATCATGCAAAGATCCTTGCTGTTGAAAATGTACGTGCCGTGCTCATCTTCCTCGATGGGAAAATACTGCCCCGGTCTCGACTCTTCCATAACGGAATATTTAAACCGGCAGGCCTGTATGCACTCCCCGCGGTTCGATTGGCGTTTTCCGTTTGTAAAATAATTGGACAGAAGACAGCGGCCGCTCCAGGAAATACAAAGAGCACCATGCCCGAATACTTCCAATTCCACGTCCACCTTTTTGTGAATGTCGGCCATTTCCTTGACCGATACTTCACGGGCCAGAACCACACGGGATGCTCCCATTTCCTTCCACCGCCGGATCGTCCGCCAGTTCGCCGCACTCGCCTGTGTGCTGATATGGATAGGAAGTTCCGGTGCCGCCTCACGGCAGACATCAAAAACGCCCATATCCGCCACAAGTACGGCATCAACATGAATCGACTGCAAATATTTTAAATACTCGTCCAAACCTTCCAAATCTTCATTTCTGGGAATGATATTGACCGTGATATACACTTTTTTCCCGAGATTGTGGGCATACTCCACCGCTTCTTTCAATTCCTCACGGTCAAAATTTCCGCCATACGCACGAAGGCCGAAAGCCTTTCCCGCCATGTAAACCGCATCAGCCCCGTAAAGAAGCGCCATTTTCATTTTTTCCATATTTCCTGCCGGAGCAAGAAGTTCCATTTTTTTCATATATATTCCTTCCGAAAGCCGTGGGAATCAGGGTACGTCCCTTCACGGCCGCCCTTATTTTCCCTTTTCTTTCCTTACCGAGACGGCAAGACCGTCTCCTTCCTCATAAATCACGGTATCGTAATTTTTCTCCACATAAGACAGATATTCCCGCAAACGGACAACGATTGTCCTGTAGCGGTGTTCCACCGGGCCGGACATACGCACCAGACCGCGGAAAAGCACATTATCTGCCGCAATGACCGCTTTTCCCGCAAGCAGCGGTTCTATCATCTGCAAATGCTTCAGATACTGTCCCTTCGGCCCGTCAAGAAATACGAAATCATACGGTCCTTGCAAAGAGGAAATCAGCGATGACGCATCTCCTAAATGACAATGCACCCGTTCCGAAAGTCCCGCTCTTTTCATCACTTCCAATGCCGTTTTATGCCGTTTTTCATCAATTTCTATCGTGCCTGTCTCCGAAAAAGGAAACCGCTCTGCCAAAAGCAGGGCCGAATACCCCACGGCCGTCCCGATTTCAAGAATTTTCCGGGGTTCTACCAAAGAAGCCGCACGGAGCAGCAATTCTCTTTCCGTGCCGCGGATAATCGGTATATTTTCAGCCGCCGCTTTCTCTTCCAGCTCCTTTTTTATCTGCTCAAAGTCCGCACCGTTTTCTCTCATGAACTTTCCCCGTAAATCTTTTCCACCTCTGTCCGGTGCTCTTCATAAGTTTTTGTAAAAATATGATGTCCGTCAGGCTGTGCCACATAGTACAGATACTCTCCCGGCTCCGCCGCAAGAACGGCACGAACCGCCTCTATCCCGGGACTTCCCACAGGTCCGGGCGGAAGGCCTTTTCTGATATACGTATTATAAGGAGAATCGATCCTTGTATCGGCTACCGTAAGCTCCGGTTTATTTTCACCCAAAGCATACTGCACTGTCGCATCAATCTGGAGCGGCATATCCTTTTGCAAACGTGCGAGAATGACAGCGGCAATAGGTTCCTGGTCTTCCTTAAACTTTGCTTCCCGCTCCACCATAGACGCTATCGTGACAAGGGCATACACCGTCAGATTTTTTTCCTTTGCTCTTTCCCGCAAAGCGGGAGAAATCATTTCATCGGTCCGTTTATACATAAGATCGCAGATTTGTTTCGCTGTATAATCCTTGGGGATTTCATACGTATCGGGAAATAAAAATCCCTCTCCCCGGAATTGCGGTGCTTCAGGGCCGTACATATAGTCAAAAGGTCCGTATGCCCCTGCGGTTTCGGCAAAATCTTTTCCGCCGGAAATTCCCGCCTTTTCCAAAAGCGCCGCTGTCTGGCGAACCGTATACCCTTCAGGAACCGTGACACACACCATTTCACCGCGACCGCTCTGTAATTCCGCTATGGCATCCCGGACCGTAAGGCCCTGACGGATCTGATAATGACCGCTTTGCAACTTTTGTGACTGTCCCGACAGAAAAAGCATCCACCTGAAAACGGCAGAACTGCGAATCACTCCTTTTTCGGCAAGAATATCCCCGATTTCCCGTCCCGTTGCCTTTTGGGGAATATCGACGGTCACATTCTCTTTCGCCGGACCGTGGTCATACGCATACAGATAAGTAAAGCCGGCAATCACAAAAAGCAATGCCCCAAGCAAAACGACAATAAACGTCTTTTCTTTTATGATTTTTTTCCATGCTGACAATGCTGTATGTTCTTCACTCATAAAAACTCCGTTTCTTCAAGAAACAGAAAACACATACCGGAAATATCCGTCTGCATTTTCCCTGTTCCATAACTGAATTATTATACCACATTCATAAATTTCCATACGGAACACTCTTTTTGCCCGTGTTACAATAAAGTAAAAACAAAAGGAGAACGTCTATGGAAATCAAAACAGGCCTGACCGGCACAGCCTCAAAATATGTCACCGACCCGGATACTGCACTAAGCGTAAAAAGCGGCACCCTCAAAGTCCTTGCCACCCCCGTTCTTGCGGCACTTATGGAAGAAGCTGCCGTCAATGCACTGGCAGAATATCTTCCGAAAGAACAGACCACCGTCGGCGGCTACATCGCGGTGCACCATAATGCCGCCACCCTGCCCGGCCACCGAATCGAAGCAAAAGCAGAAATCACCCGTGTGGAAAACAAAAAAATCACCTTCCGCATCACTGCCGGTGATGACAAAGGGCCCATCGGCGAAGCTGAACATATACGTTTTATCGTCGATGCGGAAAAATTCATGGACCGTGTAAAAAACAAATAGCCTTTTAAAAACAAAATAACAATAAAAAACTGACCTGTTTGCAAGAATTCTATTTCCGACCAAACAGCTCAGTTTTTTGTTCCCGTAAATTATCAAAAGCAAATCACACCGTTATGCAAAATTATGAATGCTTTCTTCCTTAGCCGTTCGCTGTCCCCGCATACGGGTAACAAGCGGGAACGGCTTTCATTCTCTATTCTTTCTTTTATATAAGAAGTCATTTAATACCATACCGAAACGCAATTCACCCCTGCCGTCATTCTTGAGCGGCTGGCAATTAGGATCGATGGCAAGCGAATTGTATTTTTAGGAGCGGAGCGACACGAAAATGCAATGAGACGCCATACCCGACCAACGGGAGCGGTAAGAATCCGGCATAGGATAACCGAAAAAGCGTATTTAAATAATGAAAAATATAATTTCTTTCTTCCTTAATGTCAGCTTCCCCCGAACTCGGAGGGAAGTGCCGAGCCTGCGAGGCGATAGGGGCTAGTTGGCGTACACCGGTCAGAATATTTAATACCTCTCTGCAAAAGTCCTACCCGTTTGTCATTTTGCCCACAGAAAAACCCCAAGGTTTTATCCTTGAGGTTTTTTCTGTGGCCCGTTGTATCGTTTTTATAAAACTTTATTTTTCTTTCTTTTCTTCATTGACACGGACTCTTTCGATAACCGGCTGTCCCTCTTTATTTTGGGAAATCACATCTACACGGATTCGTCCCAGCTCGGGAGCAAATTCTTTGACTGCCCGGGCATCGAGGCTTACACCCTTTGCCAGTGCTCTGTAGAGCATAGCAGCAAATTCGTAACGTGTCATGCTGCGGTTTCCGTTAAAGTTGCCGTCCGGATAGCCATCGATAATGCCTTGTTCACAAAGCCCTTTGACATATTCATAAGCCCAGTGGTTTTCCGGTACATCGGGGAACATAGCAGTTTGTGTATCCATACCTGTCAGCGCTCCGATGAAACCTTGCATTTTTGCCATCTGCGCTTCCATTTCAGCCATGCGCTTCTGCATAGCCAGCATATCTTTGGCCATAGCAACTTTGGAGGTCGATACATGGTTGCCCTGTCCGAGCTTGACGGAAACACCTGCGTTCACCATGTTTTCTCCGCCGCCGAAAGAACCGCCGACGCTGAACATGGTGTCTTCATTCGGGCGGTAGTACGCACCGATAGCGGCTGCATTGGCTCCTTTATAGTTGCCGTAGCCTGCGGCAAAGTCCCATTTATCATCGGGGTCAAAATCAAGCGGATGGAGAGCGGCCAGTGCAGCAGCGCCTGCGCCGACTCTGTTGACACGGTCACCCATGGCATCAATGGTATCCCCCAACTTCGTGATATTAGTCGTATTGGCGTCTACTTGTTTGTCCAAGGCGGTCAGGTTTTGGCCTGCCGTATTTTCCACTTTGATGTATTTCCCGTCCTTTTCGATTCTTGTTTCGTTGTAAACGGTGCCGCCGGTGACAATGCCCTTATTGTCTTTTTCTACTTTGCCGTCGGTTTTGACGTTCAGCTTGTATTCTACGCTCTTGTCTTCTTGTTCCGTTGCTTCAACGGCTACGGTGTCACTTTCCACGATGGTGTTTCTCGTGTCTTTGGTTGCGACGGTTACTTTTTGTTCTTTTCCGTCACTTCCTTTGAGGGCAATGGTGGTCGTATTTTTCTCTTTATCCTCTTTGCCTTCCAAGGTATACGTGGTATTCGTATCCACAACGTTATTAATCATAGCGGAAACATCGACTTCATAGTTCTTTGACGGATCGTTCTGAGTGAATTTGAGCTTTTTCGTTTCTGCATCATAAGTACCGCCCGTCGTGTACGTGTTCGTATCTTTTGTCGCCACTGTGACTTTTTGTTCTTTTCCATTGCTGTCTGTTATTGAAATCGTTGTGGTGTTGTCTTTATTTTCTGTTCCTTTCATAGTGTAGGTGGTATTTGTATCCACTGCACTCTGAAGTGTTTTCAGATCGACACTTCCCGTAACTTTGGTTCCTTTCGTATCTTCGATGGAAAGGTTCAGCTTGGTGCCGTCGAGGGATAGCGCGTTGGTATCCGCTTTCAGCTTTGTATCGGTTATGCTGTCGGTGATATTTTTTGTTGCCGCTTTCAGCTGGCGCAAATTGACGGCATCGGTATCTTCCGTCGCATCTCCTACATTGATAATCTGGCGGAGTTTATCTTTTGTGCCGACAGAGACCGCGGCGGCGGTTTTTCCGTTCAGGTCAACATCACTGAATACGCCTTTTTTCTCTTCTGTAAACCCTGCACGGTCTGCCACGGAACCGCTGCCGAGAGCTACACCGCTCGCAACGGTGGTATTGGCATTATGTCCGATGACGGTGGCGTCCTTGATGTTCGTTTCCGCACTTTCATCCGCCGAACCGAGAACGATGCTTCCGTCGGCCCCTGTCAGTTTTCTCTTGTCGCCGAGGAGAACGGCATCGGTCGTGTCTTTCACTTCGCTGTCCGAACCAATCATCGTGACATGGGTGACATTTTCTGCGTTATTTCCGAAACCGTCTATGAGGTTATGCGTGCTTTCCGCCCCCTGCTTTCCTTTGAGGGTATTATTGACGCCCATAATCTGGGATTCCAGAGTATAATCCGCAGTATTGCCGCCGCCAATCACCATGGTCGAGCCGCCGGACTTATTGTCAATGGTCATTTTGCGGAGTTTTTCGATCATTTCGTCCGGCGTAGCTGCGCCGCTGATAAGATTGCCGGGAGAAACGTCCTTGATTGAATTGGTCACTTTATTTCCCGCGCCGAAAATCAAAGTACCGTTCGTATTTTCCGTCACATTGGCTAAGCCGACAATGCTGTTCGAAATGCCTGCCGAGTAGCCATGTCCTTTGGACTGGATCGTATTCAAAGAGCCGACGACGGTGGAGCCGAAATTCTGTCCGGCATATACGCTATTGAAACGGCCCCCGCCCGTGAAATCGCCGGTGCTGATGGAGTAAGCGCCAATCATCGTGCCGAAAACGCCCTTATTAAAGGTATTCGTGCCCACGGTGGTCTGGTTGGTGTGGTTGGCTTCCCCATTCGTTTTATTCGTGACCTCGATGCCGCCCATTTTGCCTAAGTAGGTATGCGCGCCGATCTGGATGCTGCCGGTGCGGGCGAAAGAGTAAGCGCCGATAGCCACTCCTGTCGCGGACCGCTGCGGATCATTCAATGTTCCAAAGCCTAAATATTTTTCCTGTCTCCCGTTGCCGTTGATAACATTCGATTTTTTACCGATCGCCACGCCGCCGGATAAGTTCGTGTCCGATGATACCTTGGCCCCGTCACCGATCGCCACGGTACTTAACGAATCGGCGCTCGCGTCATGACCGATCGCAACGGCGTTTGCACCCGTCGCAAGGGCATTATGTCCGATCACGGTGACATCTTCTACTTTAATTTCTTTAACGGTATCGGAAACACCGAGGACGACGCTGCCGTTGGCTTTCGTCAGTTTTCGCTTATCACCGAAAACGAGCGCATTCTTCGTATCGTTGACTTGGTTTTCTGAGCCGATCACAGACACATGACTGATGTTTGTGCCCACATTTTTAAAGCCGTTAAGAAGATTGTAGTCACTTGCGGCATTTTCCGTGCCGGTCAGTGTATTATTGACCCCCATCAGCTGGGAGGCCTTGGCATAATTCGCCTTATTTCCCCCGCCGATAGCGAGAACGGCGCCACCGCCATTGGAAGATTTTACCGTCTTCCGAAGCGTATCCGCAAAATCCTTGGCGGAATCTCCACCGCCCGAAAACATGTTTATTCCGGAAAGTGTACCTATCGAATTTTCAATTTCATTCCCCGCGCCAAAAATCAGCGCGCCATTCGCGTTATTGGTTCTGTTTGCAATACCCACCACACTGTTGGCGATCCCGGATAAACCGGATGATGAACTGGCAGATTCGATGCTGTTGAGCGAGCCTACAATACTGGCTCCCATATTTTGCGTAACATAGGATGACCAGTTACTGCCATTGTATTTCCCGGAAATAATCGAATACGTCCCGAGGACGGAAGAAAACGCGCCCTGATTATAGCTGTTCGCGCCGATTGTCGTGGCATTAATGTTGACGTTTTTGGATTTTACGTTTAGCACATTGGAGCCGTCGACTTCCGTATCTCCCAGTTTTCCGATGTATTTATGGTCGCCGATCATGGTGCTTCCGGAGCGGGCGTACGCGTTCTGCCCGATAGCGATGCTGCTCGCCCACTTTGTGATATCTTGCTGGTTAAATTTGAAAAATTTTTCCTGATTGCCATACATGTTTTCGACAAAGGCATTCTTGCCGATGGCAACGCTGCCTTCCTGCATGACATAATCATCAATTTGCACATGATCGCCAATGGCAACCGCCCCGTTTTTGCCGTTATTATTCCGTAACGAAATACCATTGCCGATTTTGACATTCTGGTTGCCCGGTTCGACAAAAGTCGTCACTCCGTCAATGGCAGCGTAGACACCGCCGGGGGCGAACCCCAAAGCAAGAACCGTCATGACTGCGGCGATTGATTTTCTTTGCCGGCTTGAAATAGCCTTGCTGTGGCTCTTCGCCACTTCGGAAACAACTACATACGTATTTTTTATCTTACTCCATACAATTTTATAAATTTTGTTCATATTTTCCTCCTATACTTTTTCTAAATAGTTTATAAACGACTATTCTGTCCGATAGAA
>OIEW01000136.1_pt1 | contig 27192 bp, 29 predicted proteins | sample 1581891 | NCBI WGS metagenome assembly OIEW01 (sample SAMN07977758, study PRJEB24534) | human gut metagenome
CAGGCTAATGATAGCCGAAACGTTTATTGATGCCTGCATCATTATGAGTGGTGCCAGATTAGAAATGGATGATTGGGTCCATAAAAGAGAAGTAGAGAAAGTTGCATAAAAGCCTTTTCGTTACGAATTTTATATATTAATGTGTTAAGAGTGGTCACTTAGACACGAACTTAAAACATATTGAAGCCTCGCTTTTGCGGGGTTTTTTTATTATTGGATAGATAGTTCTTGCTGGATAAATGAACCAGAGTTATCTGTATGTCACGCCAAATAAATAAGGTAAAAGACATGCTAAACCAGCAAGATATGACGGAAACGGCAAAGGCTGTTTTCAATGAGTTAAGCGATAAACCGGCTACTGCTGGAGAAATTGCACAGAACACCCACCTCAGCCGCGAACGCTGTCAGCTCATACTTACGCAGCTGGTAATGGCGGGGTTATCTGATTATCAGTTCGGATGTTATAAGCGCCTCCAGTAATGGGGGCTTTCTGCTGTGGAAATGGGCGGCTGGTGGGTGTTGACGCACCCTGCCAGCCATTAGCTCATGCTTTCAGGTCACAAGCTAACCAAGGCCCACTGCTTTAGCGCAAAAGCAAAGTGAGCCTATCAGAGTTAAGCTTACTGATCTATGGAAAATACTGTAAAAATAAACAGTGTTGAGTTAGTCAATGCTGATAGCCTTCACTACATCGGTACCCTCCCGGACAACTCCATTGATTTAATCGTTACGGACCCGCCTTACTTCAAGGTGAAACCGAACGACTGGGACAATCAATGGAAAGGGGATGAGGACTACTTACGCTGGCTTGATAGATGCCTGGCTGAGTACGCACGAGTTCTCAAACCTGCGGGTAGCATCTACTTGTTCTGTGGTCACCGTTTGGCCTCAGATATCGAGGTCATGATGCGGAGCCGGTTCAATATTCTGAACCATATAATTTGGGCCAAACCGTGGGGACGATGGAACGGGTGCAACAAAGAAAGCCTACGCGCTTACTTCCCATCAACGGAACGGGTTTTGTTTGCTGAGCATTATCTAGGGCCGTACACAGGGAAGCAAAACGATTACGAGAGCAAAAGTACCGAACTCAAACAGCATGTAATGACACCGCTGATTGAATACTTTCGAGATGCGCGTGATGCACTGGGAGTAACAACAAAAGAAATAGCCGAGGCGACCGGGAAGAAAAACATGGCCTCCCACTGGTTTGGACTCAGTCAGTGGTCGTTACCGAATGAAGTGGATTATCAGAAGCTACAAGCGTTATTCACACGTATAGCGATTGAAAAGCATCTTAAACAGAAGCTTGAACATCCGCATCATCAGCTGGTGGCTACCTACCAATCATTAAACCGCAAATATTCAGAGTTGCTCGAAGAGTATATGACGCTACGACGTTACTTCTCCGTTTCCGCATCTGTACCGTATACCGACGTATGGATGCATAAGCCTGTTCAGTTTTACCCAGGCAAGCACCCATGTGAAAAACCAGCTGACATGCTTAAGCAGATTATCAGCGCCAGCAGTAAGCCGGGTGACATCGTAGCCGACTTCTTTATGGGCTCTGGTTCCACCGTGAAAGCAGCAATGGAACTTGGTCGCCGCGCTATTGGTGTTGAACTCGAAACTGAACGCTTTATGCAGACAGTCAGCGAGATAGAAAAGATTAATAAAACATAAACGGTCACCACCTTCCCAACTGCTGTGGTGTCCACCCAATTCAGGCTTCGGGAATCACTCCTTTCTTACCCTTTGATATAAGAGCCCGCTAGCCTGAACCCTTTCCAATACACACAGCACCCCGTTAACCCGGAGGTGAACCTATGGCAAAGCATATGCAAGACAAAGAGAGCATGGCCGGAATCACCTGGCTGGCTCTGCTGATCATTGCTGGTTGGGGCGGCCTTGTCCGATTCCTGATGGATGTGAAGCAGGGCAAAGCGAAATGGAGTTGGATAAATGCTTTTGCGCAGATTGTGGTTTCGGCGTTTACCGGGGTCATTGGTGGGCTCATCAGCATTGAAGGTGGCCTGAGTATTTACATGATACTGGCCACTGCCGGTATCAGTGGTGCTATGGGTTCCGTAGCGCTCACGTATTTCTGGGAACGAATCACCGGAGTGAAAGCACAATGACAGCAGACAAGACTATCGAGGGGATCCTCGGAAAAGAGGGTGGTTATGTCGATCACCCCTCTGATAAAGGCGGGCCGACCCGCTGGGGCATCACGCAAACCACCGCCCGTGCACATGGCTACACCGGTGATATGCGAAACCTGCCCAGGGAAACAGCAAAGCAAATCCTGCTGAGCGATTACTGGACTGGCCCCCGGTTCGACCAGGTGGCAGCTCTATCTACGTTACTGGCAGATGAGCTTTGCGACACTGGCGTGAATATGGGGCCCAGCGTCGCCAGTAAGTTTTTCCAGCGCTGGCTCACTGCTCTGAACATGCGCGGGAAGCTATACCCCGATCTGATCCCGGATGGCGCCATTGGCCCCCGAACCATCACCGCGCTTAAGGGATATCTTTCAGCCCGCGGGAAAGAGGGTGAGCAGGTTCTGCTGAGAGCACTGAACTGCAGCCAGGGCGCCAGATACCTCGAACTGGCGGAGGGCCGCGAAGCCAACGAGGATTTTCTCTACGGCTGGGTTAAGGAGCGCGTGCTATGAAGATGATCATCTTCGCTTTGCTCGTGCTGGTGGCTGTGCTCGTTCTGTTACTGCTGCGCAAATATACCCGGCTGGAGTTCGTTGGCCATGCCAGCCTGCTGCAGAAAACGTGGTCTGTAAAGCTGGGTGCTATCGGCGCGCTGATTGGCATGTGGGCGCAGTCGTTCCCGGATGCTGCGCTGCACGCCTGGGCGGTGCTGCCGCCGGATATTAAAAACCTCCTGCCGCCAAACATCGTGGCATTGATTAGCCCTGCACTGGTGGTGCTGGCGGTGCTTTCGCAATACGTGCGCCAGCCAGCATTGAAAGAGAAGGCCGACGAACTGAAGGATACGCGGCAATGAGCTTTGAAATTATCGCGGGGCTGGTGGTTGTAATCCTGGGTGCTATCGCTGGCGCGTTCGGCATTGGTCATGCTCGCGGAACAAGCAAGGCAGAATCTAAAGCCGATCAGCAGCGTACCGAAGAAAACGCCGCTGCTACTGTCGCCGCGGCAGAACGTAAGGCGGAAGTCATGAAAGAGGCCAGCGATGCACAAACAACTGTCAGCCATATGCCTGATGATAATGTTGATCGGGAGCTGCGCGAGAACTTTACCCGCAAAACCTGAAGTGATCGATACCGCCTGCAGCTGGGTGCGGATCATCTACCTGACTGACCACGATATCGACGTGCTGGATAAGCAGACCAAACGCGACATTCTGGCGCATAACAAATCAGTGCAGACTAACTGCGGTAAGGTGCAGAGAAATGAACATCAATAATGTTAACGCCGCTTCAATCTTATGCGAACAGCTTAGGGAGCTCGAAGTACAACGCGCAATCGTCGTTCGTGGATAGGGGCTAGGCATCACGATTCAAAGTCGTTATCAGGATGGTGCCTTTGTTAATGCAGTACGCAATAGCGTCACTGGTGAGCTTAGCCGACGCATTGGTGCGGTAAAGCATCAGCTTGCTGAACTCGGTGTAACGTCATTTACCAAAGATCACTAGGCATTACAGAGCCACTTCAATAGGTGGCTTGATAATGTCTATCATAGGGAGAAATCATCCGAAGCCATTGCTTAAAAATCACTTACCAGGATAGTATCTTTTATGTTCATTAAAGGGAGGTGGTTGACGTGAAAGTACTTCAAACTCTGGGTGTGCATCAAGGTGGGCAAGCGGGCATTTTTCAATATAAAAGAACCAGCGAAGGTGTAATAATTGACCCTACCGTTGGCTTCAATGAGTCAGCAGAAAAATTTACTGTTTCTAGCGAACAGTGGGATGATATGCTAACTCGATTGGAAAATATTGGAAATAAAGTTGTTAATTTAACAGATTTAAAAGATGAAGTTTCAGATGAATTAGGCTTAAACAATAGTGAGGCCGCGGCTATCGTGGCAATTCTTGAGCATGAAGGGACATTTGATCACTACGGTGGTGTTGCAGGGCGTGGTGAGTCTGTTTCTATTACTTTAAGAAGAGATGATTAAAGCATCTAATATAACGTTGAAATTGAAAGCCTCGCAATAGCGGGGCTTTTTATTACCAGAAGAAGAACGATAACCTCGCATCTGCGAGGTTTTTTTATATGCAAAAAGAGGTAATACCCAATGAACTTTAAACATGAACTTGGTCAGGTGGTAACCGTCACTATCAGTGATGAAGAAGGGCATATCAAAGCTCGAGCTGAATATACACATGGCCCCAATCAGTACCTTATTCATTATCGTGCAGCAGACGGGCGAGCTGTAGACGCATGGTTCGAAGAAGGGGAGCTGTCTCCATCTGCACTGTAGACGCACGCATTACAGAAGGCTTTCACATCGCGAGGGGCTTTGATAATGCGAATGAATGTCATTATCGAAAGTTAGAAGGGCATTAATGGACGTCTGGACGTCTAAATGCCTAATGGAGGCGATTTCTATCGACTTTATGCCAAATGATATTCATTATCATTTGTGGGTCCTCCCGGAGGGGGAGGCTACCACGGGGCGGCGGACTCGCGGAAAACGGCTAGTTTTCATATTTCATAGTCATCATCATCATGCGTACAGGTTATTGATTTTCTAGGTGTCGGATTTTCAATGATGTCGAATCGTACAAAAAGTGCTCACCATCATGGACCAGGAAATCGCTGCTTTAAAACTAAACATCAACCAGCTCGCTGGCATCACTGGCGTACACCGTCAGACGGTTGCCGCCAGGCTGAAAAACGTTGTTCCGGCACCAGGCAGTAATAGCAAGCTCAAGCTCTATCTCGTCACTGATATTTTGAGTGAGCTGATGATTCCGACGGTCTCAACGGCAAGTGTCGAAGATATGGACCCCTCAGACAGGCTCGCGCACTGGAAGGCTGAGAACGAGCGACTGAAATTTGAGGTTGATACAAAGCAGCTTATTCCTGCCGAAGACGTTGCCAGAGAATTTTCACTGATGGCGAAAGCCGTCGTCATGGTGCTTGAAACACTCCCGGACATTCTTGAACGCGACTGCGCGCTTACGCCTGTTGCGGTGTCACGCGTGCAAAGCGTGATTGATGACCTGCGCGATCAGGTCGCACAAAAAGTAATGGACGCCGAACCAGAGGAGGATGAGCCAGAGGAGGACTGATGGCAAAACGGGCATCTGCCAGGGGGATACGCCGCGATGTCTCCGGTATTCTACGTGCCCCACGTCGTATGCAGGTGGCCGATGCGGTCAGCTCATATATGCGTGTGCCGATGGGGGCGGGTAACTCCGTACCCTGGGACCCCAATCTGGCCCCTTATATTATTGAGCCGATGAATTGCCTGGCATCCCGTGAATATGATGCGGTGGTATTTGTCGGTCCGGCCCGAACCGGGAAAACGATTGGCCTGATTGATGGCTGGATTGTCTATAACATTGTTTGTGATCCAGCCGACATGCTGGTCATTCAGGTCTCTGAAGAGAAAGCGCGTGAACATTCCAAGAAACGCCTCGACCGCACATTCAGGTGTAGTCCGGAAGTAAAATCCCGACTCAGCCCGCGCCGTAACGATAATAACGTTCACGACCGGACTTTCCGGGCCGGGAACTACCTCAAACTGGGCTGGCCGTCAGTCAACATTATGTCGTCGTCAGACTACAAAAGTGTGGCACTGACTGACTATGACCGCTTCCCTGAAGATATTGACGGGGAGGGTGATGCTTTTTCCCTGGGTTCTAAGCGTACGACTACCTTTATGTCCAGCGGGATGACTCTGGTAGAGAGTTCGCCTGGCAGGGACATCCGCGACACAAAATGGCGACCAACTACTGCGCATGAAGCGCCGCCGACTACAGGCATATTATCGTTGTTTAATCGTGGTGACCGCCGCCGCCTTTACTGGCCTTGCCCGCATTGCGGAGAATACTTTCAGCCGGAAGTCGCCAATATGACCGGCTACCGGGATTCCCCTGATCCCGTTCTGGCTAGTGAGTCTGCTTATCTCCAGTGCCCGGCATGCAAGGGTAGGATCACGGCGGATATGAAACGTGAACTGAATATCCGCCATGTCTGGTTGCGCGACGGGGAAAAAATAGACCGTGATGGCAACAGATATGGTGAGCCGCGCCGCTCGCGTATCGCGTCGTTCTGGATGGAAGGTCCGGCAGCTGCTTACCAGACTTGGGCGCAGATGATGTACAAATTCCTGACTGCTGAGCAGGAGTATGAAGCTACACAGAGTGAGGAAACGCTTAAAACAGTCGTAAATACTGACTTTGGGCGACCATATCTGCCCCGTGCCAACCTCGAACAGCGCAAGAGCGAACTGCTTGAGCACCGCGCCGAAGATGTGCCAAAGCGTACAGTGCCTGATGGTGTTGAATTTATCATGGCGACTGTCGACGTGCAGGGCGGCAAGTCCCGCCGTTTCGTTGTGCAGATTACCGGATATGGCCCGCAGGGCGAACGTTGGGTGGTTGACCGCTACAACATCCGGCAGTCGTTACGGGCCAGTGAGCACGGAGAATGCTTCCCCATTGATCCGGCTAGTTATCCGGAGGACTGGGATTTACTTCTTTCTGACGTGTTTGAAAAGTCTTGGGCCTTATCAAGTGACCCGTCAAAACGCATGCGGCTCATGGCGATGGCTGTCGATTCAGGCGGCGAGGATGGTGTCACCGATAACGCCTACAAGTTCTGGCGTAAATGTCGACGGGATGGGCTGGGTAAAAAGATTTACCTCTTCAAAGGAGACAGTGTCCGGCGATCAAAACTGATTACCCGCACTTTTCCTGATAACACTGACAGATCAACCAGACGCGCAAAAGCTGCTGGTGATGTGCCTCTTTACCTTCTTCAAACCGATGCACTGAAAGACCAGGTTAATAATGCCCTGTGGCGTGAATCACCTGGGCCTAACTATGTGCATTTCCCGAAATGGCTCGGCAGTTGGTTCTACGATGAACTGACCTATGAGGAGCGTTCACCCGATGGAAAATGGAGCAAACCGGGCCGAGGTCCGAATGAAGCCTTCGATCTGCTCGTTTATGCCGATGCGCTGGTCATATTGCACGGGTACGAAAAGATCAAATGGCCGGATGCGCCTGAATGGGCGAAGCGGACAACATGGATCGAAGAGAGCACGCCGGAAACTGGCAAAGTGTCATCCACGTTACCTGCAAAAACGACCCACAGCAGGAAAAAACGGAAGGCTAATCAGCCCAATGTTGAAAACAATCCATGGACCACATCATCAGGAGGCTGGGTGTGAAACAAACCGATATTGAATCCATTATCCAGCGTTATACCGATGCGGAAATAGCGGTACTGGATGGGAAGTCTATAACATTCAACGGGCAGCAGATGACGCTCGAAAATCTGTCCGAAATCCGCAAGGGGCGTCAGGAATGGGAGCGTCGTCTTGCTTCTCTGCTGGCTCAACGTAGCGGACGACCCGGTTATAAACTCGCGAGGTTTCCATGAGCCTGTTAGATGATGCAATTGGCGTTTTTTCCCCTGGGTGGAAAGCTGCGCGGTTACGTTCGAGAGCAATGATTCAGGCTTATGAAGCGGTTAAGCCCACTCGTACGCATAAGGCCCGCAGGGAAAACCGTTCAGCTAACCAGCTTAGCCAAATGGGGGCTGTATCCCTCCGCGAGCAAGCGCGCTGGCTGGACAACAACCACGATCTCGTTATCGGCGTATTCGATAAGCTTGAAGAACGGGTGGTCGGTGCAAAAGGAATTATTGTTGAGCCTCACCCGGTACTTAATAACGGGAAAATAGCGAAAAAGCTGGCTGAACAAATCAGAACTAAGTGGGCTGAATGGTCTGTTAGTCCTGAGGTCACGGGGCAGTTTACTCGCCCGATGCTTGAGCGACTGATGCTCCGAAGCTGGCTCAGAGACGGGGAGATTTTCGCACAGATGGTAAATGGCTCTGCTCAGGGGCTTGAACCTGTAGCTGGCATTCCTTTCTGGCTTGAAGCGTTGGAAGCTGATTTTGTGCCGATGACTAATGATGAGTCCAAGCAACTTTGTCAGGGAGTTTATGTAGATAACTGGGGGCGTCCGAAAAAATACTTAGTCTATAAAAGCCTACCCGTTACTGGCCGCCAAATGGATACGAAAGATATAGATGCCGGGAATATGCTGCATCTGAAATTTACCCGTCGGCTTCATCAGACCCGAGGAACCTCACTTCTTTCTGGTGTACTCATGCGTCTCAGTGCACTGAAAGAATACGAGGATGCTGAGTTGACGGCAGCACGCATTGCAGCTGCACTGGGGATGTACATTAAAAAAGGGGACGGGCAAAGCCTTGATAGTGACGCAAGTAAAGACAATCGCGAAGTGATGATTGAACCGGGCATTATCTATGATGATCTGCTGCCCGGTGAAGACATCGGGATGATCAAGTCCGACAGGCCAAACCCTAACCTTGAACCATTCCGAAATGGACAATTGCGCGCTGTCGCTGCCGGTGCTCGTCTCAGCTTCTCCAGTACAGCCAGAAACTACGATGGAACATACAGTGCTCAGCGCCAGGAGTTGGTTGAATCAACAGATGGTTATCTGATCCTTCAGGACTGGTTCATCGGCGCAATCACCCGGCCAATGTACCGAAACTGGTTAAAAATGGCGGTGGCTTCTGGCGAAATTAAGCTACCACGTGGGCTGAACATGGCGTCGCTTTACACTGCAGTTTATTCCGGTCCGGTCATGCCGTGGATCGACCCAGTTAAAGAGGCTAATGCCTGGAAGGCGCAAATTAGGGGTGGGGCTGCGACGGAATCTGACTGGGTGCGTGCCAGCGGGCGCAACCCAGATGACGTGAAACGGCGCCGTAAGGCCGAAGTCGATGATAACCGCGAACTGGGACTGGTATATGACACCGATCCTGCAAACGATAAAGGAGGCACCAGTGCCGAAGTTAAAGAACCGGACGCTCCGTCGTCCGAAAGCCAGCGCAAGAAGTAATTCGTGGTTTCGTATGCAGGCCAGCGCCGACAATCAGGCAGAAATCTACATTTACGATGAGATCGGCTACTGGGGCGTTACTGCCCGACAGTTTGTTAAAGACCTGAAAGCGTTGGGTGATATCAGTCACATTAACCTTCACATTAACTCCCCCGGTGGCGATGTCTTTGATGGCATCGCCATTTTTAATGCTCTTAAACATCATGGTGCGGCAATTACCGTTCATATCGACGGTCTTGCCGCGTCTATGGCCTCGGTCATTGCTATGGTGGGCAATCCGGTCATCATGCCGGAAAACACCATGATGATGATCCATAAGCCCTGGGGTTTTGCTGGTGGTGATGCCAACGATATGCGTGACTACGCAGAGCTTCTGGATAAGGTTGAGTCTGTTCTGATCCCCGCTTATGCAGAGAAAACGGGAAAGAGCCCCGATGAAATAGCGACGATGCTGGAAGATGAAACCTGGATGGACGGCAAAGAATGCGTCGCGATGGGCTTTGCCGACCAGGTCACCCCCTCTCTTCAGGCTATGGCCTGTATCCAGTCTAAACGTATTGAGGACTTCGAAAAGATGCCAAAAAGTATTCGCAACATGTTAACGCCACCGCGAGCTACCACCCAGCGCGATCCTCAGCAGCCGGTGGTGAGCCAACCTTCCGTAATTGACGAAAACACCATTCGTGCTCAAGTAATCGCTGAGCAAAAAGAGCGCGTTAATGGTATTAACAACCTCTTTGCGATGTTTGGTGGTAAACACGCCGAACTGCAGGCGCAGTGTGTAGCCGATATGGATTGCACGGTTGATCAGGCCAAAGACAAACTGCTGGCGTTACTGGGGAAAGATGCTTCGCCATCGGCAAAAACTACGCCAGCGCATATCCATGCAGGTAACGGCAACTTTGTCGCCGATGGTATTCGCCAGGCATTGATGGCGCGTGCCGGATTTGAAGATCAGGAACGTGACAATGTCTACAACGGCATGACCCTGCGTGAATATGCCCGCATGGCCCTGACTGAGCGGGGAATTGGTGTATCCAGCTATAACCCGATGCAGATGGTAGGGCTGGCGCTGACGCACAGCACCTCTGATTTTGGCAACATCCTGCTTGATGTCGCCAACAAAGCGATTTTGCAGGGCTGGGACGAAGCTGCAGAAACCTTTGAACAGTGGACAAAGAAAGGCCAGTTGTCGGACTTTAAGACAGCGCATCGTGTGGGGATGGGCGGATTCCCGTCTCTGCGGCAGGTTCGCGAAGGTGCTGAATATAAGTATGTGACAACCGGAGATAAAGGTGAAACCATCGCGCTTGCCACCTACGGAGAAATTTTTTCCATTACTCGCCAGGCAATCATCAATGATGATCTGAACCAGCTTACAGATGTACCGATGAAAATGGGCCGTGCCGCTAAGGCGACTATCGGTGACCTGGTTTATGCCATCTTGACAAAAAACCCCAAACTCTCTGATGCTAAGGCGTTATTCCACGCAGACCACAAGAACCTTTCCACCGGTGCTATTTCCGTAAGCAGTCTGGACGATGCGCGTAAACTGATGCGCCTGCAGAAAGAGGGTGAACGCTCTCTGAACATCCGCCCGGCATTTATGCTGGTGCCGGTCGCGCTGGAGACACTGGCTAACCAGACGATTAAATCAGCGAGCGTAAAAGGGGCGGATATCAACGCCGGGATTATTAACCCGATCCAGAATTTTGCAGATGTGATTGCAGAGGCCCGTCTTGACGAAGCTGACGCAAAAGCCTGGTATCTGATGGCGGCAAAAGGGACGGACACCATCGAAGTGGCGTATCTGAATGGTGTTGATACACCTTACATTGATCAGCAGGAAGGGTTTACCACTGACGGTATCGCTACAAAAGTTCGTATCGATGCTGGTGTGGCGCCGCTTGATTACCGCGGCCTGGTGAAATCCAGCGGCCAGTAATCATTACAGTTCTGAAAATCGACGCCCGGAAGGGCTTTTTTTATACCTGAAATCAGCCCTGCGGGGCTGACAGGAGACGTTATGGCTAAAAATTATGTGCAAGACGGTAAAACCATCCCTCTTAAAAACTCTGGTGCAGACGAGATTCTTAGCGGTACACCGGTCGCTTTGGGCGGAATCGTTGCGGTTGCAATTACCGATATTCAGCCGGGTGATGTAGGCGACGGATTCGCTGAAGGTGTCTTTCTTTTATCTAAGCTGCCAGCTGATGCCGTGGCCGCCGGGGAAAAGGTATATCTCAAAGCTGGAAATGTTCAGTTGGATGAGACCGATGCGGTATTAGCCGGGACTGCCTGGGAGGATGCCGCTGCAGGCGTTACCGTCCTGGAAGTCAAAATCAATGGCTAATGCCTTTGATAATATGGCTGGCAGGATGGATGAACTGACGGCGAAAAGGCTGGGCAGAGCGGCGACTATCAATGGCGATGAGCATGTTGCTGTTGAAAGTCACCTGCTGCCTGAGCTGGGGCCAGTCGCTGGTGATGGGATTAACCTGGTTGTCTTCAGCGCTGGCTATCATCCGGCGCGCGGAGATGAGGTTATTTATAAAGGTCAGGTTTACACCGTTACCCGCTGGCTCCTCTTTAATGGTAAGCCGCAGATCTGGATTGAGGAGGTCATAGGTGACGATTAAAGGCTTGGAAGAGCTCAAGCAGAACCTGAGTAATATCAGTAAAAATGCCATTCCTCGGGCGACATCCCAGTCCATTAACCGGGTGGCTGGAAGGGCAATCAGCCGCAGCTCTACGCGAGTGGCGAAAGAGACTAAGGTTAAGCGAAAACTGGTCATGCAGCGCGCCAAACTTAAACGGGCAAGCCCTAAAAAACCAATGGCTACCATCAGAGTAAATCGTGGGAATCTCCCGGCAATAAAGCTGGGGCATGTCCGTGTTCAGCTTTCGCGGCGTAAGCGTGATAGCGGCAGCTCTGGAAGCGTTCTGAAGGTTGGGAATTTTAGCTTCCCTGGCGCTTTTGTTCAGCAACTCAATAACGGGCGTTGGCACGTTCTGCGGCGAACCGGCAAATCTCGTTACCCTGTTGAAGTTGTGAAAGTGCCACTTGTCACACCGCTGACTACTGCATTCAAAGACGAACTACCGAAACTTATGGCATCTGATATGCCAAAAGAGATTATGGCGGCCCTTAAAAATCAGATAAGGCTGGTGACAAAATGATCCACCCGCAAATACGAAAAGCTGTTCTGGACAAACTGAAGTCAATTAACTCCGGAAAAATATTCTGGTATGACGGTCGGCCAGCTTTCCTGGCTCCAGAGGAGTTGCCAGCGGTCGCAGTATATCTTACCGATGCGAAGGCTACGGGGGGCATTATTGACGAGGAGGAGTGGGAGGCTGTCCTTCACATTGAGGTATTTCTTAAAGCCACTGCCACCGACAGCGAGCTGGATAAATGGATGGAAAACCGCATATATCCGGCGATGGTAGATATTCCTGAACTAACCAGTCTTGTAGAAACTATCAGCGTTGTCGGGTACGACTATCAACGAGACGATGAAGCCACAACATGGGGCTCCGCCGATCTCCAATATTCCATAACTTATATTATGTGAGGAGCTTATGCCAATCCCAACACCTACCACACCGACCAAAGGTGCCGGAACAACCTTCTGGATTTACACTGGAACAGGTGACCCATTCGATGATCCCCTAAGCGATGTCGGCTGGACCCGTACAGCACAAATTAAGGAGATTACGCCTGGGGAACTGACTGCTGAATCATACGATGATTCTTATATTGATGATGAGGCACCTGAATGGGATTCCACTGCTCAGGGGGTTAAATCAGCCGGGCAAACCAGCGTTACACTCGCATGGAAACCGGGTGAGTCTGGTCAGCAGGATCTTGTTGACTGGTTTATGAGTGGCGATGAGAAATCCTACAAAATTAAATATCCAAATGGCGCTGTTGATCTTTTTACCGGTTGGGTAAATAGTCTGGGTAAAACCATTGCGCGGAACGAAGTTATTACCCGCAGTGCACAAATTACCAATAAAGGTAAACCTTCTCTGGCTGAAGATAACTCTTCAACTAACCCTTAATATATTCGACAGCGGTGCCCTGGCACCGCGTAGGGTAATATAATGACTTATCTTAAAAAAGACACATTAAATCCCAGTGGTGAGAACATTTTGCTGTTTGAATTATCTGCTTACAGTCGAATGCAATATATTGAATTTATGGTTGAAGAACGGAAAGCTTTACCACCTGAGGGAAGCACTCCTGAAGAAAATTTTAAATTGGCCACCTTGTTGACTATGCGTGATCAGGCCATGCTTGTCGCTTTATCCTTGAGCGAGGCAGACGATGAGAACCGTGAGGGAAAAGATATTTTCCATGAAATCATGCGCAAATATCCACCGGGATTACTGGGTAGTGCCGCCATAATGGTCCGGATGCTTTCGGGGATGGTTCCTCCCGCTATTGATGAAACTGAAGAAACTATTAAAGAAGAGGAAGAACCGGATCTGGAAAAGTCCTGACCCGCTCACGTCGCTTTGCTATGCGCTTAGCCAGAGAATTTGGTCGACCAGACTGGCGCGCTATGCTTTCCGAAATGTCTTCCTCGGAATGGTTCGAATGGATTGAATATTACCAGGAACGTTGCTTTAGCGACGATCTTCTTGATTCCCATTTCGCTAATTTAAGCTACCTCGCAATCAGTCTTTTCACCGATCCAGACAAACACGGTATTTCCGCCCTCGATTTTAGTTTACTTACAACAGGTAGGGAAGAAAACGAGGACATTTCTGACGAGCAGCTTATGTCAATAGCCGAGAGCATTCCCGGAGGAGTTCGCTATGTCCCAGCCAGTGGGTGATCTGGTCGTTAAAATTGATGGTGATAGCGCAAAGTTTGATGAGGAAGTTGCTCATCTTAATAAGCAACTGAGTGGGTTAGGAAGGGCAGCAAACGACAGCTCAGCCCAGGTTACTGCGGCATTTTCACGTCAGGAGCGTGCCGCTAAACGCGCGGGTATCTCAATCGGGCAATATAAAAATGCGATGCGTATGTTGCCTGCGCAGTTCACAGATGTTGCCACTCAGTTAGCTGGTGGTCAGAGTCCTTGGCTAATCATGCTTCAGCAAGGTGGTCAGGTAAAAGACTCATTTGGTGGGCTGGTTCCTACCTTTCGTGCCTTACTTGGCTCAGTAACCCCTCTGGCGCTTGGTATCACTGCATTGACCGCCGCTGGTGCGGGAATGGGGTACATTTATTATAAAGGATCGTCGACACTTTCTGATTTCAATAAAACGCTGACGTTATCTGGCAATTCTGCAGGTCTGACTACCGACAGAATGCTGGTACTGGCAAAATCGGGCCAGCAGGCCGGACTTACCTTTGATCAAACCAGTGACTCACTGAAGGCATTAATTAATGCGGGCGTTGGTGCCGGAGCCCGTTTTGATGAATTAAGCCAGGCGGTTGCAAAATTTTCTACGGCTTCTGGTGTCCCTGTTGAAAAAGTTGCGGAGGCCTTCGGAAAACTGACTAATGATCCGACGTCTGGACTGATTGCGATGGCACAACAGTTCCACAACGTGACATCGGAGCAGATCGCTTATGTTGCTCAGCTACAACGTTCTGGGGACGAGGCTGCAGCATTGCAGGCGGCTAACGACGCTGCAACGAAGGGTTTTAATACACAGACCCAGACCCTCATCGATAATATGGGGACGATTGAGCGCTCAGCCGACTCATTAAAACGTGCATTTAAATCCATGTGGGATGCTGCACTTGATCTGGGGCGTCCTGATACCGCAGATGAGATGGCCAGCAAGGCAGAGGCTGCTTTTAAACGGGCTGATGAAATATGGAATCTAAGGAAAAATGACCGTTATGTAAACGATGAGGCCAGAGCTCGATTTTGGAATGATCGTGAGTCAGCCCGTCTGGCACTGGATATGGCGCAGCAACAGGCAGGAATTGCCAAAGCCAGTGTAGCGGCAGCAGAAAGGGAAGCGGAGGCCGAATCTGATAAGCAGAAATACGCGGCCCAGGCACAGGCCAATTATGCTAAATCGCAGACGGCCCTTGAAAAATACACCGCACGGCAGAATGAATTAAATAAGGCACTGAAAGAAGGACATATTCTCCAGGCTGATTACGCCATAAACATGGCTGCAGCTAAAAAGGAATATGAGGCATCAGTAAAAAAAACGCCAAAACCCAAAGGCGTGAAAGTTTCTGCTGGTGACCGTTCGTCTGATCAAACAAATACTGAAACACTTCAGTTAATGACCCAGCTGAAATTGCTGCAACAGCATACCGGGCTTAACGACACTATCAGTCAGCAGCGTAAAAATTTATGGTCCCTGCAATCAAAATTCACGGTTATCGAAGAAGCATCGAAAACCCGTGCGCTGAGTAAAGATGAACAATCGTTACTCACCAACAAAGATAAAGTTCTGGCTCAGGCAGAGGTCAATGCAAAATTAGGCGATCAGATCGTCGCTCAGGAACGCCTGAATAAGCTTCAGGATAATTCGCTGAAATATGCCACTCAGATGCGCGAGAAGACAGCCGCGCTGACAAAGAGCGCCGGTCTGGGCGACAGAGAGAGCCAGCGTAACCTTGAACGGGCGCAATTAAGGCAGGGCTGGAACAATCAGGGTGGAAGCCTGGAAGATGAAGGTTATAAAAAGGAGCTGGAAGCTCTGGAGGGATACTATGCTGCTCAGGATGAAATTCGAGGTAACTGGCTGGCCGGTGTCGAGTCTTCATGGCAAAACTATGCAGATATGGCCACCAACTATAACCAGAACGCCGCAGATGCTACCAGCTCTGTGCTGAATGGCGCGACCTCAGGTATTCAGCAAGCGCTATCGGGAATTATAACTCAGTCCGAATCGGCTGGTGATGCGCTTAAAAACATGATGGAAGGTTTTGGACAGACGGTCATTCAGACGCTGACACAAATGGCAGCGCAGTGGTTGGTCTATCAGGGGGTTCAGCTCCTGGTGGGAAAAACGACTCAGGCACAAGCCGGAACGGCCGTATTTGCCAACGCTCAGGCCACTGCGCTTCAGGCACAACTAGCCGCATATGCTTCTACTGCTGCAATCCCCGTCGTGGGTCCCGCCATGGCACCTTTTGCTGCTGGCACGGCAGCAGCATTTACTGAACCGATGGTCGCTGCTATTAGTGCGTATTCACTCGCCGGTATGGCTCATGATGGTATCGATAAAATCCCTGAAACGGGAACCTGGTTATTGAAAAAGGGTGAACGCGTAACCACAGCGGGCACATCTGCAAAACTGGATGCCACGTTAGACCAGGTTCGCCAGCAAAGAATAGCAAGCAGCGGGTCGGTTGTTGCTGAATTCCATAATACCTTCACAGGTAAACCTGACGATACCACCATGCAGATGGTTAACCAGCAAATGCGGGCGTCTGAAAAAAGGCTTAAGCAGTACTTTACTTCTCAGGTACAGAATCCAAGTGAAAGTTACGGTCGTGCACTTAAAGCCGTCTATCCGGGGAGGCGTATGAAATAATGTCAGATGTTTATTATCCACATGATTATATACCCGGCCCGACATACGATAATTATGGATTTGAATCGACTGATCCTATGGTTCGTACCGACAGAGTGGGGGGGCTTGCCAGGCAGCGTAGAAGATATACATCAGTACCAACTAATAATACTGTTGTATGGCAATTTAAAAGTGATGCGCATGCACAAGTATTTGAAGCGTGGTATAGAGACGTTTTAACTGATGGTGCGGCATGGTTTTACATGAAATGTAAAACTCCAGTTGGACTGAAGTTTTTTAAATGTCGATTTAATGGGGTGTATAAAGGACCATCTTATATTAAACCAGGTCTGTGGCGTTATTCTGCAACCCTTGAATTAAGGGAGCGACCACTTGCCCCTGTCGGTTGGGGATATTATCCAGAATGGCTGGCCGGGCAATCTCTCCTTGATATTGCGCTGAATAAGGAGTGGCCAAAGCATGACGCAGATTAACCGCCTTTACGCCAGTAGCGGACCAGAAGTGATCATTGAAACGCTGCAGATAACCATCGGTTCAGATGTTCACTATCTGTGTAAGGGCTACGAGGATATTACCGCGACGACGGAGAACGGCGAGACCGTAACGTTTACCGCCTGCGCGATGGATATTGCGCTGCCGGCGCGTAACGAGGACGGAACGCAGGACCTGAAATTCGCTCTGTGCAATATCGATGGTGTTGTATCCACGGCGATCCGCAATGCGCTGGCTAACCGGCTGTCGTCGTCGCTGACTTACCGGAGTTATATTTCCACGGATTTAGCGGCGCCTGCGGCGGTACCGTATACGCTGCAGGTCAAATCTGGCTACTGGACGGCGACAGAGGTACAGATCACTGCAGGCTATATGAATGTCCTTGATACAGCCTGGCCACGATATCGCTATACGCTCTCTTCATTTCCCGGTCTGCGTTATATCAGCTAAGGAATACCAATGTTCAACCCTTCTAAATACCTTTCAGTCACCTGGCTGAAGGGCGGCAGAGTGTATCCGCAACTCGACTGCTTCGGCATTGTGAACGAAATCCGGGCGGACCTTGGACTGCCTCTCTGGCCTGAGTTCGCCGGGGTAACCAAAGACGACGGCGGGCTCGACCGTGAAGCGCGACGGATGATGCTTTCTCTGGATCGCTGCGAACCGTGCGAAGGCGCCGGTGTGGCCTGCTATTCCGGTTCAACAGTTACCCATGTCGGTATCGTCGTCAATATCGGTGGCCTGCTGCACGTGGCGGAATGTAATCCGGGAACGAACGTAACGTTTCTGCCGTTGCCGCGATTTAAGCGGCGATTTGTCAAAGTGGAGTTCTGGCAATGACCATTCGTTTTTACCCGTCTCGGCTGCCCGGTGAACCACTCGAAACGCATGAGCATGGCGTTACCAGCATTCGCAGCTGGCTGGTTGCCAATGTCGAAGACTATGAGGATCGGGATGTTCCACCGCTGGCTATTGAACTCGATGGCCAGCCGGTACCACCTGGCGAATGGGCGTTTCGCATCATCCGGCCGGAGAGCGACGTTCGCATATATCCGGTGCCATTCGGACTTGAAGTAGCAACGATCGCATGGATAGGGGTTGGTATCGCCGTGGCAACGGCGGCCTACTCACTGTTCATGATGGGTAATATTGATGCTGGTGGTTACACGTCATCCACAGGACGAAGCCTCGACCTGAACCCCGCGAAAGCAAACAGTGCGAAACTGGGTGATGCGATTCGTGAAGTTTTTGGGCGCGTGCGTATTTATCCGGATTATGTTGTGCAGCCCGTTACCCGGTTCGATGCAGACGATCCCACGAAAATGCGCGTACATATGCTGCTGTGCCTTGGTGTAGGAGCTCTGGATTATACCAATGGTGATATCCGTGTTGGCAGTACGCCTGCATCGACGCTGCCGGGATTCAGCAGCACGCATTATCCCCCTGGTGCGGACGTTTCCGGCGATGAGCGTAGTGAAAACTGGTTCAACAGTACGGAGGTCGGCGGGACGTCATCCGGCACAGGGCTGGACATGGCCCAGACGTCGCCGGATGCGGACGACATCATCGCAGACAGCATGACCGTGGCCGGAGCAGACGTAACGTTTACCGGGCTGGACACGGATGATGGCGATGATGACGACGAGAACGACAACTCTCTGCCGGATAGCTGGGTAGAAGGCGCGATTGTTGAGATAAAGGCTCCCGCCAACTACCAGATATCAACGGCGGCCGGGTACAGCGTTATCGCGAGTCCGCTGCTGACGGAGATCGCGCCGGTGGTTGGTATGCCGGTGACGCTCAGTTTCAATAGCGTCGATTACGATCTGTTTATTGCGTCATATACACCGGGTCAGGCCGCCGTCCCCGGCGTCGGTGGCAGCGCTGCAAAAATTCAGGCCAGCGCAGCCCCTACCACCTACGACTTTTCGACCAGCTCCAGCACGTTCACAATCACATGGCAGGGGATCGCTTACGCGGTGTCTCTGGTGGCGAACTATATCTCGATGTCGGGACTGCTGGCGGCTATCACCGAAGGGCTGACTGGTTCCGGCCTGGTCGCGCAGGATAACGGCGGGACTGTAGTGATAACTGAGGCGGACAGCCCGTTCGCTGGTGGTGACATCACATCCTCCACGCTACCAGCTTCCGTCTTCGGTGATGCCCCTGTTTACACCTCCGGCACGGCATCAACCGGCGGCAGCCCGGCGGTAACGGAAAATTTGACGCTTGCCTATAACAGCGCCACGGGAACCGCATTTTCGGGCATGCCTGAAGGTGTGCAACGGCTTTCACTTGCTCACCGCGGGAATGAGTACAGGATTGTGTCCGCTGACGGCACGACGGCGACGGTGGCGCGTCTGGTTAACGGTGCAGTTGATGAGTCATGGCCGGGATTCACCGCCAGGACGATGATCGACTATGAGGCCACTGGCCTTAACGACACGCTGAGCTGGCTGGGGCCTTTCCTCGTATGCCCAGAAAATGAAGTGGTGGATATGTTCGAAGTGAATTTTTCCTTTCCGAACGGCATCTGCGGTTTTGACAGCAAGGGCAAAAAACGACTCCGGCATGTTGAGTGGGAAATTCAGTATCGGATTTACGGCTCCGGCTCTGGGTGGGTCAGTAAACAGGGCGAATACGCGCTGAAAAACGTTAACGGTCTGGGCTTTACTGAGCGGATCACACTCGGTTCTCCGGGGCTTGTAGAGGTTCGCTGCCGACGTCGCAACGAGCAGGGCTCCAATAATGCCAGGGATTCGATGTACTGGCAGGCACTGCGCGGACGACTGCTGACTCGCCCAGCATCCTATCCCGGTGTGTCGCTGATGGCGGCGACCGTCGAGACGGGCGGTAAACTGGCGGCGCAGTCTGACCGCCGCGTAAACGTTGTTGGGACGCGTGCCTATGAAACCGGAACGGCCAGAACCATTTCGGGGGCGCTGCTGCATGTCGGGAACTCGCTGGGACTGGAGATGGACGTCGATACCATTAACGGCATTGAGTCCGCGTACTGGAGCCCGCGGGGAGAGTATTTTGATTTCGCTACTGGCGACAGTATCTCGGCACTGGAAATGCTGCAAAAGATCGCCAACGCCGGGAAGTCACGTTTTCTGCTGAGTGATGGCCTGGCGACAGTAAACAGGGAAGGGATTAAGCCCTGGACAGGTGTGATCACCCCGCATGAGATGGTCGAAGAGCTGCAGAGTGGTTTCACTGCTCCATCTGACGATGATTACGATGGAGTAGATGTGACCTACGTCAACGGGACCACCTGGACGGAAGAGACGGTTAAATGCCGCACTCCCGATAACCCTACACCGGTGAAAATCGAGGATTACAAACTCGACGGGGTATTGAGTCAGGATCACGCTTATCAAATCGGTATGCGGCGCCTGATGAAATACCTGCAGCAGCGGGTAACGTTCCAGACGACGACCGAACTGGACGCACTCTGCTACAACGTTGGCGATCGTATTGTGCTGACCGACGATATACCGGGGAATAACACGATTTCCTGTCTTGTTGAAGAGATGAAAACGACTGGCGGTGTGACGACCTTCACCGTCACGGAGCCGCTGGACTGGTCTTTTGAAAACCCTCGCGCGCTGATCCGTTACCAGGATGGCTCTGCCTCCGGTCTGATGGTGGCGACCAGAGCAGGGGATTATCAACTTTCGGTCCCGCATCTGTGTGAGTTTGATGACCTGCTGAAAATCAATTTATCGTCTGCAACCATTGAGCCGATCCGGCTGGTGTTCTGCGGCTCAACGCGGCATGTCTATGATGCGCTGGTGGCAGAAATTGCCCCACAGTCTGACGGCACCTGTCAGGTGACCGCCAACGAATATCTTGAATCGTTCTACGCCTACGATGACGCCAGCTACCCCGGTGACGTCGCGTAATACCCCATAAAAACCCCTTATTAACTCTTTTCGCTCAAACCCTCGTTTGCGCGAACGCCTTTTTTGGAGCAAAAAACATGGCTGGATTTGACCCGGCGCTGGGGAGTACTTCTCCGGCGGTGCTGCTCGATAACGCCAAACGGCTCGATGAGCTGGTGAATGGTGAACAATCCACGGTGGATGACCGCAGCGGAGAGCCTCTTCATACCTGGCGCGGGATCACTGCTGATATTGAAAGCGTGCTCGCGTCGCTTGATACTTCCAACTCAACGTTTCCGGATGAGCCATCCGGGATAGCAGGCACAACAAACGGGCAGTATTTCCGTACGCCGCAAGGGACCGAATCACCTGTGGCCTTTCGATATTTTGTTAATGCGAATGGTGTTGCTCAGGAGGTTGCATGGCTGCTGGGCGCTCAGCGCTTTTTTGACTTTCTCTACCTTTTTAACTCCATGTTCAGTACCAGTGGTGTGGCCGGGTTTGATGCTATTTTTTCAAATACACAGGGGCTGTATGTCGGTGGTATTGACTCCTCTGGTGCCCTGAACTTCGGGAAGATGATCGCGAACCTCGCAGCGTTTGCGTCAGCTGATATCAAGTCATTGACGACGGAATCAATGAAGCTGGCGAGCGGGGCTGAGGTAACCTCAAATATCCCTCCTGGATTTGAATGGGCGCTGATGAGTTTGTTCGGCAGCGCAGCTGTTGGCCTGAAAGACGACGGTACTTTTGCTGCTGGCAAGTTACAGGCACTGGTTGCCAGTATCGGAAAACTGCTTGGTGACATCGTTTTTCATGGTGGGGGGAAAACCACAGGCGTCTTACCAGAGGGTTTTCTGTGGGGCTGGATGGATGATTACGGGCGGGTTACACACGGCGGGAAAACCGATGGAAGCGTTGAGACAGGCACGATAAAAGTGAAAAGGCTTATCGCTGGCTCTATCGAATCGGACTCATTGCCCGTTGATAAAAAACCTCTCGCCAAAAGACTGACAGATGTAAACCACATCATCGGCTTTGGACAGTCGTTGATGGCAGGTATCAATTCAATGCCACTCCAGACCATTACTGCCATTCCCAATGCCTACCGTTTTAATGGTGGCGTCAGGGCGCAAGAGGGTTCAGGAACGTCTGCTGAGAATCATGCCAGCCTGCTTCCATATATCGAAACCACACATGATACGGGGGATGGTGTTGGCTATGAAACACCTTTGGGCGGGGCCATTACTGCGATATTTGACCGCCTGTCTGCTGAAGCCGATGGGTACGCGTCAGGTGACGTAAAAATTCTGGGTTCTGTTCCGGCACAGGGAAGTAAAACCATAGCCCAGCTGCGCCAGAATCCTGGCCTCTACATGCAGCGCATCATCGATGACATGACATATGGTAAAGCGCGCGCCAATGAGCTGGGACTTACCTACTCCCCCCACGCAATGATTTATATGGGGAATGAAAGTGACCAGACCGCAGGGACAACAGAAGAAGTCTACCTCGACAGCTTTGACAAAATGATTGCGGCCGTCAATGGCTTTGCCAGCGACGTGACAGGGAAAACAGAGTCACTCCCGTGGTTCATCTATCAGTTCAACAGCTGGAAAAACCGCACCCCAAACACCAGTTATCCAACCATCCCCCTTGCGTTGTTGAAGCTTGCCAGAACACGCGATGACGTAAGGCTGGTACAGCCCATGTACATGTACGACTACTACGATACAGCGCACCTTCTGGGCTTAGACTCGAAGATTTGCGGCTATCGCTTTGGCCTGGCTATCGAGCAGGAGATGTTGACAGGTAAGAAGTTCGAGCCGCTGTGGGCGCAGGACGTTTCTCTTCAGGGGGGCATAGCAAATATCTGGTACGACCCGGTTGGCAAACTGGTAATGGATACCAGCATTGTCACCGATCCGGGGAATTACGGGGTATCTGCCATAGACCCGTCTGGTAATGCGCTAAGTCTGACAGAGGTCTCCGTGCACCTAAACCGGTTACGCGTTCGCGCATCAGGTGGCATTCCTGCAGGCTCTAAAATCCGACTGGGATTTACTGGCGGCACCACCGGGACACTGCCAAGCAGGACAAATGGCCCGCGCTGCTGCCTTCGGGACAGCCAGGGCGACACTATCAAATTTGATCCAAACGGCGTGGCGTATCGCATGGATAACTACGCAATCGTTGAAGAAATTACACTAAATTAAGGGGTTATCATGGTAGCAAAATTAGGTTTTATCGTGGATGGTTCCGGCTGGGACCCGGCCAATATTATCGGCAGTATCTACCCTCAACCGACGGTCTCCAATATTGGGCTACTGAATGCTGACGGGGTAACCATGCTGGCCGGGGCGGCGCCGACACAAATCGGTTCACCGGTGATGGGGGCTGGTTATCAGACGCTGAACGGCTATAACGCAGGGTACGATACGGGAATTGCAGATACACCGATAAAAACCATGATGGCGCTGGTTAAACCGGTAATTAGCGGCTCTCTGCGGTCGCTGGCAATCGGGTCATATCATGGAGGGAATGGCACGCCGCCAGTGCCTCAGGGGGATACCTTCGTTATTGATCCGGTAAAGCTGACGGTCAGGGCTATTGGCAGCACGACCACAGGCGTGGCGACATCATCGCTGACCCTTACCTCCGCAGATCTGACAAAGTTTATGCTACTGGTTGCGGACTATTCAGCCGCTGGCGTTCAGCTTCACATGTTCAGAGAGGGGGCTCTGGTCAGTGCACCACTGGCGGCATTCACCACAAGGGCCATTCCGACATCAACGATCCGTTTGGGTATCGGGTATGACATTTCAATTGCGACGGGCGGATTGAACGGGCCGATACAGGAATCAGCCTGGGGATTGTGGTCAGGAGTGAACCTCACGACTGAAGAAAAATTAAGTATGTATTCCAAATTTAAAAACATGCTGGCAAACGTAATAACAATTAGCTAAAAGGTAATGAGACTGCCTAGGTGTAATTGAATTGGGCACCATCTGTTTTTTTTGAAACTATCTGAGCCCTATAGAGGGCCAGATAGTATTTTTTACTTTAAACACCTGGAGTGTTTCTTTTATAAAATTCAAATCCATTGACAACGGATCGGGCTATCATGCAAAATGATTTCATGTTATTTGACAACAAAGCCTTTATGAGTAATATTCCCATAAATGAAAACAAATTTACAAAATATATTGGTTTGTTTTTAGTTGTTACATTCATTTCAAAGAAAATTCTATTTCGAATTGTATGGTGTATCTTGAAGTCACCAGCCTCGAAAAGAGGTGAGGATAAAAAGCTTGTTTTTTTTGCTGACCATGAAACATCAATATCTTTTATAAAACAATTGGTCAGTAAATATAGAGTTACTCCAGAACGAGAAAGGTCATAGGTGTATTTTGTATCATCGAAGTATAGGACCATATCTTTCATCGGCCGCAAACCATTAGTCAAAATTGACTTTCTGGTTAACATACCACCATATGGCCCGCAAGGTATTTCCAGCATAGTGACATCAGAGCGAGCAAGTGGATTGACTTCACTCTTAAAAATTAGCTTGGAGATTTTTTTCTTTATGAATTTTGATAACGTAAATGACATGAAAGAGTTGTTATGGCCAAGTAATACCTCTTTTTTTTGGGTTTTAATAAACTCAATATAATGAGATCTATCTTCACGTAGCAAGAAAAACACACTATTATTACTTTGTTCGGTTGCTATCTGAATTGCCCGTTGTATAGATCCTTCCTCTGGGTAGTTATCATCATCGAGGAAAAGCACCATTTCATTATCATTGTTAGCATTCGAAGCTAAATCCATACCCATGCTAAATGCGATAGCGGAACCTTCATTTTTTTCATTCGTTGAGATTGTAAAGTGAACGGAAGGATATTGAGTGGGAAGCGAATTTATTATCTCTTTACTTGGTAATTCACTACCATTATCAATTATTATTACGCGGTTGCTCCCAGCTTTGATCACCGAAGATACAACCTCGTATAACATGCTCCCTCTGTTAGCATAAGTAACCAAGACAGTGGTGAAGGATATCATAAAATACCAGTCCTTTTTGAATAAAAAACAACGAGACATAAAAGAAAAAGCTCGCTTAAGGTTAGAGCCAGTGAAGCCCCATAATAAGAGTATAGATAAGAAAGAGTGGTTGCACACAGAATGTTAAATAATCCTGTAGCAATCACACACCAAGAAAATTGCTTCGAGTAGCCGCAAGTAGTCATGCCAAGGATTGCACATACATAATTTAGCCCACCAAAAAGAAAAGCTGCGGACATAATTTTCAGACACGCAGTTACTTCTTCAGCAGATGTCCTACCTATCACTTGACCTATAAAATCAGAGAGCATAAATAGTGCAACAGATGCGACTGTATATATAATTATTATATGCCATTTATATGTTGCGGCTGTCTTTTTAAAGAATGCAGGATCCCCGACAAATCCCTTTGCAAAAGATGGATATAAGGCATCACCAATTACATTCTGCACCATCTGAGCGCTTCTTAATATTTTTTCCGCAATTGAGTACACACCAACAGCAGCTGTTCCAGCAAAGAATCCAACAGCAAGTATATTAAAGTTCTTGTATAATCCTGAAGCAATTCTCGCTACAAAAATTGGATAGCCATCCATCAACTGATTTTTGCATTCATTTAGAGAAATGCTGAATTTAAAATTGAAGCTTGATTTAAGAACAACAAGTGCCGCTATGAATGATACAATTGTTCCTGCAAAGAAACATGCTTGAACTTTCCATACATCATCAGGCGTTTTTACAAATACAAAAATAAACCCAGCTGCAATTAATTTAGGTATGCTATTGCACACTGTTATGAACTGCATTCTTTCAGCAGCCTGAAAATGCCATACTGGAAATAATGATTGAAATATTGCTATGCCAATAGTAAGAAAAAATATGTTCTTATAAATATAAAAATCATGGATAATATATATTCCGACAGATGAAATGATAAAAAATGCTGCTGATATTACTGCTTTAATGGTAAATACGGAACTGCTTACTAATGAAGCTCGTGCATCATTATAACCGTCTTTAGCGATATTTCTTGTTGCTGAAAGATTAAAACCATAGTCAATTGCCAATTGTATGTATGCTGCAATGGCAGTAAATGTCGCAATTAATCCAACATTGGAAATGCCAATTTTTATAACCAAAAAAGGCATGAGAACAATAGGAAGAGCGTAGTTTATTATCTGCATCAAACCAAGAGAAGCTAAATTTTTTAATGCTTTAGTTTTATTGAGCATATTTTAACGCCAAAAGAAAAAATAAAATTATTATTGATAGTGTGAATGGGTTGAATATTGGTTTGTTGTGGATAACTATCCCATTACCCCCGCCTTTGACGATGCAACCACCCAACTCATCAATATAGATACTGTTGACTTTTGACACGCCTATCAATGGTCTGACATGATACTCACCATGTTTTTCTGTTACAAGCACAGTCCTTAGAAACTCTACCTTCCCGGGTAGAATGCAGTTTTCATTGCGACGATGGAATGTTAGTATTTCTGAAGGTACTGCTTCTCCTTTAAAAAATATCTTAAACATGAGCATTTACCAGTAAGAGAAAGAGTCTGGATTCTCTCACTATTGAGATTCGTGAACTATCTTCGTTAATAAGAGTGCTGTATCTGGGTGGCATATGGTTGATCATCCCGTACATACCTCTAGTTTGGATGGCATCGCGCTTGCAACCCATCAACCTCAACTAATACGGTGAAGTTGGGAGTTGGAAAGAGCCTTTATTACCGATTCAGGAATACTCTCTACATTTTGTAAAGTGCATGAGAATGCTTATTATCACTTCGGAAAGAAAAATTTTCAAGTGGGAGGCATGGATTACGCGGCTCTGCTTGTAGCTACTACGCACGTGATCAACGATATGAGGCAGGATGATAGCCCAGTAATTTAAGTGAGGATGTGTACATTTTTGAGTACAAAAAATAAAATTAAAATGGGTATAAATCTAATAAAAACAATATATTGCGCTGTATTTTATTTATATCCATTTAACTAAGGGGACAAGGCGGCACGAGTATAGCGTTTTTTGCCCGCCTGAGTAAGAGCCATACCGTCTGACTGCTTAAACCCTCGCCACTCAGGGCGCTTTTTTTATGCCCGGTCGGCCTTTTTCCCTTTCTCCGCCGCCTG
>OIEW01000152.1_pt1 | contig 23481 bp, 29 predicted proteins | sample 1581891 | NCBI WGS metagenome assembly OIEW01 (sample SAMN07977758, study PRJEB24534) | human gut metagenome
CATAGTGAAAAGTTGCGAAGGCATCGATACGATCACATTGGCTGTAATGTCTGTCATTTAATTTGCTCCAGATACAAGGAATCGCCGCAGCATGGCTACGGTGAGTATTTGTTTGCTTTTTGCACTACACTTTTTGTGTAGTGCTATCTCTCAAGGCCATAGCCGCTGAGTAGCTACGGTGAATTTTGGGCATAAAAAAACCCAGCCGAAGCTGGGTCGTTGCGTTGGTTATCTGTCAGTAGTTATGTACTGGCTGAAGGATTTGTACAAAAACCCACCTGACGGTGGGTTTCATAATTAGATTTCTGGTTTCATTCTTCCAAAAACCTTTTCTATTCCTTTTTCGTATTCTTCTCTTGTCTCACTCATCGCTGCGACCCCAAGAAGCTTACCGATATGCTGACGCAAAGCCTTGACACCAATTTCAGAAAGGAACAGATGCAACTTATCAGATTGTTTTCCGTTCTCGTCTCGGCTGGCTCGAATCTGTTCAAGGATTTTACCTTTACTCTTTGCTAGCGGGGTGTATATCTGCATGTTGGTTAGCTGCCCAAAACGAATAGGCCGTCCTTTCTCTGGCCTATTCAGGCCGTACAGTCGATACCACTCCTCGTATAGCTCATCTGGAAATTCCTTTTCATATTGACGAGCTTCTTCACGAACAAACGCTTTGAACTCGTCAATGACAGCCTGAACTTCTGGACGATAACCAGCAAGCGCATACGCAACCCCCTTAATTCCCGCCTTAGCGGAGGCATTAATAAGTCTCTGTGCTGCGGCGGCTGCCTTTAACCGTGATTGTGGTAGATCGTCATTATCTTTGGCTTCTATTAGTGCCCTACCAATATCAACAATTGCTGTAATGTCATAACCTAACGCTTGATGAACGGTTTTAGACTTCGAAGTAAGTTGAAATTTATAGGGATTTTCCATTTTTCGCTGCAATTCTAGATCTCGGTATTTGCTCATATACTGAGCGCCAAGTAGTTGATCTAAATCCCTGGCATGTTCACCAATCCCTAGCAACTGAGATAATCCAGTTTTCGTAACAACGACAGTTTTCGACTCGTCATCCAGTACATAACATTCAGCATCAATGCCAAAATCATCTAAAAAGTTACCACGATGAGTTGCCCTGAGAATCTTACTTTTCCATCTTGCAGCAGCTGCTTTCTTTGCTATTTCAGAACGCTGCTCTTTAGTCAGCGACTTTGCGCGAGCGATCCCGCCCTTAGCTTTCCCTTCACTACTTTTCTTTTCTGTCATAATGCAAGCACCTTGTTGTGATATATGCTTGCATTATATACACTGTACACACATACAAGCAAGCATAAAACCAAAACAAAATGCTTGCATTACAACCGCGCTACTCCAACTACACATTATCATCTGGTATCCTGCACAAAACTAAGGAGGTTGGTGTGCTTGAATGGTTTCTGTTGGCTGCATTAGTCGTTTCTGGTTTGGTGTATGAGTATCGAATGCACTCTCTAACAAAAAAATAGGAATTCTAGAAAACGAATATTGTGCTCTCAAATCCTCACTGGAACGTGAGCAAGGGGACTTAAAAATCTCTCTGTCTAGCATTGAGCGTTCTATAGAGAGCTTAGAGGATAAGGTTGATCGTATAAAGAATGAGGATATTCATGATATTAAGGACGACATATCCTTCTTAAAATCTTGGTTGAAAAATGTTGGGAAAATTGCCACATCAACACGAGATAAGCTCAATCCATCCATGGATGACTAATTACTCCTGTGCCATTCCGCTTAGCGATGCCACAATTCCAGCTCTTGCTAAACGCTGGAACTCTTCGTTTCCTAGTGCCTCGCGTATTGCTTTTACGGCGGCCTTATTTGCCATAAATCTGCGTTCCGCTGCCGCTAATGCTTCTTTGCTTCCGCCTGCTCTTACTGCTTTAGTGGCTTCCTGAACTGCTTTCTCTATCGCATACCGACCACTACGTGTGGTGGCAATTTTAGATACAGCGCCTTTTAACCCAGCGCCAACTAAAGCACCTGCGGCAGCGCCTGCAATGCCTCCTCCAGCGCCACCAACAATGGCACCTGATGTTGAGTTGGCAATTGCATTTAACACTGTTGATGTGACGTTGGATAAACCAGCATCCAGATCGCGTAGTACATTGGCAGTTCTCCCTGTTCTTTCAATATACTGCTGAGGTTTCACTGCTGCTCTTGCAAGAGTGCCATACGCATCAGCAATTCTTCCAAGCTCTGAGGAATATCTGCTAATGGCTTTTACATTTTGTGGAGTGAGTATCTCTGCGATATGGTTAATTCCTGCTGCATCAGCTTTGCCACCACGTACACCATGCGAGATGGCATCCTGCAACATTGATGATATAGCAGGAACACGCTCTGATTCTGGCAGCGCGCGGATCATAGAATGGAATCCAGCAGGACCATTAAGACCTTTAGCTGACGATGATTGAAGGGATTTTACTCCATTCGTAATCAGTGCATCTGTTGCCAAATCACGCCCGAAAACAGACTCTGCACTCTCTTGTGCTGATAACCTCGCTTTAGACAGATCATTAGCTTTTTGCCAGTCATCAAGAAATCCGCCGTTTTCCGCCATTGTGCGCATATCATCAGTAATTGCCCGGCGTATTTCCCCTGCTCTCCTTGCCGCATTTGCCTCTCCGCTACGCTTATATTTTTGCTCCGCATCAGCAAATTTCGCTCTCCATGCTTTCATGCCATCAAATGTTACTCCACCTTGATTGTTTGCCTGAACAAACTGTTTCATTTCAGGAGTAAGCGGTATGCCGGCAGATCGCTCTGCCTGAATAACGGCATTACCATTTAGCATTCTTGCTTTTTGATTTGGCATTGTTGACCGTACGTCATCCCATGCCGCGCGCTCGGCATCCTTCATCTGATCAAGATTTTGAAGAATCCTTTGTTTTATAGCCGCACTTTTTTCTGATGCCGTTCCAGATGCGGCCCCAAATTCATCAAGGTTTCGACTTAACTTTGATGATATTTCGTTAAATGCTGCCTGATGGGCGTCCTGAACAATTCCTGGTGTTGATGCCAATGCGCCTTCGGCTTGTGCAATTCCACGACTTCCAGATCGCATTCCTGGTGTTAATGCGTTTATATCAATTCCAGCAGACTCAGCCGCTTTTGCTACATCTTCGGACACATTAGCGGCCTGACTGGCAATTGACTGACGCCCAGCACCTGACTTTGCCATCCTGGAAACATCATTAGCAGAATTCAGTGCTGCACCACCAAGAGCCTGTGAAACCCTTGGCGCAATAACGCGCCCGACACCTGAAAGAACGCCTTGAGCACCAATATTGATACCACCGTTAATGGCAGCATTTTGTGCAAAGTCGCCCTCCTGATTTGCAGCATCAGCAAGAGAACCTGCAATCATGTTTCCTGCGGAACCGATATCTCCAGCGAGCTTTGCTGTCGCTCCAGCAGCTTTTGCCGCTGTGCCAATTGGCAGGAGATACCCACCAAATGTTTCACCGGCTTGCGCCCAACGGTCTGTCGGTCGATCGACAGGGCGATAAACATCATCCAAAACCTTGGGGCCACCAAGCCCATGGCTGATTGCATTAATCAGACTTGCGCCACCCTGCAATACGTCAAATGGTATGTTTACCAGACCACGACCAGCCTGTTCTGCAATTTGCCCTGCACTTTGACCACCTGTGAGCCAATCGCCAGCTTGTTGCATCAATGATGGTTCTTCTTTCTGCTGCTGATGCGGAGGGTATGCTGCATAAAACTGATCTCTTGCTTCAGCCCATTTGTCACCAGCCTTAGGGGCAACAACCTCATCAAAATATTGCGCTTGAGCCTGTGCTTTCTGTTCTTCAGTTAACGCCTGATACTGTGGAGAGGCGATAACATCTTTCCATGCTTTAGCCATTAATCACCCCATAGTGAAGAAAAGTTACTGCTGGCTGCTGGCTGTGATACCTGTGCAGGTTGAGATTGCTGCCGCTGAGATTTACCAACATTAACGTTATATTGTTGGTTGTAATTGTTGGTGTATTCCTGAATCTCACGAATCGACTGCTGCATAGCCTCCGGGCTTGAATAGTCAACCTGCGGCATCCCCTGAAAATACATCTTCGCTTCTGCAACGGTGTTAATACCACTGGCACCCATGTCCCTTGCTGCCGCCACACCCTGTTTCTGCATTCTGCCCTGAATACGTTGTGCTGAGTTATATAACTGGCGCTGCTCTTTTCCCGTTAATCGGCTGCGAACATCAGCACCAATTGCTGGATTACCTGCACCGCCTGTCATTCCTGTCATGAAATCGAGAGCAGAAGCGTCTGCATTTGCGATCGCGTCGATATCCTTCTTCATGGCATAGTTTTGTGCTGATGCAGACGATGTTGCCGGCGCAGCGATTGAACTGGCAGGAACGCGAACCATATTCCCCTCGTTGTCGATGCCTTCGTAGAACGCATTAGCCCCAGCGCCGTGAAGTTTCCCTCCTACCGTTACAGTTCTGCCATCTGATAACTGAACTGTACGCTCATCATTCCCAGCGGTTCCTCTTGTTGACGCTCGCTGCATTGCCAAATCCTGCCCGCGTCGCGCAGTAGAAGCAGATAAGTCCTGACCGCGCATCGTGATGTTCTGACCTCGTGCTGTTAGCGCCTCTCCAGCCTGATTGCTGCGGATTGTCTCTGCCAGCCTGCCTCGGTCAATTTCACGACCAGCCATCTTGTCCTGAACATTGAAGTAATCAATCGGACCAAGAGCAGCCATCCCAAGGTGATCAACAAACTCACCAAATCCTGAAGGATTCTGCTGATACATCTGAGCAACGCTGTTAGGGTCAACACCGACGCGAGTCAGTTCCTTGGCGTTGTTTTGCAGCCATGATTGCATTGCTTCTGGAGACGATGACGCAAGGCGTGCGCCAGCCGCTAAGGTGCCGATAGAATTACGCTGGTCTTCATCAATGAATCCCATGCCTTTACGAACGGATTCAATCTGGTCTGGATATTGAGTAGCCAACTGACGCAAAGCACCGCGATCACCAGACGCATAAGCATTAGCGTACGCCTGCTGAAATTCTTTCTGCCGCTGAGCCTGCTTCTCCTGCTGAAACACCCCCGCAATACCTGAAAGGCCTTGCAAAGCAGTCAGCCCAACATTGTTAGCGCCTGAACGCTCAATATCATTGTTCTGCCTGATAAGCTGAAGCGTATTGCCGATGTCATTTACGCTCGGAGCGTTTGAGTTGACGCCGCCGATACCAGCCAACAATCCGCCATTTGATCCTTGCCAAGTAGCCATGATTACCCCTTAAAACAACGAGCCAAGCAATCCGATACCAGCACCAATGCCAGCGCCCCAAGGTGTTGATGTTCCCAAAAGGCTGGCAAGACCTGCACCGGCAATCGCACCAGACGTGCCACCGCTAATTGCAGTCTGAAGACTTGATGGTTTATTGGCATTAGCAGCGGCAAGAGCTGCGCTTTGCTGTGCAATGCTGCTCATGTTGTTGGCGTACGTCTGCCCGGCGTTTGCCTGACCTTGCAGAGCACCAAGCCCAACGTTTGCCAGATTGTTGTAATTGCTCATCTGGTTTGATAACCAAGACTGACCGAGAGTCGGCGCGATCGTAGCCAGTTGATTGCTTGTGGCTGTCGAACCAAGTCCTCCCGTAGCCTCCGCAGCAGCAAGACTCTGGTAACGAGCCTGACCTGCAAGGTCTTTATACTGCTGAGAGTTGTAATACTGATTAAGTGCCTGCCCCTGACCTTCCAAACTGGAAAGGTTCTGAAGCTGGTTAACATACTGCTCCGCAAGAGGCGTGAACGGAGCAAGGTTTTTCATGATCGTCTGCCACTGCTGATTTTGCAGGTCTGCGGCATACTTCTGAGCTTCTGCGGCATACTTTGCACTTTTATCAGAACTGCCACCTTTCCCGCCTTTTTCATGGCAATAAGGTTCCTCGCCGCGCAGTTTTCTGCCCAGCTTAAATGCATATAACATGGCTATCTCCCGTGATTCAGGAAGTCGATTAGTTCTTCGCGTGTGGCGCTGTAAAACGTCACGTCATCCACGCCTTTGAAGTATTTCTTGATGGTTCCGACACGCTTAAGGCCAATCATTGCGCAGTAAATCTGCCCGTGGCGGAATTTGCGTGCGGCGAACGATGTGACGCACTGAACGGTGGTGTTAGTCAGAATGTATCGCCAGAACGCCAGCCCGATTTCCTTGCTGAAGCCGCGAATCTCTGGCAGGTACATGGCGTGGCAATCGAATGTCAGCGGCTGAATCTCCTGATAGTAAACAATGCCGCCGAACTGCCCGTGCACGTTCACCTCAAAGTAACGGCAATCAGGTTTGTAGTCGTATCCATCACCGTTGTTGCTTCCGGCAATAATGTCAGGGTGATTTCCGACTGCTTCGATCAGGTCGATGTTTCGCGTTGGTTTGAACTGAATCATTACTGCTCCGCGATTATCTTGATGGTTGTGGCAGTAAACGCCGCACCATTAGACTGAATGGTTAACGTGCTGCCATTTGTGGCAAGAAAGCCGTCTTTATCCACGCTGAAGAACGTAGCTAACAGGATGTTATCGGTTGTTGTCGCCGAGTTGCGACTGCTTACCAGAGTGTCAGGAACAGAGCCGGAAAAGGTTAGCTGCATTGACCTGTTGGAGGTTCCGCTGGGCCACGTCCCGACGATCGACAGCTTGAATAACAGGGTTTTGTTCTCGTTGAACACAACCATCTTGTTGTTAACGGTGTCGAAGAATGGTGCCAACGAGCCGGATGACGGCGTGAGCGTTTTCAGCAGGCTAACAAGGTTGGTCGGCGCTGTCGGAATGGTTACAGATACGCCAGAGTAAACAACCTCTGACTTTTTTCGAGTAGTGGCATACTCCAGAGCATCAATGCGCGTTTCATGGTCTGAAAGCGTGTTTTGAATGGCGACAACTTCATCAGTCAGATAATCAATATCGTTTTCTGCTGTCGTTAATCGCGAATCAAGGCCGACTATCGCCGCTTCTGCGTTAGTGATCCTTGTTTCGTGGTCCTGAATCTTCGCTTCAGCTGATGCCAGTCGAATTTCGTGATCGACCAGAATCACATCCTGCGCATCGTTCCTGACTTGTGCGTCATAAGCGCCCTGCCCTGCTTCATTGGCCTTGTTCGCCACGTTACCAACATCTGTACCTTGCGCGATAACGTAAAGCAGATACGACTGCGAGAAGATATTGCGTGGAAGGACTGATGTATCGAGCCGCGTAGCCTGGATGATTACCGGCTCATTGAGATTCGAATCAGCCATTACTCGATCCTTATCTGGCAACCAGACAGAGTGACAGGTGACTTCGTGATAACGCGCAATTTGAAGCCAATGTTTTTCCTGATGCGCCCTACTTTCTTCCACAAAACGCGTTTGTCGTAAACGAACGGTTCATTCTGCTCAATCATCTGCTCACGCCCGTAATTGATGCCGTCAGTGGTTGCAGAGAGGAACAGGCGGTCGGCGTACTGCGCAACGCCAGTTGACGATTCAACCTCAAGGTCGAAAACTCTGGCGTTATCCGCTTTGAACAACGGAGTAAACAGCAGGTGTTCCTGTTGCTTGTCGTACTGGCTGCTGATGTCGAATTGCAGTTTCCCGGTAACAGATTCCAGCTTATCGCCGCACGTTATCTGATTGCCTTCGTAAATGAAGTCGATAGCGCGGTACACATCGTCATACAGGCCTGTTTTCAACACACACCATTGCGGACCATTGGCGCTTGAAGATGCGTCGTAAACAAGAACATGGCGCGGAAGGTGGATAATCAGCAATTCATGAGCATCAAACCGCAACGATTCCATCACGCCATCAGCCAGTTCATCAGCAGTGTAGGAGCGTAGTATTTTCTCAATGCTCGCGCTGGCGATTGGTGACACCTGACCGGAGCCGATGATGTATACAGACGGCGCACCTGTTGCCGGATTGCTGATGAACGCATACGAATCAGCAAACGGCGTTTTGCAGTAAGTCCCGGCGATTCCTTTTTGCACCATCAACGATGGCTGGGCGACATACAAAGCGGCACCAACAGTGGTTGCGCCCGTCAGGGAGAAATATTCAATCGTCGATGAGCCAAAGCAGACGATGAAGTCTCGCCATGTTCCGATGCCGATGATGCCGTCAGGCTGCGACTCGGCACGATATTGTGCGCTGTAGCGGTCAGGATGCGATTCGTCTTCAGGGTCAGTGATAAACCATGAATCTGTGCCGTCTTTTGACCACGCATAACGCCCACGTAAGCGCGTAATGTCGCGGACTGAGCCTAACTCATACTGAGTAAAACCGCTGTCTGTAGGCCAGTTTGAGACGGTTTTAACCGTGCCGTCATAACGATACTCGACCAGTTGACCATTAACGCCTACCGCCTGTGATGTCCGACCATGCGCCATTGATACACGACCACTTCCGGCGACGTCACCGACTTCACTTTCGCCTTTGTACAGCTTGCCACCACACACACGATAAACAGCATTCTGCGCCATGTTGTACTCAACTCCGCGCGATACGCCGTTCACATCAGAACGTTTGGCAATGCCCGGGAATGAGCGAAGATATCCGCTGCTGTTCAGGATTTCTTTGGGTGTAGCCAACATATTCACTGGCAGATAGTCGATATAGTCGGCGTTTCTAAAGTCTTTGCCGACACCTTTCATAAGCGGAAGTTGCTGAATCGGCATTTATTCACCTCACGTACTCGGATCATCTTTCTCGATGTAAAACCGATTCCACGTAAACGCGCTTTTGTTACCACTACCGCGAGGCATATCATTTCGCCGCTCAAGTGGTGGTATTTTGGTTAAAGCGATACAGATTGTTTGATATGCACTGTCAGCAGCGGTAAGGAGAGCGTCTGACGGCTGAATGACGTTATCCATGCACACTTGCACAGCGAGTTTCAAAGCGACGCCATCATTTGCCCATGCAGGGATACCTGAATCATCGTCAGGTAACGGCATGATGCCGTTTTCTGTATCAGCAAACTGATACCCAAGCTCGATACCTTTCGCCTGCCATGCTGCCATCATGTCTTCGAGGTCATTAATGGCATCTTCAATTGCCTGAGGGTCAGCATCTGTCAACGTGGCATTGGAATACAGCCCGGCTTTTCGTAAAGCCTTTAGAACGAGATCACCCTTCGTTTTCGCCATCTTCTTCCGCCTTAGCCACTTTTTGCTTCGTTGCGGTTTCTTCAGGAGTTTTTACCCAACCTTTTTTCAGGTGAGATTTAACTTCTTCGTCATCAACAATGATGTAATCGACAGCAAACTGACCACAGGTGATCATGTTGCCAGGCTTATAGAGCATTGTTCGTGCCATTGTCTTCTCCCAATAAAAATGGGGCCGAAGCCCCACCAAAATTACTGCCCGGCAATAACGATGCCCGTATATTCAGGAACAAGTACAGAGCAACCGTACAGGGTGGTGAAACGCGCAGTGGTTACACCTTTGATGTGGTCGAAGGCGTAAGACATGATCAGCGTAGCGCCCTGCTCGGTGGTTGCTGTCATTACCTGTGGACCCTGACCAGTCGGGAACGCCAGCTTGCCGTACATCAGTTCAACAGAACCATCAGCCCAGAACAGGTTAGCCGGTGCGGCATTTTTGTTGAGAATGGTGATTGCTGCGCTACTTGCCGCATTAGCATCAACGTTTGCATATGGTCGGCTGGCGACATCCGCGTTGTCAGGCGGCAGAATTTTCGGGGAGATAGTTACTGTCGTTCCGCTTACTGCCAGAACGCGGAATACCTGCGGCTGCCCGGTGGTATCTTTGGTGATCTGGTGTACAGAATTCACCCCTGCGATGGTAAACGCATCGCCAACCTGCAAACCTTCAGCAGATACCGTAATGGTCCCCTGTCGGTTATCCACTGGCATATCGTTAGCATCTTTGGCTTCAACCTTGTGCGCAGGTGCTGCTGCCAGCGTAATGGAAGTTGCTGTACCCTTCGGAACACGACCAGAAATATCGGTCTTGTAGCTATCGAAGGACGCAACCGGAGGGATTTGCGCTTTTTCGTATGCTGTCAGGGTTGCGCCCTGAGCATAGGCACGGTGACCAAGCTCGCCAGCAAGGTCTTTGTAGTTGAAGGGGTTCCAGAAAGAGCGACGGTTGATACCCTGAGGTACACCAATCGCCGTCATGGTGGCATCAATACCTGCCGCACAGTTCCACAAATCACGGCCCTGTGAACCTGTGGTTGAGTCAGCCATCGTGATCACGTTAGTAGCACGCTGCGTAACCATGGAAATCAGGTCAGAGTCAATCTGTGCAGCAAGGCGCATACCTGCGGCGCGACCAGCTTCAGTTTTATGTTCCGGGTCACGCATTTCACGCGCATCCAGAGTGTACAGAATGTTTTTCGGCTCCTTGAACACAGAAGGAACAAGGCGCTGAACCAGTGCTGTTGGCGTTTTGCCGCTGAGGTCTAGGCCTTCCTCAATGTTCATGTGGTAATGCTGCGGACGATACAGAACATCACCTGCTCGCTGCATTGCTGTATCACCGGGACGGAATTTTTTAGCGTTACGGGAAACTACGCAGGCGGCCTCAAAGCCTTCAACGTAGTTTTCGAACATGATTTCAAGGTCTTTTGCTAATTGGTTAGCCATGCTTAATGCTCCGATAGGTTATTTTTTTGCCTTTTTAGCGGCGAAATACGGCGTCCAGTCACCAGTTTCCAGCGCCTTGGCTTTCAGTTTGTCGAGGTTGTTGATTACTGCGCCGTTGCTCCCCTTAACTGTCGGGGTTGTGGCTGCCGTGGTTTTTGCTTTTGGCATGATTCTGGCCTTCGATTCGATACGTTCCAGCAGACGACCAATTGCTACGGGGTTGGTAGCTTCTGCCAGTTGCTTGCGCAGTTCAGCGTTGCGACCGAGTGCCAGAACAACGATTTCCGGCTTCTCTGACTCAAACAAGATCGCGTTTTGTGTCTCGATGGGGATTTCCTCGAGTACGGTCTGCTCAGCTTCCTGATAGCCAGGAACTTTGAGAGCCTTAACACGTTGCTGATATTTGGATAATCGCTCTTGATAGGCAGCCTGAAGCTCCTGCTCCTTCTGCTTGCGAGCCATCTCCTGTTGCTGGTACTTGCCGTTATCCTCTGCCCACTTAGCCATGCGTTGCTGGTAGATTTCTTCATCGAAACCGATGTCCTCATCATCCAGTTTTGGCATTCGCGGTGGTTGAGTGATTACCGGCTGCTGCTCGACGGGTTTCTGAGACTGACGCATCAGCTCTTTCAGCTCGCGGTCCTTCTCTTTAATCGTCTTGCGCAGGTGTTTTACCAGTCCATGCTCTGCGCCATCTTCGCTGGTTGGCGAATCCAGCTTTTCGTCACCAAAGTAGAATTCCTGTTCTGATTCGTCGTCATCAGTTTCAGTAGCTTCCTCTGCATCATTGCCGGAGGACTCACTGCCATCTTCTGTTTCGACTTCTTCAGCCAGTTCGACATCATCAGGAATCTGCTCTGACGCGTCGGTTTCGATTTCAACTTCTGGTGTGTTTTCTGCCATCTGGTCCATTTGTTACCCCTGTTTACTCGATGTTCAGCCCATCGGAAGGCAATAGGGTGCCAGGCCTCATAAAGACAGCCATTGCACGTTATGGGTTAATTACTGCTGTGGTTGTTGCTGAGTTGATTTTTGCAGGATGCTGCTGATGTCCATGCGCTGCGCATGGCCCTGTGCCTGACTTTTCAGGACAAGCTCCGCATCAGCACGGGCATTGTCTCCTTGCTGTTGCTGGAACTGTCCGAGCAGTTTCAGAGCCTCGCGGATATCAGATTTCTGCTGGCTATCGGCAGATGCGAGGATTTTCACAACATTTGCCGCTGCAACCTGAGCATCAGTCTGTGCCTGGAATGCTTTAACCTGAATGGCTGCCTGTTCGTTCTGCGCTTTCTGCAATTCAGCCTGACCAGCAAGAAGCTGACCTTGCGCAGCAACCATAGCCGGATCCGGCTGACTGGCCTGTTGTTGTTTCGCCTGCTCAACCATCTGCTGTTCTTCTGGTGTTCTCGGCTTAATAACGCCAGACAGAAGCAACTGATTGCGGTTGTATTCTTTAAGGTCGTCCATCCCTTCGCCGTCCATATTGTCGAGAATCATCGACGATACAAGGTCATGCTTCGGCGTTCCTGGCGGGATAAGTGCCAGCATGGAAAGTAACGACTTAACCGTTGCATCACGGCGAGTAGCGAACGACTGACCGACATCGACAGTCACTTCATAGTTACCCTGCGAAAGGTCGTTAAGCGCGATAACCTGCCCTGTCTGACGGTCAACCACTTCACCAGTCATCAGCGCCACGTCATCGCTGCCGTCCTCATTAACGATGCGCATTGGCGTATCGCTGCCATAGACTTCACGCGCCATAGAAAGCCACACAACGCCAGCGCGGCGCATGGATTTAGCCATGTTGTCCATGTAGATATAGGACTGCGTGTCCATCCGGTTAAAAATGCTATCAACGGTATCGGTGGCGACGTTGCTCGGCATGTTCTCAAGCTGCGACGCACCTGTAATTTGCTGAATAGCCGTTCCGGTGTACTGCAATAGCCCGGCAAGAGCAGGAGGCATTTGTGTTGGAGGAGTCCAGCCAGCAACCTGAGCCTCTGAAATGACTGTTCCGTTTTTGTCCTTCTTGCTGGTCATAGGAAGAACTGCTGGTCTTTTCTTATTCCTCTCTGCCCAGTGATTCATTAATGGACCGGGAATGAAATCAACATCCACGATAGGAATGCCATCACCGCCAGCCTGAGTAGCGTTATCTGCAATCATGGAAACCATCAGGTTCTCAAGACGCTGTGCATCCATCGCTTTTGCTGCGTGGCCTTCAATTCGCTCCTGATTATCAACAAATGAGCGACGCCCATATACCGGGATGAGAGGAATATGTTCACCCGGAATACGCTTCGGTTCTTCCAGCCATTCAGCGCCAGACAGAAGACCGCAATAAACGCGGCGCTTCTTCACCGTTCGCTCGCCAATCAGTTCGAATGCACCATCGGTCAGCTCGTCGACAATATCTTTGATTTGCTCTTCATCATAGATTGCCGTTTCTCCGCTAACAGGGTTGCGCCACGCCGTGAGCTTCACCTTCTCTATGCGAACTTCGTAGTAGCGTCCAACATAGATGGCATCGGGCGTTGACCAGTCATATTGAGTGCCAGTGTCATCACGAGAAAGGCTTGCCGCGATGGAATCAGGGTATTCAGCCTCGAACGCTTTAGGCGTCATGGAGAACATTTCCATAGCCCACATAGCATCAGAGCGGTCATATTGCTTGCTGTCCTGATCGAAGAAGACGCATGTCGCTGGGTCGTAAACAGGAAGAAGACTGATGCGTCGCTGCTCGTTACTCGGATCCATTTCATCTTCGTAATCGGCACACATGCGGAAACAACCGAATCCGCCCGTTACAGCATCATCAAATGCGTTATCACACGCTTCGCCACCGGATGTTTCCTGATAGTCAGCGCGGAATTTGCCGTTCATTTTTTCGGCTAACGCTTCCGATGCCTTGTCATCCTTAGGCCTGAACTTAACGCTGATGCGATTCTGTCGATACTCGCCAATGATGCGATCACATTCACGGGCAATCTTATTCAGTTCAAAGCGCGGGTAATGCTCAAACCTGCCTTCATCAAATGAGTAACCAGCGTTTGTGCTGCCTTCCCACTGTGCGCCGGATACCCGGACGAAACGTTGAGCCTCAATAATCTGCTCACGCATATCCTGCGTTGCTGACCAGGCATTATCAAAGTTGCACAGCACCTTGCGATGCCAGTCAGTCATCTTTTTTTCTGCCATATCAACCTACACCACAAGGAATTGAGTAACTGGAATAGTCGGGTTGCGAAGCCGACTCCGGGCAATGCATACACATCATCAGCGCATCAGCCAGGTTAGGAGATGGAATACCGAGCTTCTGCTTCATTTCGACTTTGGTCATCAGCTCAAGCTTTCCGTTACCGTTGAATTTGCGTTGGATCTGCGTTAGCTCTGCGAATAGCTTGTTGAGGATATTCTCTCCAATAGCCTCTTTGTCAAAGCTAAGCATTTCATCAGGGTCGGCGTATTCACCATGCTCTACCGCCCGGTATGTTCGATAAAGCCTGTCAGCCAGCGTGTAATAGAACTGCGCTCGCTTGTTTCGGAATACATCTCCAATAGTGCGGACGTTATCACCCTGCACAACTTCATCAGTCCATGCCCCAGCCTGATATGGAGCATCTTCGTCGAATGGCGATTCACTACCTTTAAACATTGTTACGGTGACTTTCTTTCCACTGAAATAGTCTGTTATCTGTCGACGAAGCCCTGCTCCAAGTCCATCTCCATCAAACAGGAAATGATCAACATCATCGATTACCGCCAATGAAGATGCCCAATCAGCACCCTCGTTTATATCCATGAGCAGCCCTTCACATACGCGCTTAACAACTGATCCATGTCGCACTGCATATCCTTTGGCATCTGGGCCGGTGTCTGACGGGTCATGCGCTGCAATCACTGCACCTTTAGCTTTCCATCCGAGCTTAATGTGGGCGTCTGTTGCAGCCTCTAACCATGCAAACTTGATAATAGCCATTTCTGATGCCCCCACCGGTTCACCAAGATACACATGCCGATAAAGCTCGTGATTAGCCTTCTTCATAATCTCCATATCCCTGCGGAGAGTTTCCGGGAACCATGGATTAGCTGTGTAGTTGATCTGCTTGACGATGCAGTAGCGATTACCGTTTTCGTCATAGTCGGGGTATATGCGATTCGTAACAAAGCGCTGATGTGTATCGCTGAGTCTGTTCTTCGGGTTGTATGCAACCCATATTTCCGACTCAACCACTCGACCATACTCAGCGCTGTAGAACTCTTTACGTACCGTTGGGATAAGCGTTTCCCATGAGTCCTTTGATACGTTTTCTGCTTCCTCTACAAGGGCGGCATCGAAGTTTGCGTAACCTTTGATATTTTCCACGTTAAGGCGCAGGAAGTCGAAACTGATACGTCCGCCGCTATTGGCAAATATCTCTGTCTTATTGATAGTCACCAGTGAGTGGAGGTTTCGGCGGTTAATCTCTTCAACAATTTCCGCATAGCATGATTCCTTGATGGACTTCATGTACTCACGAAAACAGATAAGCTTCCATCCGTGATAGATGACGTTATTGAGGAGGATTGTTATGAACGTTCGCGTCTTGGCGGAACCTCGCCCGCCATAAGCTACCTTGAATCTGGCTGGCTGCAGGTATTCCTCAAACGCTTCAGGAATGCTGCATTGCTCTGTCATTGCGTCTCGCTTTTTACAATGTTATACACTGGAGCTTTTGGAGCCATGGAGCCGTCATCAGATGTATGGTTGACGTCCTGCTTCTCTCGCCATTTATCTTTCTGTCTGTTCTTGAGCCAGAAGATGGCGGCAGTTGTATCAGGCGGGTAATACTTCTTAAGCGGAGTTTCGACAATTCTGTTTTCAATAACACGAATATCGATGTCTGGAGCCACGAAGCCCATAGCGCGTTGATAAAGACGGTCACTAACTTCTGCATCAGCGACGGCCTTACCCTTTTTTATGGACTCCGAAAACTTAGGATAATCAAGCTTCCACTTGTTAATAGTTGACTCACTGACTTCAAAGAAATCAGCAAGTTCTGCGTCTGTATAGCCCAGCAAGCACAGTTTGCGTGCCTGTTCGGCATACGCCTCTTGATACTTTGTTGGGCGCGCCATGTTTATGCTCCGGTAGTGAACAGGTCTAACGCTTCCTTCGATTTACGCACCGCTTCGATAGTGCGGGTCGTGATATCCGAATTAGCGCCGCCTGACTGGAAGTGAATTTTGAATAGCTCAAGCTTCAGCTCGTCAGTGCCAATGAACTGAAATGCTTCTTCTGCGGCTGCGTTCTGGTTCATGACCAGTTTGTAAATCTCTAACTGGAATTTCTGTTCTTCAGTCATGGGAATAATCTCTGCCATTGTTGGCTCCGTTTATCCGTTAAAAGGGATATCAGTTAAGTTATCCCGTGTAGGGTATAAGCCATTATCAAAGCCACTCTGTAGGGAATGGCTTTTGTAATAACTACTGTTCGCTTAGCTTCTGCTTCAGCAAGTAACCTTCAAGCATCCAGATTTTGTTTACAGCATTCTGCCGGGCAATCTTCCGACCAATTTCTGCATCAAAATTTTCCGGACTTGCACAGGCACTCTCTCCGGTGACGGTGAAGCCGTTGCGCAGCACCAGGACGCAGAACGTCAGCAGAGAAAGTGATTCGTGCGGCTGGTAGTTTACCTCTCCGCCAGTATGTTTCGCTTTTATGGCTTTGCCAAAGGCACCATCCTCTGCTGTGAAATATGCCTCCTGAGCAATAATTCCTTCGATATGGTCTGGCGTAACGCGCGGTGCCGTTTTGCCTTTCTCAACGATTTCTTTTTCGATTTGCTGGTCGTTCATAATTATGACCCTGTAGAGTGGTTGCTTGATTAGGATGTCTTTCCATCAGTCCGCCACCACAAAGAATCTTTTTTGCCATAAGGCAGGAGGTTCATCTTTCAGTGGCTGCCAGTGTTATTTCCCCACTTACTGGCTTGGGTTGTTTCGCGGTACTTCCGTAACTGGTTGCCCAGAATAAATTCCGGTTTCATTATCAAGCCCACCAGTAGATGGGCTTTGGAATGGCTACTTCACTTTTGCTTTTGCTTCCGCTCGCTTACGCCGGCGCTCTTCTTTCCTCTCGGCTTTTGCCATGTCCATGAATGCCTGCATGATCGAGTTCCGCATCATGTAGCTAACAAAGTGATGATTGACACAGCCGTTTAGGCGCAGCTGCTCGCCAAACTCATCCACCGAGGCCAATGCTTCCATCATGCCCTTCTCGCCTTTCATGAACTCTGAGAAGTCGCGCCCCGCTCTGGAGGCGCATTCAATGACACGATCACTCATCCCGGAAGCCCGGGGATCGTAATCTGCAGCTGGTTAGCCAGGGAGTTAATCTCAGCGACCAACACTGGCTTCGTATAGCGCCATGCCGCCAGCCCTTGTCCGCAGAAACTCGCCATGTCTTTCTTCTGGTCAAACTCATGACATTTCATGTTGAGCTGCGCACTTAAGCTGTTGCGATGCTGAAGTTCTCCGGTGAAGTAGTCATCGAGGACTTTATAGGCCGCGTACTTGAACCCGGGGTTTAACCAAGCCGCATAATCGTAAGCAACAAACTTCCCGCCATATGTTCCACCGTGTACACCGCGCTCAGTAAAAACCACAGATTCGTGGTTTTTCTCCAGCTCGGCTAAGAACTCTTTGGTCTGCTTGTTTCGCAGGTAGTGGTAAGGCGATTCAGATTCACTTTTACCACTGGCTTTCCACATATCAGTGAGGCAGATCATGCCATCTTCACCGATACGAATTGGTTGATTGAAGAGGGTTAATGATTTCATAGCGTGTACCTACTCTTTGAAATGAACCTTTGCCGCACAGGAAACCAGCCCACCGAGGCTCGCCAGCACTAACTGGTATCCTCAAAGGCCCATTCCAAAGGGGCAGGTTCGGTGTAAAAAACATGCGTTGCGGTACGCATTTATTGGAAAAAGCCCCGCATCGCGAGGCTCATTAAATGGACTTTGTGATTTGCAAAAAAATTATTTCAGGCATTGCGTCCTGATGTATTCCTGCAGGTAGTTAACCTGCGCGGTTATCTTGTCGATTCCACTTCGTAGACGGTAATAATTGAGTTCAGCATCTGCTGTAAGTCTTGGGCTTTCTCCATCGCCCATGCTGCTGGCTCCGGTCGTTGACTTTGCACAGGTGGCGGCGACTTGCAGCCGCTTACGGCCAGCAATGACATCGCTATGCAGACGCTCAATGGTTTCTTTCGCATCAGCCAGTTCTCCGGTGTATTTGGCATCCAGTGCAGCGACATCACGCTGGCGGGTCTGCATGTCTTTAATGGTGGCGGTCGCCAGGAGGAGTTTCTCAGTGGCCTTATCGCGCTGGTCTCTGTAAGTGATGGCGTTGTCGCGGTAGTGGTTCACGAAGAAAGCCAGTGCGCCGATTAACGCCAGCACCAGCAACTGCAGCCAGTAACGCTTAACCAGTGCGCTAATCATGACAGGAACAGAGCTCGCTCTGCCTTGCGGCGATTCGTGAGCCCCGGCATCACCTTTCCGCCTGATTTATTCCAGCGCAGAAATTCATCTGCCGCGCCTTTTATATCGCCAGCATTCAGCTTTTTCAGCAGTGTAGATGTGGAAAGAGCACGCGACCCAACGTTGTAAGCGAACGACACCAGTGCGTCGAACTGGCCTTGTGTCAGCTTCACCCTGACAACTTTCAGCACGTCATTCTCATAACCAACAAGCCCTGTTTTCAGAAGCCTGTCAGCGGTTTGCTGGTCGATAGTCATACCGCGCTTTACTGGCTTTCCGTCAACCGGATGGGTCCAGCCATAGCCGATGGTCCACGGCGCATCTCCCGTTCCGGGGTCTGGGTAAGCAGTCAGCCGACAACCTTCAAATTTTTTTATCAGAGCAATTCCGTCAGGACTGGTTTGCATCGTCAACTCCCGCCTTTTTTGCTGCAAGTTTTTTAATAAGATTGCCGATCGAATCGGTGCCGATGTATCCAATAAAGACGCTGGCTATGTAGGCGAGGTTGCTGCTCAGGCCGATAAAGTCCAGAAGGTCACGAACGAACCAGGCAATCATCGCGCACATCAGCGCATCAATTAGCGTTTTTGTTACCGCGCCGCCGTTATAGCGACCACGCAGATACGCCATGATAAAAGCCAGCATTGCACCAATACCCTGCTCCTTGGCGGCAAGTAGCGCAGCGATGAAATCTTGTTTGTATGGCAATTTTTTCTCCCTACGCCTGGCACGCGAATTGACCATGATATTTCCCCCTAAACTCTGAGATTACCAACTCAGCAAGTTCGAGATCATCGAAGTAACCCAACCAGATCTGCTTCTTATTTCTACTTCCGCAAACTCTCCATTTCCCATTCTTAACATCAAGCCTGACGCCCTTTATGGGATTCTTTCCTCCGGATGGTTTGCGTCTGTTATATTGATTTTCTGATTTGGTCGATAATCTGAGGTTTTTAATGCCATTGTTTAATGGGTTTCTATCTAAATGATCCACGTCCATTTCTGGCATGCATCCATATACATACAACCAAGCCAGCCGATGCTCTTTATAGATTTTCCCATCTATACGTATTTGCCTGTAACCAGATCCATTAATCGTTCCAGCTCTTGAGCCAACTTTAATTCTGCGATTGCTGGATTTAACCCAAGTAAAAACCCCTGAAACAGGCTCATAGTGCATAAGGCTTTTCAGGACTTGCTGAGTGATTACCATCTTCATAGTCTCTCTCCTCGCAATAGAAGCGGGAGCTGTGCGTTGTAGAGAAGCGCCTCACCCATTGCGTTTAAGGGGTAAGTGTTTAGCTGTATGGATGGTCGCGAATAAAAAAGCCCACGGCGCGGTGGGCAATAGAGGGTAGTGCGTTGAGCTTTTGCTCTTATGGTCCTGGTAGGTATTTGGTGTGTGGTGACCGGTGCTGTGTTTTCCGGCATGTAAATGAACTACCCGTCGTCGCCATGGTGAGCCTTTACCTCACCATCTAGCTGATAAGTTAGCGCATCAGCCTGCGCATTCACCACAACGATAATTGCACTGCGCCTGTTTCGGTTAGCGTAACGGGATTAACCGGTCACCCCAATGCAATTATCTGTTGTGCAGATACAAAAAAGCCCCGAGCTATTAACTCAGGGCTTTATTTAACGAGTGCATTTATCCATCGTTGAGTCAAATTTACCCAACTTTATTCAAAAAGTCAATATCATGCCGTTAATATGTTGCCATCCGTGGAAATCATGCTGCTAACGTGTGACCGCATTCAAAATGTTGTCTGCGATTGACTCTTCTTTGTGGCATTGCACCACCAGAGCGTCATACAGTGGCTTAACAGTGCGTGACCAGGTGGGTTGAGTAAGGTTTGGGATTAGCATCGTTACAGCGCGATATGCGGCGCTTGCTGGCATTCTTGAATAGCCGACACCTTTGCATCTTCCGCATTCTTTCTCAACAACTCTCCCCCACAGCTCTGTTTTTGATATATCAACCGCACGGCCTGTACCGTGGCAATCTCTGCATCTTGCCCCCGGCGTCGCGGCACTACGGCAATAATCCGCATAAGCGAATGTTGCGAGCACTTGCAGTACCTTTGCCTTAGTATTTCCTTCGAGCTTTGCCACACCACGGTATTTCCCCGATACCTTGTGTGCAAATTGCATCAGATAGTTGATAGCCTTTTGTTTGTCGTTCTGGCTGAGTTCGTGCTTACCGCAGAATGCAGCCATACCGAATCCGGCTTGTGATTGCGCCATCCCCATAGCAGCCATCACATCAGTACCGGAAAGAGAGTCAGAAGCCGTGGCCCGTGGTGAGTCGCTCATCATCGGGCTTTTTGGCGAATGAAATTTAGCTACGCTTTCGAGTCTCATGGCCTTCCCCTTTTTCCCTGTTTGACCATCAGGACGCCGTTAACTATTACGTGACGCTCGCCTTTGCTGTCTCGGTTGTACTTGAGCACTGTTCCTCTTGCGCAGGAAAGCATCCTCGCCACTTCGGTCTGATTGCCTCGTGTCTGGATAAGAAGCTCTGGTATCGTTTGAATTGTGGCGTTCATACGTTCTCCAGTTCGGTGATTTTTATTCCAAGCCGTCCGCCTGGTACTTTCACACCACGAATTACGCGAATGTCATCGAATTGCTCGTCGTCTTCCGCAAATCCGGCGTGGATAAGGGAGTCGAGTAAACCTTTCAGGATGTTGTCGAGGTCGCGGCGGCGGGAGTCTGGAACGTCTGCGATGACTTTGATACGGAGTCGTGATTTGGTGAAAATGTCTAACTTGAGTTGGCGAATGATTTGCTGAACGTCTTTTCGGTATTTCTGGCCTTTATCGCTGATGTAGTATTGGCTTCCCCGTCTTCTCCAGTAGGTATTCAGCGACGGCGGGTATGGAAGCACAAACTGATATTCGTTCATGGTTTAATCTTCCCCTCCTTCAGCAGTATCGCCTGCGTCCTGATCACGCCTTCGAGGTGGTAAAGTCTGGCGTCTTTGTTGTCGAGGTTATGGGTGCGTCGGTCGATCTCCGCGTGGCAGTCGCTACAAGCCCATGCGCCGATCAGGTCGTCAGGTTTCATTCCCGTTCCGCAAATTCCAGCCATCCGGTAATGTGCCAGAACTGTAGTTTCAGGATTGCCATTGCATACGCCGTAAATACGTACCTGACATTCTCTGCCGCGTGCTTCTTTGCGTAGATTGGCCATTAAGCAGCCTCCCCTGTTACTTTCAGCATTCCGTTATCGAGCAGCTTTCTGGTCAGCCACTGTTGACCACGCCCGGTGATTTTTGTGGTGAACGATATCTGTATTCCGTGATTTGTGTTGACTGCTGTTTCTTTCACTGTGAAATAGCCGCGCTCCATATATTCCTGCATTGGCACATTGCGCCGGGAACCTGAAGCAATAAGGATTTTGTGATCGCGCATCCACGCAAACAGTTTGTTTGGACCAATACCGACAACCTTTGCAAAGTTTCCAATCAAAATTCCGCTGGCTTCGCCAACGCGATCGGCAAACTCAACTTTAGGTGCGGCAATTGCGAGCTGGTTTTCCAGTTGCATTTTCTGCTCAGCAAGATCAGCAGCAAGGCGCAACGCTTCTGGTAGCGTTTTGGGGATATTAACCGCAGCTTCTTCAAGCTCTCGCCAACGGTCAACAAGACGAGCGGTGAATTCCGGCGACAACTGAGCGACGACAATAATGCTGTCTCGCTTACCTTGTTCGCCCTCAAAAACGTAAGCCTCTACGCCACGAAGTAATCCTAAGTTATTGATTTTTTCGAAAACCACCATTGGGGGATTTCGGATCACACCTCGAGCCGCCAGTCGTTCAATAGATTGTTTCACCTTGTCATGACGACTTCCCACCAACTCAGCGATTTCAATGCTTGTCATTTTGATGGCATTGCCATTTATTAACTCATTCATCGTCTTCTTCCTCGTACATTGAGCTATTCGGATCGCTCATCAGCTCTGCGCAGCAATCGGAGCACACGTGAACTTCCAGCACATGCAGCTTCTGACCGCAGTTAGCGCACGTTAAAGCCCGCTCGACGCTTTCTTTCTGGTATTGAAGGGATTGGGATGGGCTAAGCATTATTGGCGTCCTGCATCATGAGAAAGACAATCATGGCGGCGCGGAGTGGATTAGACTGATACTGAATTCCGAACTTTTGACAAGATGAAATCGCATCACACCACTCGTGATATTCGCCTTCATATCTCGTATCGGTACTATCAAACATTATGCTGATTTTGTTTTCAGTGATAATTGGCCACGCATATTCAGGATTATTGCAAGGATTGAAGCAATTTCCGTTTGAAGAACGGAAGCCATTAATATCCCTTTTTTGCGTCTGCCAAATAGGACCTCTTTCGTCAGTGGGGATCTCAGAATCGAAATCTGCTTCGTCATCAGGTATGAAGAAATGCTCCTCCATATCTAAAGCCTCACATACTCGCTTGTTAATTTCAAAATCACTTAACTGTGAATAATCCATTGTCATTTCCTCGCACGATGCCTTAGCCACCGGATATCCCACAGGTGAGCCGTGTAGTTGAAGGTTTTTACGTCAGATTCTTTTGGGATTGGCTTGCGTTTATTTCTGGAGCGTTTCGTTGGAAGGTATTTGCAGTTTTCGCAGATTATGTCGGTGATACTTCGTCGCTGTCGTCTCATTCGTACCTCCTGTCGGTAAATCTGACACCCTGACCAATAGCCCATGCTGTTGTGTACTCGATCAGACTTGCCATACGCTTCACGCTCATCTGCGCGCTGCTTTCGCGAATGTTGACGTATTCACCTTCAAGGCCGGGCAAAACATCAGCTTCCTGCTTTGTTGCCACTGCATGACCGCTTATCAACAAAACCTTCCATTGTTCTGGTTTTAACCATTTGCCGCACCATTGAACCTGACTTGCGATATCCGCCAGCATCGCGTGAAATTTTGCGTTCTGGTCAAGGTTGCGCTTGTAGTCAGTAATGCGGATGGTGATTGGCTTGTCTTTATCGAGTGGTGTTGACCTGCCCCCAGGATTAGATACAACCGTCAGTTAGTAAGGTCGGTTTGTTTACCTTCACATTTTCCATTTCGCCACCGTGCTGCAAACTCTGATGGCGTCTGATAATTCAGTGCTGAATGTGGACGACACTCGTTATAATCCTGCCGCCAGTCATTAATGATTTTCCTTGCGTGAACGATATCGCTGAACCAGTGCTCATTCAGGCATTCATCGCGAAATCGTCCGTTAAAGCTCTCAATAAATCCGTTCTGCGTTGGCTTGCCCGGCTGGATTAAGCGCAA